>Ga0207130_1156_pt1 | contig 20932 bp, 18 predicted proteins | sample Alteio_BWMinHeat_16_FD_153545 | JGI IMG/M metagenome (GOLD analysis project Ga0207130, IMG submission 153545) | Enriched cells from forest soil in Barre Woods Harvard Forest LTER site, Petersham, Massachusetts, United States -... | ecosystem: Environmental > Terrestrial > Soil > Temperate forest >... | reverse complement strand
TTCCCCTGCATCCTACGCAGATTTATGAATTCCTGGTTGAGATGTTCAACTTCGCATTGCTGGTGTGGCTTTTCCGCCGCAAGAAATTTGACGGCCAGATTTTCGGGACGTATTTGTTCCTCTATGGCGTTGCCCGGTATTTTCTGGAATTTTTGCGCGGCGACCCCGACCGTGGCAGCGTCTTTAACGGTCTGATGACGACCACGCAGTTGATCTCCGTTCTCATGGTCATCGCCGGCGGTTTGTTGTGGATGCGGATGCCGCGCCGCCAACCCGAGCCCGCTGCACCACCAGCCCATGCCTGAGAGCAAGCCATCTCAGCTTAGAGCACCTGATACCCACGCATCAGCCGGCAAATTTATCGTCTCCCCTGATCACGCCGGACGCCGGCTCGACCAGTTTCTGGCGGCAAGCATTCCCGATGTGAGCCGCACCCGCGTACAGCAGCTCATTGCACAGCGGCAGATCCTGGTGAATGGGAAAGAACAAAAGTCCTCTTACTCCGTCGAGAGCGGTGATGAGATCAGCCTCGTCGGTGAAATCAAGTCAGCACCTCTGCACGCCGAACCGGAAGATATTCCTCTCGACATTGTTTATGAAGATGATTCTTTGGCCGTCGTTAATAAGCCGGCCGGCATGATGGTGCACGCTGGAGCGGGCACAAGTGAGCGGGCGCGTAATCGCGGCACTCTGGTCAACGCTCTGCTGCATCATTTCAAAAAACTGTCGCAGGTCGGCGGCGAACTGCGGCCGGGAATTGTGCATCGTTTGGATAAGGAGACCAGCGGCTTGATTGTGGTGGCCAAGAGCGATACCGCCCATCGCAAGCTGGCGGAACAATTTTCTGACCGTAAGGTAAAGAAAAAATATCTTGCCCTGGTGCAAGGCTGGCCGCTGCGGGAAAGCGGGACGATTTCCGCTGCCATTGGCCGCGATCGCGTGCGCCGCACCCGCATGACCACACGCACGAGGCAGGGCCGCGAAGCTCTCTCCCACTATGAAGTGCTGGAGCAGATACGCACCCGCTGGGGCAAGTTCGCGCTGTTAGAAGTCAAAATTGATACCGGCCGTACCCACCAGATCCGCGTACATCTTTCCTCCATCGGCCATCCCGTGGTGGGAGACGCTCTCTATGGCGCGGCCCGGGAATACAAGGGGCAGAATCAAAAGCAAGGCACAATCAAAGCCCTGAAGCCGCCGCAAAGGAACTTCCTGCATGCTGCCGAAATCGAATTCCTTCATCCGCGAACCGCAAAGCTGCTCACTTTCCGGTCTGATCTGCCGTCCGAACTGGAAAGCTTTCTCTCAGCTTTGCGCAGCAGCAGCGCTGAGAATCTATCTCATAAATAGTTTTGAAAGGGCACGGCTTAATCCGGCTTTTGTCATCCCGACCGGAGCCGCGTTTCGCGGCGGAGTGGAGGGACCTAGGTTTTTTCAGGCTCCTCTTTATAAATGCAGCCATCAATAGCCCCTGAGGTAAAACTATCAGCACCTAAACAGCATTTATATGAGCTCAGAATAAGACTCCTTTGCACGTAAGCTGGAATCTATGTATATGCCCTTTCGTAATGTCGGCTTTCTTTTCCGGGAATTTATAATTCTTGTAGTAAAACCCAGCTATAATCAGGAAAACATGCACTCAGTTTGTCGCATTACAACGTGTGCCCTCACTCTGTGTGGGGCATTAACGCTTACCACGGCAGCCCTGGCGCAGTCTTCTGACCAACTGCCTTCGGCCCCGTCGGCCGTGCTTGTAGAACAACAGCAACGGCAAAAACCGCCAGCGCCGCCTCCGCAAGCCAAGCCGGCAGCACCTGCACCCACACCGGCAAGCGCGCAGCAGAAAGCCGCAGCAGCCCAGGATCAGAAAGCCGATTCGCTCTCAGCTCCATCTAATTCCAACGCTCCGGGTAATCCGCCTCAGTCGGCGATTCCGGACAACGCGACTGCTGAAACCATCCACGTCGGCGTGAACGAGGTGAACCTGATTTTCACGGTCACCGACAAGCACGGAAAATTCATCAAGAACCTTACTCAGAATGATATTCATGTGCTTGACGATCACAAGCCGGTAGAAAAAATCGACGGTTTCCGCCCCGAAACCGACCTGCCGCTGCGTGTAGGGCTGCTGATTGATGCCAGCAACTCCATTCGCGACCGCTTCAAGTTTGAGCAAGAGGCGGCCATCGAGTTTCTCAACCAGATTGTGCGGCCCAAAACCGATATGGCCTTTATCGTCGGCTTTGATACCACGGCCGAGCTCACCCAGGATTTCACCAATGATAGCGAGAAGCTCTCGCACGGCGTGCGCATGTTGCGCCCGGGCGGCGGTACCGCCATGTACGACGCCATTTATTGGGCCTGTCGCGACAAGTTGATGAAGACCGCCAGCCCCACGGGGCAACGGCGCGCCATCATCCTGGTGAGTGACGGCGAAGATAACCAGAGCCGCGTCTCTCGCGATGAAGCCGTGGAGATGGCACAACGTGCCGAGGTAATCGTGTACAGCATCAGCACCAACACCAGCGGCATGATTCTGCATGGAGATAAGGTCCTGCAATACATCGCCGAATCCACCGGCGGGCGCGTTTTCTTTCCTTTCAAGATTGAGGACGTTGCCAACGCCTTCTCCGAGATCCAGGAAGAGCTGCGCAGCCAGTACGCTCTGGCTTATAAGCCGCCCGACTTCCGCGCCGACGGTCATTACCGTGCCATTGAGATCGAGGCGCAAAACAACAAGAAGCTGCACGTGCGCACGCGTAAGGGTTATTACGCTCCCGCACAGTAGCCGGCTGTGATACATTCCCGCTATGCGTCTTGGCGACGTCATTGACGATCATTGTTCCCGCTGCAAACGCACCATGGACCACTCGATCGTGGCCATGATGGGCGAAGAGGTGCTGCAGGTGCGCTGCCGCACCTGTGATTTTGAGCATAAATACCGCAAGAACAAGGGTGGCAAGAAAGAAATGACGGCGCAGGAGGCCTTCAACAAGGTGCTGGCCAGCGTCGCCTCATCACAGCCCCAGCCCCAGCAGGATTCCAGCAAAACCAAAAAGAAGCGATGAGCCTGATCACCATCGCTGGAGCGCTTCGTCCAATTCTGTTATCTTCTTTGGTTCTTGTTATCTTCAATCTCTAGGATTTGACATGCATCGAATTACCCTTCTTGCTCTGATTCTCTGTTTGCTTCCTGGAGCGGGTTTCGCCGCTGCTCCTGCTGAAAATGCTGCGCCCAAGGTCACACTCATCGTGGATGCCTCCGAAGCGCCGCGCAAGATCTTCCACGCCAAGCTGAACATCGAAGCCTCGCCCGGGCCGCTCACACTTTACTATCCCAAGTGGCTGCCGGGAGAGCACGCGCCTACTGGCCCCATCGCAGACCTGGCCGGGCTTAAGTTCTTTGCTAACGGTAAAGAGATCGCTTGGCAACGCGACCAGGTGGATATGTACGCCCTGCACTGCGAAGTTCCCCAGGGCGCGAGTTCCATTGACGTGCTCCTGGATTACCTTTCCCCCGCCGAGGCCGCAGGCTTTTCTTCCGGCGCCTCCGCGACAGAAAAATTGACGATCATCAGTTGGAACCAGGCGCTGTTATATCCCAAGGGCTGGAAGGCCAGTGACATCACCTTCACCGCAAGCCTGAAGCTGCCCGCGGGATGGAAGTACGGCACGGCTTTGCAAAGCACGGGCCAAGCGGGCGACACCGTACAATTTGCGCCGGTTTCCCTGGTCACCCTGGTGGATTCGCCGGTGCTGGCCGGAGAATATTTTAAAAAACTTACCCTGAAAGAAAGCGACCCGCAAGTTTCGCTTGATGTCGCCGCTGACCGGGCCGCTGCACTGGAAATCACGCTGGAAGAGCTCGATCATCTCAAAAATCTTGTGGCAGAAACCCGCGCGCTCTTCGGCGCAACCCACTATCGCCACTATGACTTCCTGCTCACCCTGAGTGACAACACAGCGCATTTTGGACTGGAGCATCACGAATCCAGCGACGACCGCACCAACGAAGGCGCGCTGGTGGATGAGGATTTCCGCAGGTACTCCGCCGGCTTGATGCCGCATGAAATGACGCACTCCTGGAATGGGAAGTACCGCCGCCCGGCGGGATTAGCAACCCCCGATTACCAGGAGCCCATGGTTGGTGACTTGTTGTGGGTCTATGAGGGTCTGACGACCTATCTGGGCAATGTATTCACGGCTCGCAGCCGGTTATGGACCCCGGAGGAGTATCGCGATGAACTCGCGCTGGTTGCCTCCGAGATGGACCGCGACCGTCCTGGCCGCAGTTGGCGCAACGTGCTCGATACCGCCCGTGACGCGCAGGATACATACGGCAACCGCACCAAGGCGTGGGTTTCGTGGCGCCGCAGCACCGACTTTTATCAGGATGGTTCTCTGATCTGGCTGGAGGCTGACACCATAATCCGCAACCGCACGCAAGGCAAAAAGTCGCTCGATGATTTCTGCAAGCTCTTTTACGGAGCCCCGAGCGGGCCACCGGAGGTCGTCCCCTACGACTTCGACCAGCTCGTAACAGCCATGAACCAGGTCGCGCCTTACGACTGGAGCACATTTTTCCATACCCGCCTCGAAAGCAACGGGCCAGGAGCGCCGCTGGGCGGAATCGAGAACAGCGGATGGCGGGTGGTATACACAGACACTCCGTCGCCGATGCACCGGGTGCAGCAGCGTGTCCGCCATAATGCTGACTTCCGCTTCTCGTTGGGCTTCGTGCTGGACCGCGAAGATGTGATGACCGACGTGGTAACCGGCTCACCCGCCTACAACGCCGGCATCGGACCGGGAATGGTGCTGATTGCCGTCAATGGCCGCAAATACGATTCGACAGTGCTATATGAAGCCCTCAAGGCCGCCCAAAATAACGGCAGTGCGCCGTTGGAGCTGCTGGTGCGCAACGCCGAATACTACCGCACCTTCAAGGTTGACTATCACGAAGGTAATAAGTATCCGCACCTGGAACGCGATCGCAACAAGCCGGACGTATTAAGCGACATCATCCGGCCCCACGCCCAGTAGGAATTCAAGAAAACATCCAAGGCTCCCGTAACTGGGAGCCTTTTTCCGTTCTATAGCGCCCCACGCGGGAGGCGCCGGCGGCACAAGTGTAGAAGGCAGCTCTCAAGACGTACCACTTCCCCTGTTCTGTGGTACCACTCTGGCCCCAAAATGCTGACTTTTTCGCAATTATGGTTCATCATTGTCTGCGCATTCGAGAATGCCCGGGACCTTTTGCGTCCCGTTAGCTCCTTGACAACTCATCGCCCATGGCCATTTCCATAGCGATTCCACAATGACTGTATCGGCTTTCTTGTCATTCCGACGCGTTGCGGAGGAATCCCTTTTGTGCCGGAATTCTCTGGTCCTAAGATGTTTGGACTACCGCAAAAGTTTGCACGAGCACGGCTTTTCAGCCCGAGCACCGCTGTTTACATGTATGACAACAGTCAAGACTAGCCAGCAAGTCCCACGCTCCGGAGCGGTTTTCTTCAATAATGACAGGGCTCCTGTGGCCCTCGCTGGTGCTTTAGCGACTACCAGCAAATACCCCTGCTTTTCATGATCTAGCCCAGCGGACGGGGTAACTCAAAAGGTAACAGCAGCCGATTCCCGCCGAGGGGTGAGTGGGCTTTATTCCTCTTTGACCCCAGCAAACAGGTCCGTCTCCTGCTCCAGCGGACCCGGTTTTGCAGCCGCGGCCAGGTGATAATGCTCTTGACTGCCGCGCCGGTGAATTACGTCTTCCACCCGCGCAAATAGAGGGGATTGCGAGGTATGCGCCTTGAAGGCGGCAATTTTGGCTTCGATGAATTCACTGACGTCTACTGTAGCTGTAATGGGAGGCACCAGCACCGGTCCGCGATCGGGCAGTGTGAACCCGGATGTTATTAAATACAGCTTCTGTGCCTGGTGGGCCTCCAGGCCCTGCTTGAGCTGTTCTGGAAAGCGGTTCGTCCTTCCCGCCCAGTGGAAAGCCATGGTGGCAAACAATGACACCATGGAGTGGTCGGGATGCGCCGTAATCGAGCCGTCAGGTCCCATCGTGATCATCACCTGTGGCTGAATGCTGCGCACCCGGCGTGTCAGGTCTTCGACCACGGTGTAAAAATCCTGGCGATACAGCCGCGCATCGGGATAGTCCAGCACCTCGCCATGGCTGACCTTCAGAATCTTGCAGGCGGCGGCAAATTCGGTGCGCCGCATGGCTGCAAGTTCGTCGTCGGTCCTGGCTCCGCCGCGATTGGTGGCCGCCTGGCCTGGGGTGAGGCAGATGACGTGAGTTTCGACGCCTCGGTTGGCGTAACGCAGCAGGGTCCCGCCAAAGCCGCCCGCTTCATCGTCAGGATGAGCGGTAACGCAGAGCAATCGCAGCATAATCTCTCCGGCAAAAGGTGTGGTGAAGCAACGGCAAACCTAAATGTGTAACATGCGGCTTGCAGGAACGCAAAGCCAGTGAGATCAGGTAAGGTTGCCCAACCGACGAGCCGCTTGCGGCGCACGGTGGGAGCCCCCGGCTTTAGCCGGGGGTAAGCTTAAATAAAATCGGGCTTTAGCCCTGGCCTCTTTTGAGTAGCACATTATTTAAACCAGGCATCAATAGACGCTGAGGTATGCGGAAAAATGCAGAGTTCGAAGCAATGTTTTGAAGAAAACTCTTCGGCTGTACCTTGAATTAATTTTATGCATCCGCTATGAACCCTGGGTCAGTTTGAGAATCTGTTGGTTCTGCACTTTCGTTTTCCATCATGAAATCGAGCACCTCTTGCGGCGCTTTCAACCTGGAATTCCATACCGGAGCGAATGATTGCCGGTGCAGCGGCGAGGGGCCATGCTCGCGCAGGCAGCGGATGTGGGTGGGCGTACTGTAGCCTTTGTTGGAAGCGAGGTTATAGTGCGGATAAACCTCGTGCAACTCGCGCATCATGCGGTCGCGCTCTACCTTGGCAATGATGGAAGCGGCCGCGATGGAAGCCGAAAGCGCGTCGCCATGAATGATCTTGGTCTGCGCGCACTCAAAATCAATCTGCATGGCATCAATCAGAAGATGATCGGGCCTGAGGGAGAGCAGTTGCACGGCCTGCAGCATGGCCCGGCGCGAGGCCTGATAGATATTGATGGCGTCAATCGTGGCCGAATCCACCTCTGCGATGGCAAAACATACGGCGCGTTCGCGAATCTGGGCCGCCAGCACCTCACGCCGCTCCGGGGGCAAAAGCTTGGAATCACGCAGACCGCGAATGCGGTCTTCCGGATTCAAAATCACGGCTGCAGCGACGACTGGTCCAAACAGCGAGCCGCGCCCAACTTCATCCACCCCCGCCACCAGCTTTGCCCCTGCCTGCCAGGCCAGCTTCTCAAAACGCTGCGTGCAGCGCAGCTTCTTGAGCATTCGCATCTTCAGGGCAGAGGGGGAAATTCCCTGTTCTTCTCCGTTTTTGCCGGTCTTTCTCCTGGGATCCATGTGCCTCGCCGTTCTTGATATCTCTATCCTGGAAAGTTTCACCCCATTTCATCAATCTGGCAACAGAAAATTCCATTTCACTGGCGAAGCCGCTCTAAGTTCGTAAAAACCTGCACAGTCCAAGGTGCACTAACCTTCTCGTACTTCCGTAATGTTGTCTATTGTCCCTCGGCAGCAGACACTATATGTACTTTTAAGGCAGGTGGTACACCGTGGGTTCCCCACCCGGGGCAGTTGAAACCGCTAGATCTCTGGCCGCTCGCTCTTTTGCCCGCAGTCTGAACATCTTGCTGAAGTATGCCCGCCTGTATGGATGCGACCACACCCGCACTTCTGAACAATTTAGTGCAGCCTGGAAGGAACTGTGCGCCGCCCAACCGCCTGATGGGAAATCAGGTGTGCTGCTGGGAGTTTCCGGGACCCAGTTGCTGTTAGACGGCATCCCCCTGGAATCTGCCGCCGCCGAGCGCAGCTTTGCGCAAATGCTCAATTCGGCCGGTGTGGGCAGCATTCATTTTTCCGCGGCCACCAGTGCAGAAGATTTCTCGCGCTTCGTGCGGGCCTTCATGAACTCCGGCAACAAGTCCTCCACCCTGGCGGATGAGCTGAAAAAATCTTTTGGTGAGTCTTCCAGCATCCGCATTAACCAGATCCGCTTTGTGGCCCAGAGCGGCGACGAAAGCGAAATGTCAAACCTGGCCTCGCAGATCGCCATGCAATCGCTTGGCGAGCATGCCGGTGAAATCCGCGCCTGGCTGAGCAATCCGCAAAAGCTTTTGCAGATGATCGCCGCCGCCGAGGGCGCCAGCAGTGGAATATTCACCAGTGGCAGCGGAGTATTCACGCCCGGCAGTGGGATATTCGCGGACGGCCAAGCCGCCAGCAGCGATCCTGATTCGACGCTTATCTATGAGACGCCGCGCGAGACCGACATCATCAATATTATTCACATGCTGACCAACCTTGGTGATGGCAGCCAGGTTCCCAATCAATCCGCGGAGCAGATGCCGGCCGAGTTCCAGAGGCAGGTTACCCAGCTTACCCGTGCCGGCCAGCAGGCACTGCAGCAGGCGCTGCTTCACATTGCAGAGCATCCCAGCGCCCAGCCGGATGCGCCGTTGCTGGTCCAGTTGGCGGAAAACCTTGCCATCAAATTCGCCATGGACCGCTTCCAGCGCGGCGAGGTCAAAGTCAATGCCGTCCGCGACATGATGGAGCGCATGAGCCGTGAGATGGAATCTCTGCGCAAGGTTCTGAACGCTCACGAAGAAAAAATGGCCCGCGCCGGCATGCTGGTGGAAAACCGCGCCGACATCTTGGACCGCCAATTCTGGGCCGCCATGCCCGAGCAGGGCAAGCGCAGCGTTCTGCTTTCCTCCGATGCCTGGTGCATTCCGCCACGCAATGTAGCGCAATACGTGAGCGAGTTGCTGGAGCGGGATGCCGTCAATCTTCCCGGAAAGATCCTGATCAACTATGCGCAGTGTGTAAAGAGCAAAGAGTTGGAAGGGCGCATGAAGGCCGCGCTGGGGCTCAGTCAGTTGGCTGAATTCTACGGTCGCTCTCCTAGCTTGCTGCAAGAGGCGCTACAGATCGTTGGAGATCAACTGGGCCAGGAGCCTGATCCGGAAATGCAAAAGACCCTGGGTGCCACTTTCATACGGCTCAGCCAGGAGGCGGCGAATAACAAGCAGTACATCGCCATCCAGCAGGCGATAGCGTCGGTGAATGAGCTGCGGGAAAAATTCCCAGCCCTGGCCGAGCGCCTGCGGCCCCGCATTGGCGTGCTCGATAAATTGGATGAATTCGTGACCGAAGCCACGCGTACTCCGCAGCTTTCCGCCGATCTGCTCGAGATGCTGCGCGGCATCCCGCAGACGGCCACAGAAAAACTGCTGCAACAGTTCGACCACAGCGTGCGTCGCGACCAGTGTGAGCGTATTCTTTTCCTGATTAAGCACCTCGGCCCACACGCAGTCAACCACATGAAAGAGAAGCTGAAGGGGGAATCTCCTGCTGATGCTGTGGTGACCGTGGGCATTCTAAGCCGGCTGGATACAGCTATCCTGGAAGAGGTGCTGCCCAAGCGCATGGTGAACTGGAGCCGCTTTTACCAGGATATGGCCATACGCCAGATCGCTGCGGCCGGCGCTCCCGAACGCGGACGTCTGCTGTTGAAAATCATGGATGACATTGACCCGGTGCTTCTACCCATCCTTTTGGATGAGCTGGGCATGAGCGGCTATCGCGAGGCCAGTCCGCGGTTGATGCGGATTGCATTCGATAACGAAACCGAGGGGTTCGACTATTTGCGCATCAAGGCCATGGAAGCTCTGGGCCGTTTACGTGAGAGCAAGGCAGGAAACCAACTGTGCACGATTATTGAAGCGCGCAAGTTGATGCGCTGGGAGTATCCCCATGAGCTTCGTATCGCCGCTGCCCAGGCGTTGCTGATGATTGATCCATTGGAAGGGCGCACGTTTGCCATGTCCAAGGGTTTGACCGATAGCGACCTCTCCTTCGGCCCCCTGGATGCGGTGAACGGCTGCCCGTGGTCACGGCAGCGGCGTTATCCCCGCGTTATGCCCACAGCCGCAGTCTCGGGAACAGTCAGCACGTCGAGGGCGCAATCGAAATTAAAGGTCAACCGTCTCAGCCTGGGTGGCGGATTTGGGACCACCAATACACGCCTGGGCAACGGTACGGAAGCCGATCTGGAGCTGCACGTGGGTGTGCGCCGGGTGCGGGCAGCAGTCCTGATGCGGGAAGAGCAGCCCCGGCAGATGAGCTTTGAAGTCATAGGTATTGACCTGAAAGAACGCGGCAAACTCCGCCGCCTGCTGAACGGTGGCCCCGATTCCACCACGCAAAGCTTGATGAAGCACGTCACCAATCTGGGCCAAATGCGCGTGGCCCTGCTCTCAGACCATAAGTAAGTTCCACTCAAAGAGAATTCTGCCGCAAAGAGTCTTATACTTTGAATCTCCTGTAAATAAAGGAAGGACATATGCTCAAATGGGGCGCTGTGATCACGATCTTCTATGCCTTGGTCGTTTTGTGTTTTTTGGTGCCGCTGGCGGCAGTTCTCGCTTCTAATAACGTTAGTCTCTTGGATCCCTATAAGCAATGGGTGTTGTGGATTCCAATTGGGATCGTCCTAATCAGTCAGGCACTTCTACTTTTTTTGTCGGTGGATACGTCCTGGCGACGGCTCAAGCCCCGAGCCCATATTCTCGTTTCCTGCTCAGTCATTGCGATGTTACTGGCACTATTAACCGGTGCTGCCATTCTCTCGCTAGTATTTGTAGTTCCTGGCGGCCTTAACTTTTTGGGCAGCGGTGGCCTCCTGGGTTGCTGGGCCGCCATTTGGATGACATGGACAGTTGTGTTTTATTTGTATAGCCGGAATTCTAGTGCGCTGATAACGCGAGCAACCTCGTGGCTGCTCAAAGGCAGCGTACTGGAACTTCTGGTAGTTGTGCCAGCCCACGTCATTGTGCGCCGCAGACATGATTGTTCGGCGCCGATGGTGACCAGCTTCGGGATAGCCACTGGGATTGCAATCATGCTGTTGTCTTTCGGCCCCAGCGTGCTCCTGCTCTACAAAAAGCGTCTGGACGAGTACGCGAGACGCGGACCAGTAGCCAAATAGGAAAACGTCAGGAAGCCCCGCAAGACTGGGCTAACATGTGTCCCGACGAAGTTTTTTACTCTTGGAACTTGGCTACTTCTGTGGCTCAGCCGTCGCCGGCTGTGCCGGACGTTCGCGTTCAACTTCCGTCAGGCGGGCCGCCTTGCCTTTGAGACCGCGCAGGTAGTACAGCTTGGCGCGCCGGACCCGCGTAGAACGAAGCACTTCCACCTTATCAATCACCTTGGAGTTGGCCGGGAAGATGCGCTCCACCCCCTGCCCGAAGCTGACCTTGCGGACGGTAAAGCTGGCCTGCGGGCCGCGGCTCCTGGCAATGACGGTGCCCTCAAAAGCCTGCAGGCGCTCTTTATCGCCTTCTTTGATCTTGACATGCACGCGAATGGTATCGCCGGGAACGAAGTTGGGAATGTCGCTGCGCTGCAGCTTGGCATTCAATTTATCGAGTAATGTTGACGTTGACATATTCAGCCCTTTTCAAAAATTCTAAATTTGTTAGCTCGCGGCCTCGCGCCGCAATTTTTGCAAAAAATTCTTGTCTTCCGCGCTCAATTCCACCCGGTCCAGCAACTCTGGACGGTGGTGGAACGTTTTTTCCAGCGCTCGCTCGCGCCTCCAGCGCCGGATTTCATCGTGGTTGCCCGACATCAGCTCTTCCGGCACCTTCATCCCATGAAAATCCGCGGGCCGGGTGTACTGCGGATAATCCAGCAGCCCGCCGGAACCACACGTGGAATCTGGAACCGCGGGCGCGTCTTCGTTCTTGTTTTTCCGCACACTCTTTGAGTTCTCAGAGTGCGCATTGCCTTTTACTTTGGCGGCGCGTGCGTTGCTACTTTTCGTCACGCCCGAACTCGTAAACGACTCTTGCCGGGCGGAATTCTCGTTGCCCAGAGCGCCTGGGAGCAATCTGCTGATTGCATCCACCAGCACGGCTGCCGGCAATTCCCCGCCGCTCAGGACATAATCGCCCACCGAAATCTCGCGGTCCGCCAAGTGCTCGCTTACGCGTTCATCCACGCCCTCGTAACGCCCGCAGATGAGCACCAGTCTATCCAGGGATGCCAGGTGCGCGGCCACATCCTGGGTCAACAGTGTTCCCCGTGGAGAGAGCAATATCACCGACTCTGTCGCCCGGCCCGTAATCCGCACCTCCCGCGGGCTCACCGCCAGCGATTCGGCGCAATCAAAAATCGGCTCCGGCTTGAGCAACATGCCTTCACCCCCGCCGAAAGGCCGGTCATCTACTGTGCGATGCCGGTCGTGGGTAAAGGCCCGCAAATCATGCACGCGGATATCAATAATTCCAGTTTCGCGCGCCCGCCGCACAATGCCATGCTGCAATGGCCCGTGAAAAAAGTCCGGAAAAATCGTGATAATTTCGAACTTCATTGTCGGGACATTTCTCTAAGGGCTTCGCAGCCAAAACAAGGCTGCTCCGCCCTCGCTTTTGGTTCGCGCTGAACGGCGCTCACCAAAAGCTCACCCCTTGTTTCTGGCCGACCAGCATGAACTAGCCTTATTACGCTATTTCCCTCGGGCCTGCCGCTCTTTTTCCTCTGCTGTGAGAGGAGCATCAAGCTGCAATAACCCTTCCGGCAAAATCATCTCAATGCGCTTGGCGGCTACATCCAACTTCTTCAGGTATTCGGCGGCCAATGGCACAAGAATTTCTCTCTTCCCTTTTTCCGTTTCAGCCTCAATCACCAGCAACGGGGCTTCTCCCGCGCCCGACTGGACCTCTCGCACAATACCGATCTCTGTGGGCGTGCCACCTAGGTCCACTACGCAGCAACCCACCAGGTCGCTGATATACTCTGCGCCCGTTTCCAGCTTGTGGCGCTCGCTGGCCTGAATCTGCACTTGGGCATCTGCCAGCAACTCGGCTTCGCTGATGGAATCTACGCCGCGGAACTTAAGAATCACGCGGCCTTTGTGCAGCCAGTGTTCTTCCAGTTCCAGCTCGCGCCGCTCTCCGTCCGCTCCCAGCAAAAACACTCGCTGTTCTTCGGCAAACCGCTCGGGAAAATCGGTATGGAGTTCGGCTGCAACTTCGCCGCGCCGCCCCTGGGGTTTGAGGACGCGCGCAATGGTGACAAACCCTTCGCTGATACGCGCTACTCCAAAATTTCCAGCGTGAACCGCTTTTGCAGCTTCATTCCGGCTGCGCCCAGAATGGTTCGCATCGAGCGTGCTGTGCGGCCCTGCTTGCCAATGACTTTGCCCAGGTCGCCAGGGGCAACGCGCAACTCAAGCACGGCGCTCTCCCCATCTCCCTCGACAAGATTGACGGAAACTTGATCTGGTTCATCCACGAGCGCCTTCGCCATCTGTTCCACGAGCGCTCTCATGTCCCCACCGGGTTCGCCTGTCATAGGTGACGGCACTCCTGATTTTTTCTAGAGCCGAGGGAACTCCATAAAGTCAATGCCACACCAGCCACGAACCTAAGCCGCAGGAGCCGGTTGCGCCTGCTTGGAGATAAGCTTGCTGACGGTCTCCGACAACTGTGCGCCCTTGGAGACCCAATGGTCAATACGGTCCCGTTTGAGATTAATGGTGGCCGGAGTCGTACGCGGGTTGTAGGTTCCTACAACCTCCACCGACCGTCCGTTGCGGGCGCGGTCTTTTTCGATCACGACCACGCGGTAATACGGTTTCTTACGCGCACCAATGCGCGCTAAACGAATCATTAACACTGTAAAACTTGTCCTTTCTAATGACTAGGAAAAAACTGCTCGGCAGCGTCTAACGCGCCTCCCCGGCCTGGTCGCTATAACAGGACCCTACCGTGGGGTCATCGGGCTATAGACAAACAAGTATTATCACGTAAAACGAGCGGATTTGGCAATATTACTGTTGTTGCCAGCTACCGGGTCTGTGTAGCACAGCCATCCTCGGCTGTGCTGTAGCGCTGATGCTAGGATTACACATGCTAACGAAACCTGGGTTGCTGCTTCGGATCGAAGGCAGTATCGTGCTCGCCCTCAGCCTCCTTCTTTACCGGGAAAATCATTTTAGTTGGTGGCTGTTCGTTGCGCTGCTGCTGGCTCCTGATCTTTCCATGATCGGATACCTGGCGGGTACGAAAAGCGGGGCCATCGCCTACAATCTCGTCCACACCTTAACCGGGCCGCTTCTGCTCGTTGGATATTCAGTCGCTACTGCGCACTCGCGATTGCTGCCCTATGGTTTGATATGGACCGCGCACATAGGGCTAGATCGTATGCTGGGTTTTGGCCTGAAATATCCAACCCGGTTCAACGACACGCACCTGCAGCATGTTTAGATAGTCAGCAGATTTTATAATCCAGACTTACTACACCTCAATCTAGGAAAGAGTTCGCTCAAGCCGCCAGCGGATCATCGCTGGCAGGATCAGGAATGGAAGACAGCGGATCGCTGGCCGGAAAGGTTTCTGCCAGGGTCTCATCGAGTGCACGCTCGTGGGCCTCCCGATTGGCTAAGGGCAACCGCTCAGGTTCTTCTTGCGCAGCTTTCAGTGCTGGTTGTTCTGCAGCTAACTCTCGAAGCATAGCGGCACCTTCAATTACCCGATTTTACAATTACCCAATTACTCAATTCTCAATCTTTAGATGCCGCTGACCGGGCGCTGGGTGAACGTTTTTTATAAGAAGCAATGCTAGCATCAATCCATGTCCCTGCAAGCGCAACTCGATGAAATCCGAAGCCGCACTCGTGAACTACTGCGCCCCGAGCATCTGGCCGTCACCAACCGCGCCATTGCAGAGCTGCAGGAATCAGGCCTTGCGAAACATATATTGCCCGTGGGTGCACTGGCCCCCGACTTTGAGTTGCCAGATGCGAATGGCAAGCTCGTACGCTCTTCGGAGCTTCGCGCCCGCAGCCGTTTGGTCATCAGCTTTTATCGCGGACGTTGGTGTCCGTATTGTGTAGCGCAGCTCGAGGCGCTGCAACAAGCCTGGCCGCAGATTCAGGCCAGAGGAGCTTCTCTCATCGCCGTATCGCCGCAAACTCAGCGGCAAACCAGCTTCGCTGCTGAACAGCATCACCTGAAATTTCCTCTGCTCAGCGATGCCGGCAACCAAGTGGCAAGAAAATTCGGATTGGTCTATGCCATCCCCGACTATTTAAAACAGCAATACAAACGTACCTTCGTAAATCTGCCGCTTTGCAACGGCGACGAAAGCTGGGAACTGCCGCTGCCCGCTACGTTTGTCATCGAGCCTGATGGAAAGGTCTTGTTTGCCGAGGCCCACGCGGATTACACCCGCCGCATGGAGCCGGAAGAAATTCTGGAAGTGCTCACCACTGAGAACTGAGAACTTCCTTATTCCCCGCCGCCCGTGTGGCTATGATCCAGGCGGGCGATCTCGCGGGCAAACAACGGATTGGCAGGAAACTGGTCACGCAACCCTGATAGCAACTCACGCGCATGACGCGGATCTTTGTCGCGCAAATAGCTCACAGCCAAAAGCATTCGGGCAAAGGGAGCGAAGAAGCGGCCATGCTCGGCAGCGAGTCTCAACTCGTTGATGCCCGCCTTCTTATCGCCTTCGTATCCTCCCATGCGCATGAACCAGCGCACCGGCGCGGAAAGGCTGCCGACAATGTAGTCGTTCAGTCCGGTAGCCAGATACGCGTCGTAATATTCCGGATCAATCTTCAGCAGTTTTTTGGCGGCGGCATTGGCGTCCTTGGTATATCCCAGCGAAGCCACGTTGCGCTTCTCAATGAGGGCAGTATAGTCAGCACGCAAGCCGTTGCTGAGCGCCTGCGCGAACAGCGCATCGGCGTTGTTGGGGTCTTTTGTAAGCCGTGCTTGGGCCAGAGCATCGGCGCGCAGCAGGGCACCCTGGAAGCATGCCCGGAGCACGGGATCAGGTGTCAGCTTCTTGCGTTTTTCGAAGCTGGAATCTTTGGTGAAGAGCTGTGACTCCAGGATGCCCAGCCGGCTGAACTCAGAAAACAATAGACCGGCAGCTTCCGAAACCGGACCAAGCGGATCTGCTGGATGGACTTTTTGCCAGGCAGTAAATTCCTGCTGCGCAGAAGTAAAGTCGAGGTTATAAGCCAATTGGTATCCGCGATCGAGTGACGGTGCAGGCGGCAGCAACTCGCTTGCGTAGGCACAAGCGGCAAACAACAACACACCGCACAAAAGCAGCCGGCATATCTTTGAACAACTTTGTTTTTGCAACAAAGTCCTCCTATTGAGGGTCAGACTTGCGCACGAAATAAAATTTATAAACTTTAGAATTTGCAAATATTACATCCCTGGCAGTTTGATTCCTGCCAAACGTTTTTGCATGAAGCCTGATTTGCTCATGCTCCTGAACATCTTGCGCATCTGCGCGTATTGCCGTAAAAGCTGGTTGACCTCTTGCACTGAAGTTCCTGAGCCGCGCGCGATTCGCTTGCGCCGGCTACCATTGATAACTTCATGGTGATCGCGCTCGTGCGCGGTCATCGAATTGATAATCGCCTCCGTGCGCACCAGTTGCTTCTCGTCAATATTGTCAGATGCTTTTTGCAGGCCCTGGAATGGCCCCACGCTGGGCAGCATCTTCACAATGCTTTGCAGCGAGCCCATCTTTTTCACCTGGCGCAACTGGTCGCGGAAGTCTTCCAGAGAAAAACCGTCGCCGGTGAGGGCCTTCTTGGCGAACTCCTCGGACTTCTTCCGGTCCATGGTCTCTTCCGCCCGCTCGATCAGCGAAAGAATGTCGCCCATGCCCAGAATGCGGCCCACGATGCGGTCCGGGTGAAAAGGCTCAAGCGCATCGTATTTCTCGCCAATGCCCAGGAACTTAATGGGCTGCCCGGTCACGTTGCGGATCGAAAGCGCCGCGCCCCCGCGGGCGTCGCCATCCATCTTGGTCAGCACCACGCCCGTCAGCGTGAGCTTCTTATGGAATTCATCGGCCGATTTGACCGCATCCTGGCCGGTCATGGCGTCGGCCACGAACAGGATCTCCGATGGATTCAGCAGCTTTTTGAGCGACTGCATCTCTTCCATGAGCTGATCGTCAATATGCAGTCGCCCGGCGGTATCCACAATGAGCACGTCGCAGCCGTTATTGATCGCTTCGCGGCGAGCTTCTTTGGCCAGGCGTTCGACCATGGCCGTATTGCCTTCGCCCTCAATCTTGCCTTCGTAGATGTGCGCGGGAATGGCGTCTGCCACAATCTTCAACTGCTGGCGCGCCGCAGGACGGTAAACGTCCACGCTGACCAACATAGGCCGGTGCCCGCCCTTCTTGAACCACGCCGCCAGCTTGCCCGTGGTGGTGGTCTTACCGGAACCCTGCAAACCTGCCATCAACACCACCGTGGGCGGCTGCGAGGCAAACTTAAGCTTGGCCGTATCTTTGCCCAGGAGCTCGACCATCTCGTCGCGCACCAGCTTCACCACCTGCTCGGCCGGCGAGAGCGCAGTCATGACCTCGGCGCCCGTGGCCTTGGCTTTCACCTCGTCAATAAATTTTTTGACGACATTGACGTTGACGTCAGCTTCGAGCAGCGCCAGCCGGATCTCGCGCAGGGCTTCACCCATATTTTCTTCGGTGAGCTTGCCCTGTCCACGAAGGTTCTTGAACGCGCGCTGAAGTTTTTCGGAGAGATTCTCAAACATACTTAGTTAGATAAAAACACATTCAGTTAGGGTTTGTTTGGTAGTTAGAGTTTGTTTGGCTCTGTTCGCATCCCTAATTTCTGCTAGCTCCAATTTTTGTCATCCCGAAATTTTTACTAATCCCAACTTTTGTCATCCCGACCGCAGCCGCGCTTCGCGGCGAAGTCGAGGGACCTGGGTTTTGACTGAGAACTGAAAACAGCGTTCATAGCGAAGACCCATGTTCCCATTTGCGTTTCTTATCATGAGCGTAGCTTTGCTACCTGAGCAAAAGTGAGCACCGGCATATTTATTTAGATGCCTCAAAACCCTTGCTATTCTAGCAAGCTCAAGATGATTTCGATGCATCCGTGAGCCAGAAAGTTCAACAGAAAAATTGCGCCAAGAAATTACATTAAATTTACAAATTCATTCAGCCTCTTTTCAATCCTGAAGTTTTCAATCCGCGAAGACGGCTTATTGCGGATAAGTCTATATATTCCATATTCATTCCATTGCGCCGCTCGCGGCGCGCGGTGGAAGCCCCGGACTTTAGTCCGGGGATGGAGCTCATCAAAGAATAGGGCTTCAGCCCCGGGGGTTCAAAAAATTCACTACCTCGAGGATCTTATGAAACCAACTCTTGCAAACAAATCCGGAAGCCCGTTTTCTATCGGCGATTCCGATAGGTCAGATTCGCTAATTTTGCTTGTGTAAACGTTTGTAAAGTGATTGAATGTGCGGGTCTGGATATACCTTTGGAGGGGCACATCCAGCAAATTGACTGTAATTGACGGTAAAAAATTAAAGTACGAAGTAATTCTGGTTCATCGGGTTTCAACGACAACTAACTAAAAAAATAAACTTCAGAAGGGCCGTCATTCCTATTCATTTCGCAACGGCCTAACTGAACGTCTTTTGGAGGGGACGTTCATGAGATTACACAAACTTTCTCGTCAGGCCCTTTTCACATTTTTAGCTGTTCTATCGTTCCTCGCTATAAACACTCTTGCCCAAACGCCCACCGGTACTGTGGTGGGAACAATCTTCGATCAGAACGGCGCGGCAATTCCGAGCGCTCACATCACCATCAGTGATGTCGCAACCGGAACGGCCCGCGCGACCGCAAGCTCGCCAGTGGGCGCTTATGAGTTTACGACCCTGCGCCCCTCGAGTTACGACATTACGGTCGAGGCCCCGGGTTTCAACAAAGAGGTCGAGCGCAATGTGAAAGTCGCAGTAGGCGATGTGGTGCGCGTAGATCTTAAAATGCAGGTCGGCACCACCCAGGAGGTTGTGGAAGTCAAAGCAGAAGCAACTCTGATTGAACCGGACAAAACCTCCGTAAGCTACGGGGTTGATCCAAATCAAATACAGACTCTGCCCATGCTGAATCGCAACTTCATCAATCTGGCGCTCATCACACCCGGCAGTCTTCCCCAGGCGCCCGGGACGCAGGCCGGCGGCTTCAGCGTCTCAGGGATGCGGGCGCAATCCAATAACTTCACCCTGGATGGCGTCAACAACAACGACCCGCAGGTCAACGGCCCGCTCAGCACGTTTAACATGACCGATGCGATCCAGGAATTCACCGTGCAGACCAGCATCGCCGGCGCCGAGGTTGGGCGCAATTCGGGTGCGGAAGTAGGCATCATTACCAAAAGTGGTACTAATCGCTATCACGGCTCGCTGTTCTACTACGGGCGCAATGAGGCCATGGATGCGAATGACTTTTTCCTGAATCACGCCGGTCAGAAGAAAAACGTCCTGCGCCGCCACCAACTTGGCGGAACCATGGGCGGCTATATCGTGCCCAACAAAACCTTCTGGTTCGCCAGCTTCGAGGCGGTGAAGCTGAAGAACCCGTTGCCCCAGACGATCCGTGTCCCAACCCTGGCGGAGCGGGCCGCAGTCACCGATCCAGTCTCGCTAAAACTGCTGCAGTTTTTCCCATTTCCGAACACCCCGCTCACCAACGGCTCGAACTGGACCGGGGTTGCACCGCAGACCAACAACAACGAAACCTATCTGCTGCGAGTGGACCACAACTTCAGCTCCAACCATCGAATGTTCGGGCGCGCCACGGTCTTCCTGGGCCGGACCAATCAGTTGCAGACCGACCGCAACCCGCTCAACGGCAACATTACCAACTGGCCCTCCTCACATTCCTATGTGCTGGACGATACTTTCAATACCACGCACTTTGTCAATGAAGCTCGTTTCGGGTTCTCACGCAATCACACCATCTTCAAGTCTGCTGATGTTCTCCTTAATCCGGCATCCATTTTCACCGATGCCGCCGGCAACCCATTGCCGGGGTACGTGAATACCACGACAGACAAGCTGGATGGCGGGCTGCCGCGCATCACCATTACCGGCCTCACCAACCTTGGCGCCGGCACCAATATGCCGCAGGGACGCGCAACCAACACCTTTGAGTTGAGCGATGATGTAACCTGGAACCGCGGCCCGCATACCTTCCGCTTTGGCGCAGAGGTGCGGCGCGAGATCACCAACCGTTTCCTGAATGGAAATTTCCGCGGCGCGATCTCTTTTCCCAGCTTCGCCAGGTTTGCCTCCGGACAGCCTCGAACCGGCTCTCTTCGCACTGGCGGGCCCGATCAAACCTTTCGCAATTGGTTTAAGAACATGTACTACTTCTACCTTCAGGATACCTGGAAGGCAGAATCCAACCTGACCGTAACCTATGGTCTCCGCTATGAGTTGCCGGGAGCCTTTGAAGAAATTCATAACCGGGGCAGCAACTTTGTTCCCGGCATAGGCATGGTGGCGCTGGGCAGCAATCAACTCATCACCATTGACCCCAATGCACTCGGTCGCAACGCCATCGTGCTCACGCCCACCAGCGTAACCTTGCCGCGCAGCGGTCAATTCAAGACCGCCAAGACAAACTTCGCGCCGTATGTGGGCATTACCTATTCTCCCAATATCTTGCCGGCGATCTTTGGCGGAAGTGGAAAGACGGTCATCCGCACCGGATTCCGCATGAGCTACGACGAGGTGTTCAACAATATCCCAGTAAACATGGGATTAAACGGCCCGCAGTTACTCTCCACCACCTTGCCCACAGGCACCTACACCTGGGGAACTGCGTTGAACCAGAACCGCAAGCTCTTCAGCGCCGACCCGACAGTAGCGGGTGGACAGCGTGGCATCGTTACCTTCAATGCCTGGGACACCA
>Ga0207130_1155_pt1 | contig 20969 bp, 17 predicted proteins | sample Alteio_BWMinHeat_16_FD_153545 | JGI IMG/M metagenome (GOLD analysis project Ga0207130, IMG submission 153545) | Enriched cells from forest soil in Barre Woods Harvard Forest LTER site, Petersham, Massachusetts, United States -... | ecosystem: Environmental > Terrestrial > Soil > Temperate forest >... | reverse complement strand
GACACCTACGGTTGGGCGGGCGGGCAGATTATGGCGGGCAGGGAAGCCTGGGCCAAAGAAATGGAACTGGCGGAGAAGGCGCTTGCGCTCGATCCGAATCTCGCCGAAGCGCATCTCGCCATGGGGACAGCTCTCTTCAGCGTGCTGGGTCCGCACGCCTCCGAGAAGGAACTCGACCGCGCCGTGGAATTGAATCCCAACCTGCCGCTGATTTATGATCAATACGGTTGGACCTTCTCGGAAATGGGACGGTTCGACGAGGCGATCGCGGCAGAAAAGAAAGCGCTGGAACTCGATCCGCTAAACACTTTTCTGAATACGGACCTCGCCTTTTTTCTCTACTGGGCGCGGCGTTACGAGGATGCGATTACCCAAATCCGCAAGACTTTGGAATTGGATCCCAACAATGGCTTCGCCCACTCGATATTGGGCTGGTGCTTGATCTGGAAAGGTAGCAAGGCTGACGCAAGGGCGGAGTTCCAAACAGCCACGTCGCTGGATGACCTGCCATGGTATGTCGGTTCTCTCGGCTACGCCTGTGCCGTCTCGGGTGATCGCGCGAAAGCCGAGCAGATCCTGCGCGAGTTGGAAGAGCTGGCGAAGCAGCGATATGTCTCACCCGCGAATCGCGCGAGTGTTTATCTGGGGCTCGGCGAAAACGAGAAAGCTATGGATTGGCTGGAGAAAGCGTATGAAGACCGGGACCCGATCTTTTGGTGGATCAATGGCGATCAGCTTTACGACGGCATCCGCAACGAACCGCGCTTTCAGGTATTGCTCCAGAGAATTGACCGGACCAAAGCAGACTCAAAGAAGTGAAGATCGACAACTAATGCATTTCGATTTTGCCAACGCACTTAATCTGGTTTCCACCGTCACGTTGATCGGTGCGCTCGTCTTTACCGGCCTGCAGGTGCGCGCCGCAAATCGGGCGCGTCGCGAGCAAGCGGCGGTGACCGTGATTGAAACCGCCGCTCTGAGCGAGAACTCGGCCCGCTTCTTGGAATTGCTCAGCGAAATTCCGGACAATGCTTCCGCCGCAACGATCGAGAATCTAGATGCCGACACAAAGCGCCAGATTTTTCTGTTCGGACTTCGGGTAGAAGTAATCGGCTACATGGTTTTTCACGGCTTGGTGAACGTTCAAACCGTTAACGATCTCGCCGGTGGCGCGATCCTAAGTTTTTGGTCGCGTGCGAAAAGCTGGTCGGAGGAAAGGCGAAAGCGCACGGGCCACGATGAATTTTTGGAATGGTGCGAATGGCTCGCGACGCAGATCACACAGTATCGCGCCACGCGACCTTACATTCCCGCTTACGCGCGGGCGGCGGAATGAGAGTGCAACTATGAATTGGGAAATGCTCACAGCGCTCGGGCAATTGGCGGCAGTGTTTGTCGGAATCCCTTCCCTTATTTATCTCGCCACTCAAATCCGAGAGCAGACCAAGGAACGCCGCCAGTCAGCGGTCAATGTTCTCACTGCGCAGTGGGGCGATCTGACAGCGCCCTGCACGACAGCGCCGAGTTCAGCGCCATTTTTCTGCGCGGCGTGCAATCTTTCGCCGATCTCGATCCTGTTTCAAAACTCAGGTTCAGCGCCTTCTTCAACCGTTTCTTAAACCACTTCGAAGCAATGTATTTCGCTCATCGCGACGGATTACTCACGGCCTCGTCGTGGGGTAAGGTCGAGCGGACGATGAGCGATCTGATTGCCTATCCCGGCGTCCAACAATGGTGGGAGGAGCGCAGACGCTGGCACACGGAAGAGTTTGGCCGCGTCGTCGACGCGATTATCGCCAAAGGCGATGAGCCCAAGGCTTACTCAACCTACAATCTGCGCGAGCTCGTCGGACCGAAGACGGGCACAGAATAGGTTTCTTCATGAACAATCTGCACTTCGCTCTTCGCCAACTCCGCAAAGCTCCGGTGTTCACCGTAACCGCTCTGGCGACGGTCGCGATCTGCCTCGGCGCGAACCTCGCCATTTTCGCAGTCATCAATTCCATTCTGCTCCGTCCACTTCCATTTCCGAACGCAGACCGACTGGTCACGATTTACAACACCTATCCGAAAGCCGGCGTTGAGAATGACGGCTCATCGATAACCAACTACTACGAGCGGCGCGGCAACATCCCGGCCTTCGAGAGCCTTTCCATGTACATGGAGAGAGCCGAGACCGTCGGTGATCCGGGCTCCATGCAACAGGAGGAAATTGTGCGCATCTCGCCGGAATTTTTCAACACCCTTGGGGTAAGTCCCGCGATCGGCCGCAACTTCACCGATGAAGAAACGGACCCGCACAAGAACGTAATTATCCTGACGGACGCCTTCTGGCGGCAGAATTTCAATTCTGATCCAAACGTTCTCGGTCGTGACACCCGCATAAACGGTATCCCAAGAAAGATCGTTGGCGTCTTGCCTCCTGCTTTTCGTTTTCTCTCGTCCGAGGCACGCGTTTTTCTTCCGATAAAATCCGGAATGGAAGAGCGTGGACCGAAAGCGCGCCACTCTGGCGGCGGCGTCACGCACATGATCGCGCGGTTGAAGCCGGGCGCGACGATCGCGGAAGCGCAAGCCCAGATCGATGCACACAACGCCGCCGTCGAGGAAGATAATCCTGAAGCGAAAATGATGGCCGAAGCCGGCTTCCGATCACTCGTTAGGCCATTGCACGCAGAGCACGTCCGCTCAATTCGTCCAACCCTTTTGCTGATGCAGGCCGGAGTATTTTTTCTCCTGCTCATCGGTGCGGTTAATTTAGTAAATCTTCTTCTCATTCGCGCGAGCGGACGTGCGAAAGAAATGGCGATCCGCCGATCGATGGGCGCGAGTCGCGTGCATGTCGTGAGACAAGTAATGATCGAAACCGTTCTTCTGACTTTCGTCGGCGGATTGCTCGGCCTGGCGGTGGGCGCGTGGGGAATTCGATTGTTCGAAGTTCTCGGGGCAGATCGCTTGCCGCTCGGCGCGCATATCGCGTTCGATGGCTGGCTGGCGTCCATCGGTCTCGCCGGCGCGGTGGTTCTCGGAGTCGTCATCGCGGTACCTATCGCCTGGTTCAACCTGAGCAGCCATCTGGCGCAAGCGCTCCAATCGGAATCGCGCACGGGCACGATCAGCCGCGCCGCTCAACGCCTTCGCCACGGATTTATTGTCGCGCAGATTGCACTCGCATTTGTCTTGCTCGCGGGCGCGGCGCTGCTCGGTCTTAGCTTGAAAAAAGCGATGGCGGTTTCGCCAGGATTTCGCTCAGATCACGTTCTCACCGGTGAGTGCACCGTCTCATGGGATCTGCAGCGGGAGCGAGTCGGTATCGCCGATCGCTTGCTCGAATCCATCCGCCAGCAACCGGGAATCGCCGCCACCGGAACGATCACGAACATTCCGCTGACCGGCGACAGCGGCAAAACGGCAGTCACACCTAAGGGCTATGTGCCACCGCCGGGTCAATCAGTGCACGGCCATTATTCCTATGCCGTTCACGGCGATTACTTCTCGGCCCTCGGCATTCACCTGCGTGAAGGACGCTTCCTCACCTCGGCCGATTCCCATCGCGCGGAGCGCGTCTGTGTGGTGGACGAAGATTTGGCCCGGCGTTACTGGCCCCGCAGCGGCGGGGGCGGCGCGCTCGGCCAAAGGATCGCGCTCGGCGACGAAAAAGACGACGCGCAGCTGTTTACAGTTGTCGGCGTCGTCGGCGCAGTGAAGCAAGCCGCGCTCACCGAAGCGCAAGGGCAAGGCGCGGTTTACCTGCCTTACGCTTATCGCGACAAGGAAAGTATTTTCGTCGTCACGCGCACGAGCCAGCGCCCGGAAGCGTTCGCCGAGACGCTGCGCAAGCTGGTGCGCGCAGCGCATCCCGCACTCGCAGTCGATAACATCTGCTCGATGGACACGCGCATCGCGGACAGCTTGATTACGCGACGCTCGCCAGCGTTGCTCGCTGGAATTTTCGCCGGCGTCGCACTGCTCCTGGCGGCAATTGGAACTTACGGCGTCTTGAGTTACGCGGTCGCGCAACGCCGGCGCGAGATCGGCATCCGCATGGCGCTCGGTGCGCAAAGAGGCCAGATCGGGGCGCAATTCCTCTCGTTAGGCCTGCGCCTTCTCACCGCCGGAACCATCCTCGGTTTGATCGGCGCTGGCCTGGCGGGAAGAGCGATGCAGGGCGTTCTCTTCGACGTGCCAACCCTGCACCTAGCCACTCTTTTCAGTACCGTGCTTGTCATCAGCGTCGTGTCCTTAGTTGCCTGCCTCATCCCCGCGCGCCGCGCCACGAAAGTGGATCCGATGATTGCACTTCGAGCAGAATGACTAACGACCAGCTAGACAAGTTCGCGAATCGGTACGCGAAGGCGTGGTGCAGCCAGAATCCTGAAAGCGTCGCGGCATTCTTCGCCGAGCGTGGTTCAATCAGCATTAACAACGGGCCGCTGGCGGTTGGACACGCGGCGATTGCCAAGGAGGCGCAAGGGTTCATGACGACATTTCCGGACATGATCGTGACGTTCGACAAACTTGAGCCGCGCGGAGATGTGACGGCGTTTCATTGGACGCTAACGGGAACGAACACCGGACCCGGCGGCACCGGGAAACGCGTTCGAATCAGCGGCTACGAACTTTGGAAGATCGACAACGACGGTCTCATCGCAGAATCGAAAGGAAATTTCGACGCCGCCGAGTATGAACGCCAGGTCAAGGAAGGTGTCGACAGCTAAGTTGTAGTTAGCCGACAAATTGCGTCCAGCCACAGATTAACACAGATGAAACACAGATGAAGAGAGACACCAATTGTTCGACTCCATGAATCTGTGAAAATCTGTGTTCATCTGTGGCCAAATCCTGCCATGGGGTTCGATTACGGTTATGAGCATGAGCAGAAAAGAACGACTTCTGAATTGGGCGTTTGCTTCTCTGATCCATGTTCCAGCACATCACGGTCCTGTTTTCGTTCGTCTTTGCCATCGCGATGACGCATGTGCTTTCGTGCGTGTCGAAACTCATCCTCGCCCGAGACCGCGTGCGCTTTTCTGGCTTGCACGCGCTCTGGATGCTCAATGCCTTGATGTTGCTGCTGACCAATTGACTCTCCCTCTGGCTCCAGGAGAGGATCAAGGAGCCTGCCCTGAGCGGAGTCGAATGGGTGAGGAGTCGTCGCGTTTAACGCTTTAACGCTTTAACGCTTTAACGCTTCAACAATTTAACGGATTCTCGCGAGCGAAGCGTATGAATCTCAACGACCTCGCCAATCTTGGGCAGATCATCGGAGCGATCGGCGTCATGATTACGCTTGTCTATCTGGCGATTCAGATCCGCGGCAATACCAAAGTCGCAAGCGCACAAGCCCGCCATTCCCTCTCCGAATTCGTTCTCCGCATCTCGATTTTTCGGGCCGAGCACGCAGATCGATTTGCCAAGCTTGAGAGCGGAGCGGAACTGACCGATGGGGATCGTCAGTTTCAGTATTGGAGTCATGTCCAATTTCTGCTGCATGCTGAGACCTATTTTCATCATCACGAATTGGGACTCATGCCTGATGAGCACTGGCGCGGGTATGCGCGATACATGACGAAGTACATACAATCGCCTGGCTTCAAAGAAGTCTGGAAGGATATTGGCCCAGGCTTTTCGGAAGACTTTGTGCGATGGGTCGACGGACTGCTTGGTTTAACATGAATCTCAGTGACCTGGCCAATCTCGGACAGATAATCGGCGCCGGTGCCGTTGTCGTTTCGTTAATCTATGTCGCGTTTCAGATTCGGCAGAACACCAGTGCCATCCGCTCTGCCGCCGCCCAAACCGTACATGAACACTTTGCAACTTGGTACCGCTTGGTCGCTGCCGATCCCGAGCTATCCCAGATTGTGGTTAACGGGTTGCGAGATTATTCATCGCTCTCGGAAATGGAGAGAGCCCGGTTCATCGCTACCTACATGGCGTTTGTCTCCTACTCACAGAATGCGTTTCTCAAGTGGCGCGAGAAATCGCTCGCCCCGCCACTGTGGATGGGCTGGGAGCTTGTTATCATGAACCTTGTTTGTGCGCCGGGTGGGAAAGCCTTCTGGAAAGAGCGCGGCTATATGTTTGGTGAGGAATTCCGGCAGTACGTGGAGGACGATCTGATGAAAAGAGAACCGCATCCCGACGCCAAACCAATGGGTGCTTTCCCTATCGGACACCCCGTCAAATTGAATCAATCCCCCATCTAACAACCTGCCGCTCACGCTTATTATTTTGGACGCACCGTCACGCCTAAGCCTCGTGCGTAGGCGGGAGCATCGGCTCGCCTGCCAATTAGATTTGAGCCACAGATTAACACAGATGAAACACAGATAAGAAAGAATGGGATCCCGGGGCTCTGAAATCTGTGAAAATCTGTGTTAATCTGTGGCTAAGATTCTGGAGCTAGCAGAATCGTTACCCGCAGAATGGATGTTCCAGTCTCTAGCGGTTTCAGCGTTGAATCGCTCACCGATGAAAGAAATCAAAATGAGGACAAGTAAAATTACCTGCGTCGCCCTTGGCGCAATGTTGGTTGCTACGGCAGCGTGCGCCGACGAAATCACCATCGTCAGCAATATCCTTGGACCCGAGGGTCCGTTGTACATTGACGGCAACCTTTACTATGTTGGCTGGGTCTCCCACACGCTGTCGAAATGGGACGGCAAAACGACCACGGTGTTGAATCACACCCCGGGTTGCGGCCATAACGGGTTGGCGCTCACGAAACGAAAGACGTTCCTGCTCGCGTGCACCGAGGAGCATGGTGCCATTCTTGAACTCGACCTGACCGGCAAGCGGCTGCGCCGTTGGGATGCCGACAAAAACGGCAAGACATTCGACGGCGGCATAAATGATATTGTGGTGACCGCCAACGGCGGTGCTTATGCCACGGTCTTTGGCCCGTACAAGGACCTGCCAACCTCCGTCGCGGGAAAAATTCTCTATCTTGCGCCGGGCAGCGAGAAGTGGGTCGAGGTCGCGGACGATCTCAATTACGCCAACGGGATCGGCGTTTCTCCAGATCAAAAAACCCTCTACGTCAGCGAAACCGTCGGAAACTGTATGTTGAAATTCACGATCAATGACGACGGCTCGTTGAGTAACCGATCGAATTTTGCGCTGCTAAACGTTCTCACAAAAAACAAGGTCGAATCCTGGTGGATTGGACCTGATAGCATGAAGATCGACAGCAAGGGCAACATTTATGTTGCCCAATGGTTCGGCGGCAAAGTTTTGAAGCTATCTCCCGACGGCAAGCTTCTGCACGTATTTGAGATCGCCGCGGGTGATGGCACAACAAACGTCGCATTCAGCGAAGGCGAGAAAGAATTGTACGTGACGGTGGTGAAGGATCCCAAAGACCCACAGGCAAAAGGCAGTATCGTAAAGATCGCAAACGTGAAATAACGAGAGCGTTTGCCCGCGAATCACGATTTGTCATTCCGAACGCAATTGAGGAATCCCGTCGCGTTACCTTGAAGGTTACTTCCGCGGGATCCTTCGACTTCGCTAACGCTTCGCTCAGGATGACGGTGAAAAAGCTACGCAGCGTAATCGGCGATGGCTTTGGCCACGTCGAGAGTGGAATCCTTGCCACCCTCGCCACGGCGAGTCCGTCCAATTGGCGGACATGTCGTAAGTGCAGTGTCGATGTTTAGGAAATCAAGTGGCGTAGTCCGCAATCGCCTTCGCAACGTCTAACGTGGAATCCTTGCCACCCATATCGTAGGTGCGCACTTTGCCTTCCGCGATTACGCGGGCGACAGCAGTTTCAAGACGCGTGGCCATGTCGGATTCCTTGAGCCAGTCGAGCATTAACTTTGCGGTCAAGAGCATGGCGATTGGATTGACCTTGTATTGTCCGGCGTATTTCGGTGCCGAGCCGTGTGTCGGTTCGAAGACGGCGTAGTTGTCGCCAAGGTTGGCGCTGGGCGCGAACCCGAGTCCGCCGACCAGGCCGGCGCACAAATCGCTGACGATGTCGCCGAACATATTTTCTGCTACCAGCACTGAGTAATCCTGCGGGTTCTTGAACATCCACATGCAGATGGCGTCGATGTTGGCGTCGTCCGCGCGGATGTCCGGATAATTCTTGGCCACGTCGCGGAAGCAGCGCATCATCAGGCCGCCGGTTTCGCGGAGCACGTTCGGTTTCTCAATCAGCGTGACGCGTTTGCGTCCGGTTTTCCTGGCGAACTCGAAGGCTTGTTTGCAAATGTTGGTGCAACCTTGCTTGCTCATGATGCGAGTGGAGAGCGCGATGTTCTCGAGGCCCGCTTTGTCTTTCCACGGCTTCATTTTCGGATTGGCGCAGAGCGCGGTGTAGACCGGTTCCGGCAACGGGAAAAACTCGACGCCGCCATACATGCCTTCGGTGTTTTCGCGGAACACGACTTGATCGATCACGATGTCCCCGCCGCTGGGATTGGCGATCTTGGTGCCGCGATAATTCAACGGGTTGCCGGGATAACTTTTGCACGGCCGCATGTTGGTATGCAGGTTGAACATCTGGCGCAGCTTGACGATGGGCGAGAAGTAAACCAGCCCCTTGTCCTTGAGTTCCGGGCTCAATTCTTCCTTGGCTTCGCTTTGCGGTTTGCTTGTGATCGCGCCGAAAAGACCGCAGGTCGTTTCCTTCAAGACTTTGACGGTGCGATCGGGAAGGGCGTTACCTTCCTTGCACCAAAATTCCCAGCCGATATCGCAAGGCACATATTCGGCGTCGAGTTTCAGGCGATCCAAGACGATACGCGCGGCCTCCATGACATCGTTGCCAACTCCGTCACCGGGCATCCACGCGATTTTGTATTTAGCCATAGGATTGTGACTTTATCGGCCAGCGTTACGACTCGCAAGTCGCGCTAAAAGCTCTTCGGCAGAACCGCGGATTACGCGGATGAGTTCTGGGGAGCACAGGCCGCTGGCCTGTTGCATTCGGCGGCTCGCCGAATGATCTGCGTTAAGCTTTCGGGTCGCAAAGTGCGACCGCATTAAATCACGAAAAGTCCGCGACGGCTGGCAGCCGTCGCCAACAGGCCAGCCTGTGCTCCCCAGATCGGAGCGAAGCGGAGCGCGCAAAAAATTCGAAATTACGCGGTGGCTTTTGGCTTCACCCGAAGCCGAGAGGCGACCAGATTTTCGGCGCCGCCCACCACGATCAATTCTTGAGCAGCTGGACTGAGTGGCGAAAAGGCGAATGATTTTCCATCCATGGTCAGGACGGACTTGCCGTAATCAATCGTGATCTCCGACACCACGGTGGTGGGCGTACGATTGGTCAGCGTCGCGCGCAGGTGCGTAACGAGCTCGGGGCACTCAAATACAACGAAGCCGTTATTGAATGCGTTGCGTTTGTAGGTTTCGGAAAAACTCGCGGCGATGACGCAGGGAATGCCTTTGAACTTGAGCGCCGTGGCTGCTTGCTCGCGACTAGAGCCGCTACCAAAGTTGAGTCCGCCGACCACGACGTCGCCTTTCTGATAGAGAGTGTTGAAGTTCGGATCGTAATTTTCAAACGTTACCGCAGCCATCTCCTCAGGCGTCATATCGTCGCGGTAGGTGTGTTTGCTGCCGTAAATGCCGTCAGTGTTCAAATTGTCCTTATCAACGAAGAGAACACGACCGTGCACGCTTGATGGAAAGCCATTGATTATCTCCACCGAAGCGGGTGGCTGCGGCTTGCTCTTGGCGCGACGAATGGACGTGCCCGCGGGGCGTTCTGCAAACGTTTGTGGCGCGCAAATAAATCCAGCAAGCGCGCTGGCCGCGACGACGGCGGGCGAACCTAAATATACGAGTGCTTCGCGATCACCCATGCGGCCTTTGAAATTACGATTAGTAGCGCTGATCGCGATTTCGCCTTTGCCCACCAGCCCGCGACCCAATCCGATGCATGCTCCGCAACCGGACGGCAGGGGAATGGCGCCGGCATCCACCAGAGTTTGCCAATCACCATTGGATTCGGACTTGGCTTGCACTTCGGCGCTCGCAGCCGCCAAATAAAATTCGACACCGGTGGCAACATGCCCGCCGCGAGCGCGCACCACTTCCGCTGCATCATGCAAGTCTTCAAAGCGGGCGTTCACGCACGACAACAAATACGCTTTCTGAATCGCGACGTGTTTTCGCTCCATTTCCGGCAGCGACACCATCGTCTTCACTTCATTCGGGCCTGACACATGCGGAACGACGGTGGCCAGATCAAGTTCAAGTTCAATGGCGTAGTCTGCGTCCGAGTCAGCGCTGAACTCGTTTCGATTTTTCCACCAGGCATCGATGTCGGCGTTGGCATAGCCGGAGCGACTCTTGGGACCGCGCGTTCCCGGGCGCTTGGGATTGGTGAACTCGCCGACGCGCGAGCGCAAATAATTCACCGTTACTTCGTCAAACGGAAACACGCCGGCGAGCGCGCCCCATTCGGTCGTCATGTTAGCGATAGTCAGGCGTGCAGACATGGGAAGACTCGCCACTGCATCGCCCATGAATTCAACGGCGTGATTGAGCACCTCATCCTTATTGAAGAGTCCGCACAAAGCGATGATGACGTCCTTGCCGGCGACGCCCGCGGAAAGATTTCCCTTGAGCACCACTTTGGCGACCTTCGGGACTTGCCACCATGTGACTCCTGTGGCCCAAATACTCGCCGCGTCGGTTCGTACCACCGGCGTGCCGAGGGCCGCCGCGCCGCCGTACAAGTTAGAGTGCGAATCGCTGGCCACCACCAACGCGCCCGGAACAACATAGCCCTGCTCCACCATCACTTGGTGCGAAATACCAGTGCCTGGCGGGTAATAGTCGATGCCGTGCTCGCGCGCGAACGCTTCGATTTTGGAGTACTTCTCCAGATTCTTCGGCGTGACATTTTGAATGTCGTGATCGATGGCGAACACCGGTTGCGCCGGATCCGCGATCGCGGTGGCGCCGATCTGTTTGAACTTTGGAATCACCGCGCCCGTGTTGTCATGCGTCATCACATGGCGCGGACGAATCGAAACGAAGTCTCCGGCGCGAACCACCGCTCCCGGGGCAAGCCCATCAGCATGCCGCGCGGCAATCTTTTCGACGAGCGTCAGGCCCATATCATTCCTTATAGATAAGGAGCGCGACGCCCATGCCTATGTCAATTTCCTTCCCATAGATGCGTTTGAACAATTGCCGGCGCTGCTCCACCTCCGACAAGCCCGGCGGGAGCGACGCCTTCACCATTTCGCGGGCGCTCTCGCACATCTGCGCGCCCATGACAAAACGTTCCTCGCCCGAACGCGCCATTATCTTGTCGCGCATCATTCGCTCAATTTCCGGCGATGTATCCGTCATTTCGGACTCTCAACAATTAACCCTCAACCATCAACTATTTTAGAATCACTTCTTGGCGGCGCGCTTGCCGAGAAGCTTGGCGATATCGAAATCCACGAAATCAGCATGATGGAAAATGATCGACTCGATGGAGCGCTCCACCTTGTCGCCCTCATGGCTGTGGGTGGCGATGATGTGCATGACTTCGCCGGGAATTCCGTGTTTGTAAGCGAGCGCGACGCCGCTGAACGGATGCCGCAATTGTTGACCAAACGATCCTTGAATCACTTTGCCCGACGCGTCCTTATCGTACTCAAGCGGCTTGCCGACATCGGCGAGCAACGCGCCGGCAATAAGGTAATCGCGTTGGACCGGAATGCCGCAGCGGAACGAACTCTCGAGGACATCCGCGATGGCGATGCATTGCAACGCGCAGGAATTGAGATGCTCGACGAATCTCATGTCGATGTCGCCGGCGAGGAGCGTGAACTTGACGGCGCGCAGTTCGTCGAAGGTCCAACCCTTGCCGCCGCAACCTGTGCTGATCGCTTCGTTCCACACCGCCGCCACTTTTTCGCGCAGCGACGCGTCTTCAATTTTCATCAAGCTCGGGAAAAGTTCCGCGATTTCTTTGACGCCGTATTTCATTGATTAACCACTAATGCACACGAATGGACACGAACTTATAAGACAATTCTGTCCCACTCCAATTTTGCGCGCTTAAAATTAAGGATAACTCCAACACGCAGGGCCGTGATCCGAAGATAATTCAGCATCAATCCACGTTCGTGATCAGTGATCCGTTCAATCACCTTGGTATCCACGACAACAGCATCAAATGCGATCAAGTCGGGAACAAAGAGACCGATCTGGTGTTCTTTGTAGAGAATATTAAACGAAGGTTGCTGGCGGAAAGGAACGTTTCGCAGATCAAACTCAATTGCCAACGCGTTTTCGTATGGCTTCTCGACCAATCCGTGACCAAGCGTGTTAAGAACTTCTATGGCACAACCGACAATTTCAAAAACTTCTTCTTTGGCCAGCAACTCTCGAGAATTGGTGTCCATTGGTGTTAATTCGTGGTTAGAGATCGGGCTGCGGGACCGTCGTAGCCGTGATTGACCGGATCGATTCGACGCATTGGTTTCTCGCGGGTTTGTTCTTCGATGACGTGTGCCACCAGTCCAGGCGCTCGCGCAATCATGAAGATACCGTTGAAAGCGGCGGGATTCATTCCCAGATCGGCGAGGATTGCGCCGATGGCACCGTCTACATTGATGGGCAGCGCTTTTTTGGCGTCGGCGAAGGATTTCTCGACGGCCCGTGCCGCTTTCATATGCACGCCGTCGACGCCGGCCTCGCGTGCCAGTTCGAATAGCCGCCCGGTGCGCGGGTCTTTGGTGTGAACGCGATGACCAAACCCCGCCATTCGCTCGCCTGCTTCCCTCATCTCCGCAAGCGTGCGCGCAGCAGCTTCATCTATCGAAATCGATTCGCTGATAGCGCGATCGGCGATCGCTTTCAGTTGCCGGGCGCAATCTTCGATGGCGCCGCCGTGATGCCGATTAATTGACATAATGCCGGCGGCGACAGACGCGCTCAACGAAGCGCCGGTTGATGCAGTAGTTCGGGCAGCCAAAGCACTGGGAGGCGTGACGCCATGGTCGATCGACGAAACTAGAATCGCGTCCATCAAACGCCCAGTGGCTGGCGAGGGCAACTCGCTGGTCAAAATTAAATGCACCGCGGCGCCAAAGGACACACGCCCCATAAGATCGGCGATGTCGTATCCGCGCACCGCGACTCGGTTCGGCTCAATGCGCGTCACTGCGGTATTCCAAACCGCGTTTTTGTCGGCTTCACTCATAAGACTCTGTCCTTTCATTCGCTTCAAAATTTCAACGACTGCACTCGGCAGTTCCCCAAATGCGTCAACCACAGTGGCGCCAGCTTCACGCAACGCCTTGACCTTGCCGGCGTGCGTGCCGCGACCGCCTTCGATAATCGCTCCCGCGTGACTAAAGCGCGTGCCTTCGCGCGCGGCCTTGCCGCCGATGTACGCAATCACCGGCTTCGTAACTTTTCGATCACGAATCAACTGCGCTAGTTCTTCTTCCTGTGACGAACCGATTTCACCAAAGATCACGATGGCTTCGGTGAGCGGGTCAGCTTCAAACATCAGCGCGGCATCGGGAATACGAATGCCGAGCACGGCGTCGCCGCCAATGTGCGCGATGGTTGAGATGCGCACGCCTGCTTGTCCCAGATAATAACCCGTGCTCGAAGCCATGCCGCCGGAGCGACTGATCACGCCAACACCTTTCGGGATTCCGGGCTTGAACCACTGCCTCGCACTTTCAGCGCGGCCACCAATCATACCGACCACGCCTTTGCCTGGACTCAACACTCCAAGCGTATTGGGTCCAACAAACATCGCGTCATTGGCTTTCGCCGCTGCCGCGATCTGCATCGCATCCCATACCGGCACACGATCAGGCACGAGCACCGTAAGTTTGATGCCAGCATCAATCGCGGAAATGGCTGCGTCCTTCACGCCGGCCGCGGGAACAAAAAGCACGGAGATGTCGATCTTGCCTAGAGCTTTCACCGCGTCCTGCGGCGTGTTGAACACGGGCACGCCCAGAACGGTCTGTCCACCTTTGCCCGGCGTCACACCCGCGACAACATTCGTCCCGTAATCGCGCATCAAGCGAGTGCGCGCCTGACCTTCACGGCCAGTAATGCCTTGTACCAGCACGCGTTTTTTCTCGTCGATCAAAATTGCCATTTAGCGCGCCCCTCCAATCAATTCGCCCAAACCAGGAATATCAAGTTCAAGATAGAAACCTTCGACTCCGGCGAGTCGACACTCGACATCGCACGCGAGCAGCTCGGAATCTTTGTTGGCGAACTCATCGTTCGTCAGCGCTGCAGCGGGTGCGCCTTTCCGATCAACGATCAATCCGCCCGAGTGTGTCTCGACGGCACGGCCAATTTCCGGCCATTTCGTGGTGTCGATCCAGACGCGACCATTTTTCACGGAAAGCATGGTAGCCGATTGATCCCCGACGAACTTCGGGACGCGTGGAGCGCGTGGTTTCCATTTAGCGCTGTTCGCGCTAGCGACAAGTTCCGCGAAGCGTCCGGCGATCATGGCCGGCGCGTCGGTCTTGCGATAGCCCTCGACTGGCGCGCGAAGCAGCCCGGACATTCGCCGCAAAATATCCACTGCGCGATCTTCGGTGTTGCCGCCCAAACGAATGACCGCGGGAATATCCAGATCAAGTTCCCAAAACGCTTTGGCCAGTCCATACGCGGACCAATATTGTTCCTGGCTGGCGACGCCGGAGCCCGAACCGAAATATCCGACCAAGCCGGGCTGGGCCAAAATGATTCGGCTAGCACGATACACTTTTGACGCGGAGGGATTGCCACTGGTGTCGGTGAAATTGGCGATGGTGAATCCCGCGTTCACGATGGCGTCCATCGACATCATGGATCCACCGCCACCGGCGCCGTGAAAACCAACCAAGCCTTTGGAATCTTTTGCCGCAGCCGTGGCCAACTGCGCGAAATAAAATGTGCCACGATGATCGCTTTGTTCGGCGGCATATGCCACACGTTCGAGAGTCGTGGGCGGATGATCGAACTCGCGCGCTATCTCGATCTTCAGTTCGGGATGTCGCGCCACAGCGTAATCATCAATTGTGATGCGACAATCGGCCGCGACGAACTGACCGTCTTTCGTTAGCACCAGCGGGTTAATTTCAAAGGACCGAGCCTCAACGCTACGCGCGGCGACAAATAATTTTTGAATCAACTCGACGAGTTGCGTTGACTGCGCTGGTGGAAGGTCGCAAGCACCGACGGCTTCGTCCACGGCAGAATCCAGAGGTCCGCGATTCACATCGCAGGGGATGCGCCCGATCGAGCCGACGCGCTCTTCAATTCCGGTGCCGCCGCCGCCGGCGAAAATAATCACCGGGGCACGAGCGGCGTCATCAATGGCAAACGAAAGAAAAAACTCGCGCTCGATGTCGATCTTTTCTTCCACCAGCACCGCTTCGACCGGAAACTGTCCGACTTTCATCCCCAGCATGCGCGCTGCGTGACCGCGAACATCAGCCGGCTTCTTGGCGAAGGCCACGCCACCAATGCCGGCGCGCCCAGTCGTCCAGGCTTGGATCTTGATGACGACTTCGGCGGCTTTCTTATCCGCGGCGAATTCCTTGGCGATCGCCATGGCCTCATCGGCAGTTGAGACGGCCCGGCCACGTGGAATGTTGAATCCGTTAGCGGCAAGAATGGCTTTGCCTTGGTATTCGTGAAGTCGTGCCATGGTTGAGTGCTATTTCGGATGAAAACGCCCAACGTTCAACGCTCAACGTCCAACGTCCAACTCAGAAGCAATGAATTGAGCGTTCAGGGTTGGGCATTGTTTGGCTATTCGCGATAACATTTCCCGCTTTGCTCTCGACAGACATAGCGACGAAATTGAATTATCTGAGTTTACGTAAGATCGCGAGATGCCCGCTGAAGTTAAAAAGGAGATCCAGCTCGAGATCGCTCATGTCTTGTTCATCGACATTGTTGGCTACTCGAAGTTTTCGATTAACGATCAGCATGCCGCGGTTGAGGAACTAAACCAGATTGTCCGGGCGTCCGAGCAATTTCAACGAGCCGAAGCCGCCAGACGTTTGCTTAAAATCCCAACCGGCGACGGGATGGCGCTGGTCTTTTACGTCAGCCCAGAAGCGCCCGCGCGATGCGCGATGGAGATCAGCCGAGCCCTCAAAGAGCACCCACGCCTACAACTTCGGATGGGTGTGCACAGCGGTCCGGTCAGCGGCGTGATAGATGTGAACGGTCATCCCAATCTCGCCGGTGCAGGCCTCAACTTAGCACAGCGGGTGATGGACTGCGGCGACGCCGGGCACATTCTCCTCTCTAAACGCGTCGCCGACGATTTAGGAGAATACGAACAGTGGCGACCGCTCCTGCACGATCTTGGCGCCTGCGAAGTGAAGCATGGGATGCGCGTCTCCATTGTGAACCTTCACGCGGATCAAGCGGGCAATCCGCAACTGCCAAAAAAGTTCCAAGCCTTGAAGAAGCACAGCGCGCGAATGCGCTGGGCGGGGATGACGGCAGCGTTGCTCGCTCTCGCGGTAATCGTCGCTGGCATCGCAATATTTTCCCGTAATCGCGTCCGATCGACACTGGCTGCGCCCGAAAAAAGCATCGCGGTGCTGCCATTTGTCGATCTTAGCCAGGCCAAGGATCAGGAATATTTTTGCGACGGCATCAGCGAAGAAATTCTCGACGCCTTAGCGAAGGTGGAAGGATTGCGCGTCGTCGCGCGCACATCCTCGTTCGCCTTCAAGGGCAAGAATGCCGATGTCAGCGAAATCGCGCAAAAATTATACGTTGGCAACGTGCTGGAAGGCAGTCTTCGTCGGGAAGGCAATCGCATTCGGGTCGCTGTGCAATTGGTTAACGCGCGAGATGGTTTTCATATGTGGTCGCAGACCTTCGAGCGCGAATTGCAAGGCGTGTTCGCCGTCCAGGATGAGATCACACGCGCTGTAGTCGACGCGCTCAAGATCAAGCTAGCGGTGGCGCTCCCGGTGCATAAAACGCCGAACACCGAAGCCTACGATCTATATTTGAAAGGGCGATACTTCCTGAACAGGAAGACCGGAGCGGACGCGACGAGAGCCATTGACTACTTCAATCAGGCTCTCGCTAAAGATCCGAATGATGCGCTGGCTTACGCGGGATTATCTGACTCCTACCTCTCGCTTGTCTTTCCTCTTGGAGCGGTAGCCCCGCGAGAAGTCATGCCCAAGGCGAAGGAGGCAGCGCTGCGCGCGCTCGTGATTGATAATGCGCTGGGCGAGGCTCACGCATCGATAGCTTACATAACGTTCTTCTACGACTGGGATTGGGCGGCGGCGGAGAAAGAGTTCAAGCGAGCCATCGAGCTGAACCCCAACAACGCCGACACTCACCATTGGTACTCACACTATCTGATGGGGCAGGGGCGGATCGACGAATCCCTGACACAGAGCAAGCGCGCCTTGGAACTGAGTCCGTTCGACATCCTCTTCAACATCCATCTAGCTTGGCATTACCTCTACGCGCGCCAATACGACCAGGCCCTCGATCAAATCGAAAAGACGGTCGAGATGGATAAGAATTTCGCGCAGTCCTATCCCTGGCTTGGATTAATCCTTGAGCAAAAGGGCAGGTATGCCGAGGCTATCGCCGCCTTCCAAAACGCGATAAGACTGTTCCCTGGAGGAAGCTCGATCGCCGAAGCAGAACTCGCACATACCTATGCGGTGTCGGGGAACCGAGAGGAGGCGCAGAAAATAATCGCCGAGTTGCAGCAACTGGCGAAGAGCAAGTATGTCTCCTCCTTCCAGATCGCCGCGATCTATGCCGGCCTTGGCGAAAAGGACCAGGCGTTCGCATGGCTTGAAAAAGCTTACGAGGAACGCTCAGACGGGCTGGTCAACCTCAACGCCGAGCAAAGATTCGACAGCCTGCGCTCCGATCCGCGGTTCACAGATTTGGCGCGCCGCATTGGGTTGATTCCGCAGAGGTGATAAGAGAGAAACCACGTGGCCCCGGGGAACTTCTTCGCCGAACTAAAACGGCGCATGTTTACAAGGTTGCGGTCGCTTACGCGAGCGTCGCCTGGTTTCTGATTCAGGCGGCGACCTTGTTCCCGACCTTCGACGCGCCTGGGTAATGATGCGGCAATTGCGGGATGCGACGACGGATCCGAAGTTTGATTATTTCAAGAGACAGCTCGACCTGCAGATGGAGGCACATCACGATGCGAAGCTATGATCGCAAGTTCATGACAATGAAAATCCACGCGGAGCGAGGGCGTTGTCTTCGCGTTGCGTGACCGGTAAGCTGTCGCTTATTCATGGAGCCGCATCACATCACCTCACTGGATTATTACGCGACTGAAGACCTGCTGACTGACGAGGAGCGCGCGGCACGCGATCGGACGCGCCTTTTTGTACAAGAGGAAGTGTTGGAGGAGATCGTGCCGTGCCATCGCGCGGCCAAATTTCCGGAACACCTCCGAACGCGCATGGGCGCGTTACGACTTTTTGCACCGTACTTAAAAGAGCATGGCTGTGCGGGGCTGAGTTACACGGCGTATGGCCTCATCATGCAGGAGCTTGAACGGGCCGACTCGGGTTTGCGCTCGGAAGCATCGGTGCAGGGCGCACTTGCGATATACGCGATTCATTCATTCGGCACGCCGGAACAGCACAGGCGTTGGCTGCCAGGACTGGTCTCGGGCGAACGCGTGGGTTGTTTCGCCCTGACTGAACACGGGCACGGCTCGGATCCTGGCGGTATGGAAACCCGCGCCAGCCGCGACGGCGATCATTATATATTGAACGGCAGCAAGTGCTGGATCGGCAACGCGTCCATCGCGGACGTGAAAGTGGTTTGGGCGAAGGACGACGACGGACGTGTGGGCGGATTCGTTGTGGAGAAGAATACTCCCGGATTTCGCGGACAAGATATTGAAGGGAAGTTCAGCCTTCGCATGTCGCGCACGTCGGAATGCTGGTTCGAAAACTGTCGTATACCGGCGGAGAATCGCCTGCCCAAGGCGTCGGGGCTGCGCGCACCGCTTTCATGTCTTTCGCAGGCGCGCGTGGGCGTGGCGTGGGGTGTGATTGGCGCGGCCATCGATTGTTACGAAACCGCGCTGGCCTATGCCAAATCGCGAGAACAATTTGGGCGTCCGATTGCCGGGTTCCAACTGGTGCAGGAAAAACTCGTGTGGATGGTGCAGGAGATTACAAAGGCGCAATTGCTGGCGTTACGCCTTACCCGCATGATAGAGGCGGGCACAGCACTTCCAGCGCAGATTTCTCTGGCGAAGCGCAACAACGTGCGGATGGCGCTCGAATGCGCGCGCAAGGCGCGCGATATCCTGGGCGCCGTGGGCATAACAGATCGCTATTCCGTGATCCGGCACCTCATGAACCTTGAGAGTGTCTACACCTACGAAGGCACGCACGACATCCATACACTGGTCGTCGGCCAAGACATTACGGGCATCAATGCCTTTGGCGGGTGATGAGCCAGCGAGGCTGATCCACGCAAACAAAACAGCGTGTCATCCTGAGCGGAGCGAGGGGTTCTCTCCTGCTCGCGGAGTGCTCTCTAACACCACAGACGATTTGTGAAGCGAAGGCTTTGTGGAATGCATTCAGACCTTGAAAGCGTGTCAGCTTTTGGGAGGTCATCGCTTCTCCCGGTCGGGACCCCGTGTTCGGGATGGCAGCAAGGATGGAAGAATCAAGTTAAATAAAAATGAAGTGTCATTCCGAGCGAAGTCGAGGAATCCCGTTGCGAAGGCTTCTAGGTACTGCCACGGGATCCTTCGACTTCGCTCAGGATGACTCGCTCAAAAAATAAGCTAAGCTTACTATTATGAGCGAGTCAGTTTACATCCTCGGCGGCGGCCGCACCGATTTTAAACGCAACCTGAAAAAGGAAGGCAAGACCATCCGGCATCTCATTACCGAGGCTGGTAAGAAAGCGATCGACGACGCGAAGATCGATCCCGGTGAAATTCAGGCCGGCGCGGTGGGAAATTTCAATGCGGGGCAGTTTACAAAGCAGTTGCAGCTCGGCGCGTTCATCCCGGAGATTGATCCAAAGTTGCGCGGAATTCCGACGATGCACACGGAAGCGGCCTGCGCCTCCGGCGCGCTTTCCGTTTTGCTCGGCGCGCAATGGATCATGGGCGGTTTTTACGATGTCGTGCTCGTCGTCGGAGCGGAGCAGCAGAAAACCATGTCTTCGCTCGACGGCTCCGATGTTCTTGGCGCGGCCGCTGATTATCACAACGAAAAGCCGGAGTACGGTGATTTTATGTTCCCGAAATTGTTCGGACGCATCGCGCAAATTTACATCGACAAATACGGCGCGACCGAAGAGGACCTGGCCCAGGTGGCATGGAAAAATTACGCGCATGCGAAATTGAACCCGCTTGCGCAAATGCGCGAGGCTGATCTCACCCTTGATTGCGCGTCGCAAGTGTCCGACAAAAATCCGAGCGTCGCGCCGCCGTTGAAAGTTTCCGACTGTTCACAGATCACTGACGGCGCTGCTTCAGTCGTTCTCGTTTCGGGAAAGTATCTCGAGCGGATCGGTCGCAATAAATCGACAGCGGCGCAATTGCTTGGGTTCGGTCACACCACGGATTATCTCCCGCTCGACAAAAAAGACGCTCCGACGTTTTCAATCGCGCGCAAGGCGGCCGAGCAAGCATTCTCGACTTCGAATGTGAAGCCGCGCGACCTGCACGGCGCCGACGTCCACGATTGTTTTTCGATTACCGAGGTGGTCGTTTACGAAATCCTCGGGCTGGCCGAACCGGGCAAAGGCGCCGAGCTAGCCAAGAGCGGCGCGACGGCATTGCCGCAAGTGCGAAATGAAAAAATGAAAGGCAAGTTCGGTTTTGAAATTCCGGTGAATCCGGGCGGTGGATTGATCGGTGATGGTCATCCAGTCGGGGCGACGGGCGTGCGACAGGTGTTCGAGGCGTATCAGCATCTCACCGGACAGGCTGGCGCGCGCCAGATCGAAAACGCGAAACGCTATCTCACCTTCAACATGGGCGG
>Ga0207130_1154_pt1 | contig 21001 bp, 13 predicted proteins | sample Alteio_BWMinHeat_16_FD_153545 | JGI IMG/M metagenome (GOLD analysis project Ga0207130, IMG submission 153545) | Enriched cells from forest soil in Barre Woods Harvard Forest LTER site, Petersham, Massachusetts, United States -... | ecosystem: Environmental > Terrestrial > Soil > Temperate forest >... | reverse complement strand
CAGTGTTATGGCTGCTGCCTTAATCGCTGCGAATCACTCGGAAAGGCTCGTAGACGTTGTGTACGCAAAAGGACAGTTCAATGCGAAGCGGCTCGAGTTTGCCCGCTGGAATGCTATCTCGCGAGTAGAAGTCGATAATTTTGGCAACAGCGTAGACAAGTTGATTACTATTGATGCCGATGCCTCCACGCGAATGTTTAACGTCGACCCCCGCGACCTTGGGTCAACTTCGTTCGAGGAGGGATGGCAGGGTTTGGGAGACCCTCCCGCAATCGGGGTCGTCAACGTCCTTCGCCCGCACGGAGATTACGCTGTAATTGGTCCAGGCGGGGGCATCGATGTCCTGAGCGCGGTGGCGGCTGGGAGCAAAAGCGTCACGGGAATCGAAATTAATCCGATTATCGCCACCGCGATCATGCGCGGCCAGTATGCCAGTTATGTTCACCATCTTTATGAGCGGCCGGACGTGCACATGCACGTCAACGACGGACGCTCGTGGATTCGCAGTAGCCGGGATAACTATGACGTCATCCAGATGACCTTGGTGGACACTTGGGCTTCGACTGCTGCCGGGGCGTTCGCCCTCAGTGAGAACAACCTGTATACGGTCGAGGCCTTCCGCGAGTACTTCGACCACCTGAAGCCCGATGGGCTAATCGCGATCACACGTTGGGAGTTCGCCCGGCCGCGTGAGGCGTTGCGGGTAGTGGCTCAGGAAATCGAAGTTCTTGGCTTGATGGGAGTCACAGATGTCCAGAAGAACTTCATTATCGTCAGCAAGGGCCAGCTAAACGAAGATGGTCGGCAAGTCACGGTGATAGCCAAGAGGACGCCGTTCACCATCGAAGAAGAACGGGCGGTGCTGGGGCACCTTCGAGACGCGCCCAGCCTTCACCTCGTGTACCTACCCTTCGCTTTTGATAACGCGGATGAACAGAGTGTGGTGTGCCCTCCGGCGCTTCCTGGAGCAATCACAAGCTGCTTCGAGAAAGACCTCGTCCGTCTGGCAGAACAGCGGCGCGTGTTGACAGACGCCGCACTGCCATTCAACCGCCTCATCAGCTTCCCGCCTGATCAAGGAAATACGACCCATGCGGGGTTGAGTCCTCGCAAGCAATTCATCCAGGACTATCCTTTCGACATCGCCCCGGTGACCGATAACGATCCATTCTTCTTCTTTACCTTCAAAACCGGCGACGCCTTGCGCACTCTGCTGGCGCTCAGGGGACGGAGAGGCCGAGGAGCTGACTGGAAGAATAATTTTGGGCTCGTCGTTCTAGGGATGCTTTTGATCCTCTCTTGTATCGCGGTCCTGACCTTCCTGGTCGGTCCTTTGGCCACACGCCGAGAGGCTCGGCAGCAGAAGATTGGCCCGTTGCTCTATTTTGTGGCTATCGGTCTCGGCTACATATTAGTAGAAGTAGCTATGATCCAGCGATTCGTCCTCTTCTTAGGGCACCCTACTTACGCGGTGACCGTGGTTGTATTCCTGATGTTACTTTCAAGCAGTGCGGGCAGTGTGGCATCGCGGCGCTGGCTAGGCCAGACGCGTAAAGTACGGCACGTGCTGACAGCGATCGCAAGCGTTATCGCTGTCTACATCTTTGCCTTGCACGAGTTACTCGCTTCGCTCGTCGCCCTACCTTTCGCCAGCAAACTGCTAATCAGTGGGGTTGTGCTGGTGCCCTTGGGGTTTGTGATGGGAATGCCGTTCCCGGCAGGTCTGCGAGCGATCGCAGGCAAGTTGGGTCCGACGCGGGAGGAGCCACAGGAGCAGCTTACTGGGTTGGCCAATTCTAACGGCGCGATCGAGTGGGCATGGGCAATGAACGCTGCTTCGAGTGTGCTGGGTTCCGTACTCGCCATGGTGGTAGCCATGCATTTCGGTCTTAACGCGGCGTTGTTGTGTGGTCTGACGGCATACTTGAGCGCCTCTGCCCTAACGCTGCTCTGGCGAAGACAGGGTCACCCCGATGCCGATCAACGCACAGTCGCGCTCTAGGGATCCGCTCTTAATTACGTTGTGGGCTAAATGGTGGTGCACTGGACTAGTGCTGTTCCTAGCAGCCTCCATCGTGGTGGCCCCTTTTTTCTGGCTGGGTAGCCGGGTTGGCAGCGACTTCTACTTTCATAGTGCCTCCTGGCGGGAAGCTGCGGGGCAATGGAAGGAAGGTATCTGGTATCCGCGATGGGCAGCGGGTGCCAATTGGGGCTTTGGCGAACCGCGTTTTATCTTCTATCCCCCATTTTCATGGATGCTAGGAGCTGCCCTTGGTTCAGTGCTGGCATGGAGAGTTGTTCCCGCGGTCTTCGTTTGGCTTGCGGTACTCCTTGCTGGTGGTTGTATGTTCCAGCTTGCACGTCAGTACCTGGAACCGCCAGAAGCAACACTCGCCGCAGTCTTGTATGCGGCAAATCCTTATTTCCTCTTGATGATTTATAGGCGATCGACCTATGCGGAACTGTTGGCCGGCGCCATATTTCCGCTCGTTGTCCTCTCCGCGACTCGCTTGCGAGAAGGAGATGCCAAGACTGTGGCCCGCCTAGCGTTGGCATTCGCAGCTGTCTGGTTGACGAATGCACCAGCGGCAGTGATCAGCACGTACGCCCTTGTCTTCATCCTGATAACACTAGCTGTTGTTCGGAAAGAAGCGACTCCTGCTTATTTGGGAGTGGCTTCCATGGTTCTTGGTTTTTTGCTGGCGGCTTTTTACATTGTTCCTGCATTGTTTGAGCAGCGGTGGGTCAATATCATGGCCGTGCTTGATCCCATGCTTCGGCCCACGAACAATTTTCTCTTCAGGCCACGAAATACCCCATTCGCCCATCTCAACACGATAATTTCGACGTTAGCGTTTGGGGAAATCAGCGTTCTTGCGGCCGCAGTTGTGCTTTCCAGGCGCGGGCGCCGCTTTTGGGCCGAAATGTGGTGGGCGCTGGTTGTTCTCGGGCTAGCCTCGACCGTTCTGATGTTCCCGGTGAGTGCTGCTGCTTGGCGTTATCTTCCAGAGCTGCAGTTCGTACAATTTCCTTGGCGGTGGCTGACCGTCTTGAATTTAGCATTGGCCCTTCTGGTTGTGCGTTTGACGCAGCGCTCTCAGGTAAGAATCTTGTGTTGGCTCCTCATCGGGGTCGAGCTCTTGGTCCTGCCTGGGACGACCCTGTTTCGCGTTCGCCAACGGCCGGACCTGGCTACGGGAATTGAGTCGGTTTTCGAAGATGGCAAAGAGTACCGGGGCGCTCTCGAGTATGTGCCACGAGGACTCAAGCGCCAATTGTTTAGCCCAAGCATTCCGGAAGTTGCTTTCGACGATGCTGGCGGAGCATCCGTACAAGAAATCGCGGCGAGCGTGCAAGTGGTGGACGATCGCGAAGGACGCATTCAGATTCGGCGCTGGGGAGCGGAATCCAGGAGCATCGGCGTCGAAACACGGCGACCGTCGGTGCTTCGCTTGCGCATCGCAGATTATCCTGCTTGGAGAGTGAGGGTGAACGGCGCCGTCGTCCAACAGCGTTTGCAAGAAGGTTCGGATGAGATGCTGATCGATCTACCAAGCGGCCACAGCGAGGTGCAGATCAACTTCATCCGCACGGCTGATCGCACAATTTCAGGCGCGATTTCTGCAACGACAGCTTTGGTCTTGTTTGTATTCATGCTGGTCGCGAAACCCAACCCAAGGGTGTCGAACTAGGCACTTAGCGTAATCGGGTTGCTTCGAGATTCGGGGAGATTGAGCAAGACTAATCGTTCATGGGTAGCGCGCTACCGACACCTAACAAAGCCTCGAGTGCGTCGAAGCAACCAACAGCATCTCCGGCGACCCCCTTTTTTGTGACTGTGGTGCTCCTCGCTGCGATCGCAATGGTGCCCCTGACCCTTGGGTGGGCACAAGCAACGATCACCGTGACGCCAGCGACGACTTATCAAACCTGGCGGGGCTTCGGGCAAGCTAACCCCGGAAAGGTTTATCCGCTGAGCGGACCGCCCTGCGTGTCGGCCACCATGCCTGATGCGGTGTGGAACAACATGGTAAACTACATAACCAACGACCTCCGCGCCAGCGCCACACTCCTGCCGGTTTTCCACGCGCAGGGCTTGGAAGCCTCGGCGAATGACAACTCTGACCCGTTTAACATTAATCAGCCCGCATTCGACGTTACCTTCACGACCCCCTATAACGGCCAGTTCGGCTGCCCTCAGACGACGGATGCCGCGACTGGCTTGTTGAAATCCGTGCGCGACAGCATTTCGGCCGCGGGCCTGCCGAATGACACGACGCTTACTTTTTACTTCTATCGCAATGGTCCTCCCGACATGCCCCCCTGGTGGGCGGCGGATGTGAATGAAGGGTCGGAAGCCTACCATGCCACCATCAACTGGATTCACAACAATCACGGTTTCTATCCCGAATACGCCGACTGGAATGAGCCGTCCCCTGCTGGGTCTGGCCAGTTCTTTATCGCAGGCGGTGGCTCCGCAGACTACATGGGCGGCTGGATTAAATCGCTGCACGACCGACTGGCGAGCGCTGGCATCCCTACTCGGATGCAGTCCCCGACGTCGGAGTTTTCTTCGCAAGTAATCGGAGATTTGAACAACATCAATACTGTTGCGGGAGCCGAGGCAGACATTAGTCGGCTCAATTTCCACCTGTACGATGGCGTGAACAGCGCGACCCTGCAGGCCATCGCCGCACGCGCTGCGACCGATCACGTCGAGGTCTCCACGAACGAGCACGCGGCCACGGCTGCCGATGGGACCTACTCCGGAGCGCTGAGTGCCTTTGTATCCGATTTCTTTCCCCTGCTTCAGCAGGCTAAAGCCAGCATGTTCGGATGGGATGGTCCCGTTCAGATGTGCTTCTCGAATCCGGGATGCACCCTTTCGATCAGGCCGAACTCTGGATGGTCTGGGGTGGGGATTGAAACGGATGCCTCAACATTTTATCTGCAGCCGTTCTACTACTTGCTGCGGCAATTCACGAGATACGTGGCCCCAGGCGATGTGCGTGTGGCGGCAAGTTCGAATAACGGGAATGTCTGGACGACCTCCTGGGAGCGCCCTGATGGAACCCTAGTCGTTCACATCCTAAACAACACCGGCTCAACCCAAAGTGTAACGGTGACAGGGCTGCCGAATCAGAGCTTTGACATCCATAAGCTCGACCCGTCCATGTGTACGACGACAGGACCGTTCCGCTGCACCCCGGACGACTCGGCAACGGCTACACCTTCTGGAGGGAGCCTGACAGTGTCGATGGTCAACGGTGCAGTTTGGACGCTGGCGCAAGTTGCTTCCCCGAGCCTGCAAAACTTCTCTATGACCGTGAGTCCTGCCATCGCGACCGCCAGCTTAGCGCAGGCCGCGACTTACACGCTTACCATTTCGCCAATAAACGGGTTCAATCAGGCCGTTTCGATTGGCTGCACGGGTGGGCCTGCATCGGTGGGCTGCACGGCCACACCCAGTTCAGTCACGCTGACCGGATCCAGTGCCTCGACTGTCACCGTCACCGCCACGACTACGGCCGCGTCGATGCACAGGTTCGTACCAACCGTTGAGCCTCCAAGCGTCGCGAAAGGCATTTTTCCTTGGCTGCTTTGGTTGTTAGCCACCTTAACTTGGACTTGGGCTGCGATCTCTCCCCACAGGAAGAGGAGAATTCGACTCGGCAATCTGTTTCTAGGGGTCGTCCTTCTGCTTCTGGCTCTTACCACGACGCTCGCGGGCTGCTCGACGGGGGGCAGCACAGGGGCGCAAGGTGGCGGTTCTACACTTACTTTCACAGGAACTGCGAGCACCGTGAGCCACACTGTGACTGTCTCATTGACCGTGCAATAGTCTTAAGTCCGCGCAGGCTCGGTTCGAATGCCAGCAGCGCGAGATCCACCTTTGGCTAAGGAAAAATCCTTTGTCGAGATAACCAAGGGGAGGATCACTCAGAGGTTTGGAGCGAGTTGTTAGCCAATTGATCAGGCTCCAGTAACCAAACGGATGTGCCGCCCGAATCGCGATAAATCATTCTTCCCTGCCGTTCCCTTTCAAGCCAGGATCGGAAGCCACGACCGTCGCCTGAAGTGAAGACAATCGCCACAGGACGCCGAAACTCCTTGAGCCGGGAGAGAAGATTTTCGGAGTTCGTATTGCCATCATTCTCGAAGAGATGCAAGAGGACGTCTTGGCGCTGGTTGACCAGGTTTTCTTGGTAGCCACGCTCTTCGAGCAAATTGTAGCGGCTCATGAGCCAATAACCCGGAGGTGCCGACTTTTGCTCGGGCGGCGCCAGCAGCGATCGTTCCAGCAGGGCCGGGAGAAATATCTCGGAGTGGTGTATGGCCAAGATTGTATTCGGAGATGTGCCGTCAACCACCGCGGCAATCCAGCCGGCCTCCGGCTCCTCTTTAGCAAGAACCAACCTGGATCCCGACTCTTCGACGCGAGCGAAGGAATTTTCCTTTTCCAATTCCCAGTGGTAATTATTGGCTGTAATCATTGGAGAAAGCAGCAGCGCCGATGCCAGGACGAACCACTCCGGCGAGATCCTCCTCAAATTCCATTTTGCTATCGCCAGGCTCGCCACCGGAACGAGAAAAAGCGCGGTAGGGAACATCAACTTATACTCGTTGTATCCAGCACTGATCCGGAAGATGGGACGGATCAAAAAACAGAGCGCCGCACCAGCTAAGAGAACCACTACGTCAGAGTGCACCCAGCGCCGCCTAGGCACGCAGGCGATACCGAGAAGAAAAGGTGTGATCGCGATGATACCCGTTCCCACTTTGGCGAATATCGCACTGGCGTTCGAAAGCGTCACCGGCGGCGCCGCCCGCGCCGCGGCAACGTACTTCACAAACAGCAGTGACACAAAGACAGCCACGATGAGCTCTGCAGTAATCCAAGTTGCCTCTCTTCGTCCGGACTTGCCGCCCGCAATGCGGGGGTCGAAATAAAGAACCAAGACAAGCGCACCAGCGAAGCCAAAAGCGGCGGGCAAAATGGGTGGGTATACGAGCCCGATCGACATCGTCAATAGGCTGGCCATTACAAACATGAGGTGGGAACGGGTGCGCAAGGCAACGAGGCCAATCACCATGAGCGCGGAAAACATTCCAATCCAAAAGGCTGACAATTCACAAATCATGAATTTCCGAATCCACGGTGTGTACCGGATGTCTCCCGGTAGGTGATTTGTCAGCTTCCAAATCCAGAACCCGATGACATTTGTGCCTAGGGTTAGCCAGATCAAGGCGCTGCGCCGACCCGCCGGTGGCGCTCCGAGTAGTTTGCAAGCCTCGTAAACCAAGATACATGTCCAGAGGAGGAATGCGAGGTTCGTCAACACGTAGATCTTTGTAAACGGCCAGCCTGCGGCCTTGGAAAGGACTGCCCAGTAGACGTGACCGATCCAGGGGTAGGCAAGCTGAACACCTGCCAATTCAGGTTCTTCTGGAACGAGCGTTCCCCTCGGAAACTGGTTCACGATGCTCAGGTGCATCCAAACGTGGAAATTGAACATGCGCAAAGTGTGATTTGAGAACCAGGGTACCGAGATGCAGAAGGCAAGAAAGAGGAAGACAAGCGCATTGCCGGCCAACGACCAACTGATCCACTTTCTCGGCGTGGCACCGGTTTTCCGCCATTCACGAACCAAGAACACCGCACTGGCGGCGTTCAAGATCAGCAAGAGCACCACAGTCTGAGAGAACGAAAAACCCACCCACCTGACAAGATAGAATTCCACAGCAACCACGATGGGAGATAGAACTCCGGAGAGAGCCACTCGGGCGTGAAAGGCGACTTGGCGCAAGGGAAGGCCAAAAGCGAGCCAAGCGCCCGGCAGCATCACTAAGCCAAGGACGGCGAAGAATCTTGCCGCCTCGATAATTTCTTTAGCCATACGGTCGATCAGCGTTACGTTGATCCCAGGATGGCTCCTTTATTTGCAGCGTACCCGAGACTTCGGAATTTTCCGGTACGTTCGAACAAACGGTCTTAGATGTAACCGAGGCCGGCGAGCCGATCGCTGATTATTTTTTCCTTGTCCTCACTATCGGCGCCATCCTGCGGCCGCTTTTTCTCCATTCCAGCGACCAGCGAGCGGCCCTGCATGGAGCTGGGAATATCATAGCCGGCCAGATCGAGCAGGGTGGGAGCAACGTCGAGCAATTTGGCTCCCTGATAGGGGCCGTGCAACGGGCAATTCGGTGCAGCGAGAAGAAAAGCGCCAAACTGTGCGTGGTTGCACGCGTCAGGACCGGTGTCATTCTCCTGTACATGGACGCGGCCATAACCAACGCTTCCAATCGAGCGCCAAAATAACCCGCCGAAGTGAACGATCAAGTCCGGTGCCACGTTGCGGACGTGGCGGTAGATCTCCTTGGGTTTAAAAACCAGAGAATTCAAAGAACGCCCCGTGTTATCCGTGAGCGCTTCGAATTTGGCTTTGATCTCGTTTTGGTAACTCTCGTAATCTTGCGCGGGAATGACGCCCTGTGGCTCACGGCCCTGGACGTTGAAAAAGACACGCGCATAGTAGCCGCCCTCGCTCCAGACTTTCGTTTTTGCCCAGTTCACTTTGAGCTTGGCGAAGGGCGTCGGTTCCTTCGGCATCTCGTCGAGCACGAGAAGACCTTCGTTGACGAGCCATTCGTTCACCACAAAGCCGCCGTCGAGCCGCTGAGCGCCGTGATCGGAGACGATGAGGACTATGGTGTCGTCGTCCAACAACTCGAGAACGCTTCCGATTTGTTCATCGAGCCAGAGGTAGTAGTCGGGAATAACACTTTCGTATGGATTTCCTGGTTCGTATTGCACGTGGCGCTTATCGAAATAATTCCAGAAGCCATGGTGCACACGGTCCAGGCCGATATCGACGTAGTGAAAATAATCCCACTCCTGGGAACTGAGCAGCCAGCGCACCACTGTCCAATGCTTACGGCTCATTTCGAAGATCTGTTCCTTGAGCCATGCCTTGTCGTCGGTACGAAAGCCCTTCACGTCCACTGGGTATTCGCCCACCAGTTCGGTGATTTTGGCCTTCAACTCGGGCGGATTCGTAAAGGTGTCCTTGACGGGATCGGGCGTCAAAAAACAACCAATGCTGATACCGTTGATGCGCCGGGGCGGGTACCCGGGCGGCAGACCCATGATGATGGATTTCTTACCCTCACGGGCGAGTTGATCCCAAATAGCGAATTCACGGATGGAAGCGGAGTTGGCAAAGCCGAGGCCGCTATATGAGTAGTCGGTGCGGTTGCGAAAACCGTAGACCCCCAGAGAGCCGGGGTCCTGGCTGGTCACCATGCACATCCAAGCTGGAACCGTAATCGGGGGTACCACGCTTTCCAGCCGTCCATAGACTCCGGCATCCATGAGGCGCCGGATATTGGTAAGCCTTTCGTCCTCGAGGAGGACCTCCGGCGCCGCGCAGTCGAGACCGAGGACGCAAATCTTCATTGTTTCCCCACTTCAGAACAGAGATTTACCTTCCATAGATTCATGTTTGGGAACGCCCAGATAATTCAGAATCGTTGGAGCCAAATCACGAATGTCGGCGTGATTGTGACTGGCCGGACGATTCAAGAAAAGGATGCCGGGTACCGCGGCAGGATCGATGATGTGATCGCCGCTCCACGCGCGGGTATTGTCTTCAAACTGGCCGTGCGGGATTCCGCCCATCGCCGTCTGCCAGGAAACACGAAAGCCCGGTGCATAGTTCACGAGGAGGTCAGGCGCGTCGGCCACGTAAGCGCCCGAGTAGATCTCCTCCGCGCGTGAGACGCTTTGGATGGCCCGTTGACGCGTTTCGGTATCCACGAGACCGCTCAAACCCTGCTGAATCGCGCGACGAGCCTGCTCGGCTTCGCTCCCTTCGAGAATGCCGGCTTGTTCGCGCCCTTTCAGGTTCAGGTAAATTCCGGCAAGACCAACTGCGTAGGCTGACGTGCGAGACCAATCTACGCCTGCGAAGCCATCGCCGAGCTCTTCACCGGGTTTTTTGCCCTCGGTCAGAGTCAGGAAGCCGTTTTCGCAAAGCCAGTTGTTGGCATGGAATGCGCGACGAAAGGTGTTGAATCCGTGGTCAGAAAGCACAATTAGCAGAGTGTTTTCGTCGCTGGCTTCGAGGACACAAGCGAGCAGCGCGTCATAGCGGCGATAGTGTTCTTCAATGGCGCGATCGAACTCGGAAGCCCGCTCCTTTTCGTAAAAAGGATGCTGCGGGTCGCGAAAACGCCAGAGCATGTGCTGGACGCGATCGGGCGTATCGAAAACAACAAAAAAGAGCCCCTCCTTGAAACGCGCGAGTTCGAAGTTGGTCATTTTCTCGCGTTCCGCGAGCACCAAGTCGCATTGCGCAAGGAATGCCGCTTCATCGAGCCGGCCGTTGTTCAGCCCGCCATGATCCTCGGCCATTCCTAATGTGGAAAACAACCCGATCTGCTCGGCGAGCTCCCGCCCGTAGTCGGCTGGAGATGTGACGGGAAAAAGCGGAGCGGCGGGATCAAAATTCACAGGAGAAACGTAGAACTCGACGTGCGGAGAAATCTGACGGGCATAAAACCGCACCATCCCCGAGAGTGACTGCAACATGGATACTTTGAATTTCAGCCGCACCCAGGGACTCCAGGCGCCTTGACTGATCTCTACGGATGCAGGCGTGCCCCCGGTGCGGATCACCAACTTGCCTGTACCACGATCGGCTTGCACCAGGATTTCGCACAGGGTTTCAGCGGGAGGTTTCACGCGCGTATTCCGTGGCCCGATAACGCGCGTCGGGAACTGTGCACCTGAATCGAGCAGCACAAACTGCTCGTTCTCTTTGGCTCGCTCCGACTTGTCCTGTGAATAGAACGTGCCTGTGCCCTGGCTGCCGCGCAGGTCGGGCACGCCCACGCCGGCTAGCATTCTTCCCGCGATGGCGTCGGGTGGGAAAGTACAGGGGCAGCGCAGGATGGTGCTGGGAATTCCCGCGTCGGTGAGCAACTTCCAAAATGGCAAGCCACCGCGGCGATTGACGACGCGTGGTTGTGCAAACATGCTCTTGGGCCGCTCGAAACCATTCAGCGCATAGTCGGGGAGATACGTTTCCGGATCGCGCCGCACAAAATCGAAGATCCCGTGGCCTCCGGGGTTGATTCCTGTGGCGAAAGAAGACCACGCAACGGGTGTTTCTGCCGGGTAGGTGGTGCGCAAGCGCGAGTAGGCGCCGGACTGCTGTAGTTGAGAGAAATGCGGCAATTCGCCGCGCGCCATCATCGCTTCGACAATCGATGGCTCCATGCCGTCCAGGCCGATGACGATGACTTTCTTCTTCACTTGCGGACCTCAGCGTTTAGCCATCACGATTTGGAGCTGATCCAAAAACTCGCGCACAAGCTGTTGACGCTCGTGCCGTGCTGCACAATTCTTATATGCATGCCACAAAAAATTCTCGCTTTTTAATGCTCTAGTTCTCTATTTGTCAGACTTTGGAGAGCCGCAACCGGCTGCTTGTTTCCTTTGTGCGCGGCCCACCCGGCTGCGGCTTGCGGAACCATTTCTGCCAGTTTCGTGCCCAACGATTCAACCGATGAACGTTCTTCTGGGATATCTGCCAGATTTCTTACCTCACGCGGGTCAGCTGGCCAATCGTAAAGTTCTACTCGTCCGTTTTGCTCCAGGATGAAATGCTGGCTCGGGGTGATCAGGGATTTGATCCATGTTGGGCTGAGGCTCTTCCCGGAGCGCGATTCCGGGAAACTCAGTTCCGAAAGGACCCACCCATCGCCACAACGGCCGCCTGTCCAGCAGCCGGTGAGCGATCCGCCGGGGAATGCGTTCGTACTCAGCGCAGCCAATTCGCTAATGGTGCCCGGAACAGCCTGTAAACCGACGACGTTGGAAACACGCAACCCTGGCGGAATCCTACCAGGCCAAACCATCAGCAAAGGGACCTGAATTTGGTCCCGGTAGAGGCTGGAACGATGGCCGAACAGGCCATGCTCGCCAAGCGATTGACCATGATCAGCGGCAATGATCACCAGCAGATTCTTTTCGAGACCCCGCTGACCAAGCTGATCAAATAGTTTCCGGAGCTGTGCGTCGAGGTGGGTAACTTTTGCGTCATAGGCCTCCGGTATCAATTGCGCTCGCCCCGGTTGCAGTCGAAGCGGATGATAAGGGCCGTGGGCCTCCATATAGTTCAAGAAGGCGAAGAAGGGCTTCTTGGGACGGCCACTCAGCCAACCTAGAAATCGCCGATTAATTTCTTCGGCACTCGGTCTGCCCCAAAGGTCCACTTCGTCGAAGTAGTTGTTCGTCCACACAGCAAGCCTGCGGCCGTCAAAACTGCGAAGGAAGGTGTCGAGCGGTCCAGTGTAAATGCTCTCGCATTTAGTGAATCCTGCACCTAGGCCAGACGCTCCGGTGCAGGGCCACTCATTCGCGGAGATTCCCACGGTTGCGTAACCGTGAGCTCCCATTACCTGCGCGAGCGTAACAAAGCGCCCATCGTAATTCCACAGGTCGACTCCGTGCTGGAAAGGAAATCGCCCCGTGAATAATGAAGTGTGAGAGGGCATTGTCCAAGAGCTGTTGGCAAAGGATCTCTCGAACAGTACTCCCCGCTGAGCGTACTCGTCTAAGAATGTCGTAGTAGGCCGGGCGTATCCATATGCGCTCAATCGATCGGCGCGCAGTGTGTCCAGCACAATCAATAGAACGTTTGGGGCGTCGGCGGGAGCACTTGGCAAATCAGCGAGCTGTGCATTCTGCCAAAGAGAGCCACCCATCCTTACCGCACCCCAGGTCAGTACTGCCACGCAGAGTAAGGGGATTATGCTGCGGCGCATGAACGTCATAACGGCGAAGGAGTCTCGCTTCATCCATCGGCTCGCTACTGTGCCCAGCCCAATCGCGAGCATCGTTGCCCCGCCCATCCTTAGGCGTCCGGTGCCGACGAGAAGGCCGTTGAAGATCAGGGCTGTGAACACAATAATCTCAAGCTGCCAATCGCGCGTGCCTAGAATCCACAAGACGGGAAGAAGGACGCAGGCGGCTATCACAAACAGCGAAATATCAATCAGCGGCGACGTCCACAGAGTGTTGAGATCCACCGGATGGAATCTCTCTTCGTAAGACAACACTGGTGTAATCTGATAGATCCAGTGTGCCACTCCTTCCAATAGGCCCCCAACGACCCCGAACCACACGGCCACAAATAAGACCTCGCCAAACCAGGAGCGGAATCCACTGCTGCGACGTAAGCTCATTGGTTCATTTTCTTCAGAAGCTGTTTTTCGAAGGAGGATCGCCACTGCGGGCGCCTAAGAACTCAGTAACGTTCGAGGCAATATCTGTAGATTCACTAAGGGTTTCTTTCTCCGGTCAAGTTCCGCGAGACCCCTAGCGTCCATCAGGCCTTTGGGGCCGGGTCATGTAGTTCCGATTCCTCCCGCGTGGGCTCGTGCCGCCGTCTATTAAAGAGCTTGTCAAAAAAGATAACAATCTTGCTCCAAAAAACCAAGGCTATCCCAAACGCAGTCCCCAAGATACCGGTGAGGGGGATTATTTGGTCAGGACCAGCATAGAGTAGCATCTGATCTCCTTCGGACCTTATGGCACCCGATTTATAGGACCGGAGCTCCCGTAAAAGGTCATGTACTCATGAGCAATTCCGCTGCCTAACAAGGCTGATCTCGCGAGCTAAGTCATTTATCTCTAGTACGCTACAGAGGCTGAGTGTCGGAACCAGAAGGGAAGTCCGGCATTGTCAGTCTTAAGCGGAATTTTGCTCGCACAAAGTGGAAACGCGTTGCCGAGGTGACCGTGCCCAATCTGACCCCAAGACCCACGGCATTAACATTGAAGCGTCGGCCATCACCGAACGCGTTCGAACGGGCTCGAGGCGATCAGGACTTGGTCCAACTGATCTCGCATCTGGGCCAGTACGGGGAGAATCTCGGGCGTATCGGCTAAGTTGTTCTTTTCCCAAGGGTCCGAACGGATATCAAACAACTCCTCGCCTTGCTTGTTTTTCACGCTAAGATTCCGGATGTATTGCCAATGCCCGCAGACAATCGATTCATAAGCTCGCCGGGTGTAAATGTTCAGAACGGCGGGGACACAGGGAATTCGATCCTCTGGGTCAACCACCAGATCGGAAGCAACTGGGAGTGGGTCGCCCCCAAACGGATTGTCCTTTAGATTCAATAGATACATGATCGTGGCGGGTATTTGTCGAATGCTCACAGTTCGATCTACACGCATTCCTCCCCGAACCTTACCGGGCAAGACGACGAACAGAGGTACCTCCACCTGTTCTCGGTAGAGACTAGTTCCGTGGTCGTCGGGATTGTGGTCGCCGGGATTCTCAGCGCTGAACGAATTACCGTGATCGGAAGTTAGGATGATTAATGTATTGTCCAGTCGACCGCGCTGTTGCAGCGCGGTGAAAAGGTGGTTCAACTGGCTGTCCAGCTTGTTCAAGCCGCGATCATAGGCGGCAGCAATATCGCCGGGCCTTACGCGTCCTTTGTCACCGTAGTCAAACTTTCGGTCATTACCTGCTTGGTTTACATCCATGAAGCAAAGGTAGGAAAAGAAAGGACGATTGGGATAGTCATCCACGAATCTCAAGAATTCAGAGATAAGCTCGGGTGCCTTTTTTCCACGACCTGCTGAGGCATAGCCGTTATCGTCGAGGATTCGATCAAGCTTTCTGCCATATACGGTTCTGCGAGCGAGATCCTCAAACAAGTAGGTTTCAAAGCGCAGGAATCCTCTTCCGAGGTATTCCGGAGTAATCCAGGCCGCATTCCCAGAGAATGCCCCTGTGGCGTAACCACGCCGGGCCAAGAATTCCTGTAGGGTAGGAACCTCCCGTTTCAGACGAAGGTTCGGCCAGTCTGCTCCATGCTCATCTGGATAACGACCAGTCAGAATGGACGCCTGAGAGGGCAGCGACCATGACGTGGTGGACCACGCGTTTGTAAACGTTACGCCCTGTGCAGCGACTCGATTCAGGTTTGGAACTAACGTTTGGCCCTTCGGCCGCGCGTAATGGTCAGCGCGCACGGTGTCTAGGACGATCACCAGTACGTTCGTCGCATTGGAGGGAGCCTCGGGTAGGCCTCTCGCTTCGAAAGACTCCTTGGCATGTTGAAAGCCCCACGTGCCCAGAGCGGTCAGACCGAGGATGAGAGGTACCCACAGCGACTGACTATAAAGGCGTCCGGTTAGCTTTTTTTCTCCGCCTCGTAGCCGGCGTGCAAACACCACTGCGAGCCCGAGCGAGAATACGACGGCCCCCCAAGGTTGAATCATGCGAGGCATAGTGATGACCGTCAAGATGCCCAGGAATACAAAAAATCCGTAGGCGGTGATCAGCTCCCAACCACGCAAATATCTGCCGAGTAGCTGCAGCGCAATAAGAAATGTGATAGCAGCCGCCAAGAAAACCGGTATGTCCACCAGGGGGGCTACCCATAGCGCGGAGTTGGATACCTTGTGAGCGGCCTGAATGAGCGGGCTGAGCCGGGTACTACAAAGAACCACGCCTTCGAGCAGTCCAAAGATGATACCAGCCCATAGCGCGATGGCGAAAACGCTAGGTTTGCGGAATGACCCTTCCATAATTCCTCACGTATGACCGCGGATGGCGAGCGTCAGGCGTATTCCTATGCTGCTGAAGTTACGGCAAATCGCTCGCTCAGACCGTGTCGGTGCCCTTGAGCCGGGAACTAGGCCCCTTCGCTATTGGGTTACCAGGGTCGACTCCGGGCAATTCGCCTGCCGAATCAGAGCTCTACCTTGGCTACTAAGGCCCTTCTGCTGAGGTACATTCGTCGGCTCCTATGCTCTAGGGTAAGCACCCCGTCGACCTGGAGGGAATTCTTCTCGCACAAAGTGGAAACATCTTGCCAAGGCCGCGAGAATCTATGGCTGTAAAGCCAATCATCCCAGAATCTTAGACGGTGGGGCCAGGTGGCCTGGATGGAGCACCGATTGCTACTTTAGAGCAGTGAATCAGCCGATCTCTGAGTCCCGGTCGCCATGGCGAGTCTAGGGGGAGATTGCGCGAACGCCTATAGCCACAACCAAAAAGACAGCCGAATTAAGAAAAGGGAGCCCACTCACAATGCAAACAAGACACATGGGATTCACGCTCTGGTTCACGGGCCTGCCATGTTCGGGCAAATCGACCCTCGCGCAGCTTGTAGCGGTGGAACTTGAGCGGCGTGGCTACGGAACCGAGATTCTCGACGGGGACGTCGTGCGGACGCACTTGACCAAGGGTCTCGGATTCAGCAAAGCGGACCGCGACGAAAACATTCGACGCATTGGATTCGTCTGTAAGCTCCTTAGTAAGCATGGCGCAGTGGCTATTGCCGCGGCCATTTCACCTTACCGAAACATCCGCGAGGAGATCCGCTCGACAATCGAGAATTTCGTCGAAGTGCACGTGAAAGCCCCGATCGAAGTTTGTATCACGCGCGACGTAAAGGGGATGTACCGCAAAGCCTTGGCCGGCGAAATTAAGAACTTCACCGGGATCGACGATCCTTACGAAGCCCCCATCGCGCCGGAGGTGATCGTCGAGACGGCCAAGGAGACACCAGAGGACTCTACCACCCGAATCCTCACCAGGTTAGAGCAACTGAGTCTTATAGAACCCCTAGCTGAAGCTTCGGACACTCGTGAAGACGCTCAGCAGATTCGTGAGAAGCTCGTGCGACTGAGATATATCGAGAGGTGATGCACGGGCCTTCGTATCATGGCGACATGAGAAAACACCGATGACCAAACGCGCGATGATCACCGGGATTACGGGGCAGGATGGCTCCTATTTGGCAGAACTCCTTCTCGCCAAAGGCTATGAAGTGCACGGCCTAATCCGTCGAGCCAGCACCTTCAACACGGAAAGGATTGATCATCTCTATCAGGATCCCCACGAAGCTGGGGCCAAGCTGTTTCTGCACTATGGCGACTTATCTAATTCAGAACAGCTGACCAATCTCGTCTATAACATTCAGCCGGGTGAAGTCTACCACCTTGGTGCTCAGTCTCACGTCAAAGTCAGCTTCGAAATGCCCGAGTACACCGGAAATGTCACCGGGCTGGGAACCACACGTATTTTGGAGGCCATCCGACAGAGCGGCATCAGCACGAGGTTCTACCAGGCCTCCAGCTCAGAGATGTATGGTGATGCCCCACCTCCGCAAAGCGAGCTCACCCCGTTCCAGCCGCGCAGCCCTTATGCTGCCGCGAAAGTCTATGCGTATCATGTTTGCCGAAATTATCGTGAGCGGGGGTTGTGGGCCGCCAACGGTATTCTCTTTAATCACGAAAGCAGCCGAAGGGGTGAGACATTTGTCACGCAGAAGATCGCCAGAGGAGTGGCCAAGATTCTGGCGGGTAAGCAGGAAAAGATCTACCTGGGGAACCTGGAGGCCCGGCGTGACTGGGGCTATGCCCCCGAGTATGTAGAGGTCATGTGGCGGATCCTTCAGCAGGATAGACCCGAAGATTATGTCATCGGAACGGGAGAGGCTCATTCGGTAAGGGAGTTCGTGCAGGAAGCTTTCGCTTATGTCGGCTTGGACTGGCAAGCGAACGTAGCGATTGACCCTCGCTACTTGCGGGAAACCGAGGTTCCCGTTCTCGTGGCGGACGCGTCGAAGGCGCGACGGGAGCTGGACTGGGAACCGAGGATCAGATTCCGAGACTTGGTTCGAATCATGGTAGATGCCGCCATAGAGGCGACAGGCCTTGAACCGGTGCGAGAAGCAACCGCCTCTGGAGGAAAGTCAGCCGCCGCGCGGTGACGAAATTAGAATGACCGAAAGACGATCCGCATTCTGGGAACGGCGGAGAGTACTCGTCACCGGTGGCGCGGGGTTCCTGGGCCGCTTCGTGGTCAAGAAACTCAACAATCGCGGTTGCCAGGACGTAATCGTTTGTCGGCAAAGAGATTACGATCTAAGACGCCCAGAAGCGATCCACAAGATCCTCAGGGATAGCCGCCCGGACATCGTTATCCATTTGGCTGCGCGTGTAGGTGGCATTGGCGCCAACCGTTCCTCGCCGGCTGAATTTTTTTACGACAATCTGATGATGGGAGCGCAACTCCTGCACGCATCCTCGCAGAGTGGCGTTGAAAAGTTTGTAACCGTAGGCACGGTATGCGGCTATCCGAAATACACACCGGTACCTTTTCGCGAAGAGGATTTCTGGAATGGATACCCTGAAGAGACAAACGCGCCTTACGGTTTGGCGAAAAAGATCCTACTGGTCCAATCGCAGGCTTATCGCCACCAATATGGGTTCAATTCCATTTATCTCATCCCGGTGAATTTGTATGGTCCGGGTGATAACTTCGACCTGGAGACCTCTCACGTCATTCCGGCGCTTATTCGCAAATGCATCGAGGCTAAGGAGCAAGGCGCCGATCACGTGGTGGCATGGGGTAGTGGAAGGGCCACGCGCGAATTTTTATATGTGGAAGAGGCCGCGGAAGGCATCGCCTTGGCGACGGAATGTTACAACGGCGAGGAGCCGATAAACCTGGGGTGTGGCTGCGAGATCAGCATCAAGGAGTTGGCACAAATCATCGCCCGGCAGACCGAATTTTCGGGGAGCATCGTTTGGGACAGCAGCAAGCCTGATGGTCAACCTAGCCGCTGCCTGAATACAGAAAAGGCCAAGAAGCTGTTTGGATTCCGGGCAGAAACATCCCTGGAGGAAGGATTGCGGCGTACGGTTGAGTGGTTTGTAAGTCACCGTTATGCCGCGAATTCAGTCAGCTCATAGCCGGAGGGCCTATGGAATCGCGATCGAAAGGAGTGTCGTTCGAGTCAAACGCAGACCGCTGCGTGCAGCCCTCGTCGCGCCCGGCGCGATCTGGAAAGAGAGTGGCTGAGGGAGTACCGCACAGAGGACCCGCCGATCCGCTGCTGGGTGGCATTTCTCTAGTGTTTCCGGTCCACAATGAATCTTTCATTATCGAGCAGACGCTGCGGAACTACATTGCCGAACTCGGAACCCGCGTCCAGGATTTGGAAGTAATCGTTGCGGAAGACGGCAGCACCGATGATACCAAGGTTGTGTTGGAGCGGCTTGCCGAAGAACTCCCCATCAAGCTCTTTCTGAGTGACGAGCGAAAAGGCTATCAGGAAGCCGTACGTGATGCCATCGCCCACGCCTCCAAGCCCTGGCTGTTCATCGTGGACTCCGACTACCAGTTTGCCGCCATTGATTTTTGGAGATTGGAACCTCTTCGGCGCACGCATGCGGTGATATTGGGGATGAAATCTCCGCGCAAAGACCCTGCTTATCGTGTCTTCCTGTCCAAGGGCTATAACTTCCTCTTGAGGCTCTTCCTGCGTGTGAATTACCGGGACATGGATACCGGATTCCGGCTGGTTCGGCGTGAAGTTGCGGAAGAGATCGCACCCCAAGTCAAACACATGTCTTTCTTCACCGCCGAATTCGTGGTTCGCGCGCATCATGCCGGATATAAGATCGCCGAGGTGCCCGTTCCGCACTACGCCCGAAAAATTGGAAGCACATCCATCTTTTATATCTCCAAGCTCTTCCTGATCTGTTTTCAGCAATTCGCAGGTCTTCTGCGCCTCAGAACGGAATTAAAAGGGAAGGGCACCTTTCGAGGACGCAATGGAGCCTCTCCAGATCTGGCAATCCATGCCGCTCCGAACACGCCTGAAAGTTTAGAAAAGAGATAGACTCCTGCAGACTCGTTCAGTGCTGATGAGTGGCTTTCGTGCACCCCTTTTTCAACGGATGCAGAGACGAGCAGAACTTAAACGCGACGTACAAGCATGGCCACCGAGACGCTTAACGAAAGCTTGAGGGCGAGCTCCCCACGAATCGATTGGCGCCTGCTTTGGTCTGGCGGTGAAGACCTTAGCATTACCAGGATGTTGGGTCTTGGCGCGATTGTCTGGGTCATCTACAGCCTGATCCAGCTCCTGGTGAATGGAATCATACTCGACGAAACGGTGATGCCTGCCCAGATCATTGTGGGCGCGGCGCATTACCCATTGGGCCATCCGCATCAGGTTTTCTACCCTAAAGTGTTCAGCGGCATGAATTATGTGGCTGCCGCTCTTTGGAAGCTCCTTCCTAGCGCGCTCTTCCTCTCGGCTATTCGCGATGTGCTTTTTGTCTTTTCGAGCGCATTTTCGGCATTTGCGGTCGGCCTGCTTTTGACGCGCCGGCCGTTATGGGGACATCTTGCGGCGACAGTGGCTCTGACCGAAACAGGTGTGCGGCTGTGGGGGAACTACCCCATGTGGATATTCCCAGACGGCTACAGCCACGGCCACCTGGGATTGCAAGCGGCTGTCTTAATCCCAGCGCTACTGTTGGCGAGCTGTTGGGGAATGGGCGGTTTCCTTCTCGGCGTTTTGCCCACCCTGCACTTCTCGATGGTAACCATAGTATGGCCGTGGAGTTTGTGTCTCTTGACCCTCTCGAAGTCCAGGCCTCGAGGTGCCGATAGGAAGCGCTTGATCGCCGGCCTATGTGCGGGTCTTGCACTGTGCGCGATTTTGGGATTCGTTATTTTCGTGAGGACGAGCGGGACTACGTTTGGTCCACCTTACCAGGTGCAACCTGATGGCGGTCGGGTCTACAACAACTTCACTGCCTTGACGGATTATCACCGCCGGCCATTCACATTTCTCTCCCTGGGATATCTCGTGGCCTCGGTGGCCTTCGTCGCGCTTGCGGGATTGCTTCTCGGCGCGCGGAAAGAACCAGCCACCGGAAATCAGGCAACCTTCTGTCGCCGCTGTCTGGTTTGGTTCTTACTGTTGGGCGGATTCGCGTGGGGCGTCGTTTTTGGAACTCGCTTGCTTCAGATTCTTGCGGGCTCGCTGCCGCAATATCTTCAAATCGCCATGCCGTATCGGCTGTCGAACATTCCAGTGCTACTTTTGATCCCTCTGACCGTGGCTGCGTTTGCAGCGGTATTGACAACAATGAGTCCAGACTTACGCG
>Ga0207130_1132_pt1 | contig 21055 bp, 14 predicted proteins | sample Alteio_BWMinHeat_16_FD_153545 | JGI IMG/M metagenome (GOLD analysis project Ga0207130, IMG submission 153545) | Enriched cells from forest soil in Barre Woods Harvard Forest LTER site, Petersham, Massachusetts, United States -... | ecosystem: Environmental > Terrestrial > Soil > Temperate forest >... | reverse complement strand
GGAGAAGCTCACGCCATCGATCTCGCGTTGCCTGCGATGGATCGATCACGCATAGCCGTTTATTTGCGAGAGAACGCAGAGTGGCTTCTGCGTTGGATGCAACTTATTGCCGGAATACTTCCATTCGAGCACGTCGGGAATCCTTTCCGTAGGCCGCGGCGGATTCCCTTTTGCGAGTAAATACGCGTTCTCGTGGTGATACTGCAAAAAGCGCTCGGCTGATGGATAGCGCTTTGTGAAAGTCAGATGTCCGGCGAGCCGAAAACCAGCCGCGCGCCAAGCGGCAATGAACTTGTCCGCCTGGTGCCAGCCGTAGTAACTGACGCAGAACGAGTCACGGCGCAACACGCGAAAGATTTCGGAAAACGCGGGCTTTAGCCATGTGCTGTCGCTGTCGTTGGCGACCCTGCGACCATCGCGCGAGCAATAGTGTGCGAGATAAGGAGGGTCGGTCAGGACGAAATCGAAGCTGAAACTGCCAAACTGCCGCATGACTTCAACGCAATTGCCTTGCAGGACTACGTTCGGCTGTGGACCATTGGTGATTTGTTTGCTCCGCCCTAAATTCATTTGAGTTCTTCTCCGTGTTGGAATTTGGTTCCTTCACTCGAGCCGAGGAACAAATCCGACACGGAGAGAACTGGCTGCGGAGGTGCTGCTGGCCCGGGACGCAGCGGATGGCAACGCGAGTGACAGGAGATATGTTTGGGACTGGCACGAGAGGTTGCTAGCGCAGTCCCGTCGCGAAGCGTGACATTCCAATGTCAGAGAACCAGCAACACGAAGCAGCACTCAGGCAGAGCAAGCACGTCACTCAGGAACTAAAGCACGGCGACAGCGGGAGAAAGCCTTCCCTTCCGTGTCGTGGCATGGTTGAATGTGGGCTTCGACTCTTGATGTCCCTCGCTCAGAAAGTCGATATGAAGCGCGATGGATGGAAGCCATGGCCGAATGAAAGCGCAGTCAATTCCGTACGAAGTGTGCACTTCGACGTGGAGGTAGACACGGATGCCGCAAGCAGAGCCAATCGACCCTGGCAAATACAATTTCCTCACCCTGATGAACGATATCGAGAATGGCCGCGTTCGATTACCGCCGTTTCAAAGGGAGTTCGTCTGGAGCCTAGGGAAAGTTATCGACCTCATGGACAGCATCTACAAGGGATTCCCTATTGGCAGCTTTTTCTATTGGAAAGCCGACCGTAAGTACGTGACACTCTTCCGCGATATCAAGAGCCTTTGCCTTCCTTCCCCCGCTCCTGAGCAGGAACTCTTCTTCATCCTCGACGGACAGCAACGATTGACTTCGATCTGGGTGACATTTAAGGGCAGTCTGATTGATGGGGCGAACTATGCCCATATCTGTCTCGATCTCGAATCTGCTGCGAAATATGAAGAAGGTGACCCCGAAGCCCGCCGGCAAATTAAGGTGTTCAAGGAAACAGAGCCGGACAATATCACGTTCATTTCGCTGCACGACATACTCTCAGAGAACGTCGCGACCTACGATGCGATCCGCGATCCATTGCCGCCAGAGAAAAAGCAGACTCTTTCAAAGGCTCGCGACCGTTTTAGAAACTATCCCTTCTCCGTGGTCAAGGTTTTCAACTTGGAGTTAGAAGATGCCGTTGAAGTCTTCCAACGCATTAACCAGGGTGGGAAGCGCCTGACACGGTTCGAGCTGGTAGCTGCCAATTGCTGGTCCGAGTCCTTCGATTTGGCAAAGGCAGTTAGGGAGTTTAATGAGCGCGTCAAACAACGCACGGACTTCGGAATGGTCGAGCCAATCGCCTTCGTCCAATCGATGTCTCTCGTTGAATTCGGGCAATGCAAGACAGAACACGAGCTAAAACTCAGGAGCACAACGGTCGAAGAATTGTGGCCCCGCATCTCGAAGGCTATCGGCGATGCAATCGATTGGATGCGGGACAACTACGGGGTCATCAGAGGAGACATGGTTCCATACGGTGTCATGCTCCCCGTTCTCGCCTGCTACTTTGCCGAACACGGAACAAATGTGCCTATTGAGCACAAGCAATGGATCGATCAATGGTTTTGGCGGTCGGCGTTTTCCGAGCGATACGCCAAGTCGCAGACGACCCAGATGGCAAATGATGCAAAAGCGATCCGAGAACTAATCGACGGCAAGCTGGAGCTTCCGAGCTTTCCGTTGACTGTGACTAAGGACGACATCCGAAAGATGAAAATAAACCGCGCATCCGGCGCGGCTCGAAATGCGATTTTGTGCCTCATGGCACATGCCAAACCGAAGAACTTCGTCACTGGCGCCGATATCTCGCTTGCGAAGGATCATTTCAGTGACCTCAAAGACCCGAACGCTCACCACATTTTTCCGAAGAACTTCATAAAGAAAGAGCTTAAACGTTACGTCGAAGAGGTTCATCTACTGCCGAACTTTTGTTTCCTACCTGCGGACTTGAACAACAAGATCAAAGACCGCCCGCCTTCGGACTACTTTGCAGAATTCAGGGGTAGAGACGGCGATAATCCACATTTCGAAGTAGCCTTGCGTTCACACCTGATTCCATCGGGCGCGGATTCACCAATATGGAATGATGACTATGACTCGTTTTTGCAGCAAAGGGCTGAATTGATCTGGGCTGCCATCGTAACGGCTGTCGGTGAAGGTGACATCTACGACTCTGGGGCCGCCGTTCCTCGCGATCAGGCGCGACTTGCGGTCGATGAAATCGAGGTTAAGCTCCGTCGAGTACTGCACGATGTGCTGCGTTCGCGTCTTGGGGAGGATTACTGGAAGAGTGCTGTGCCTGGCGACTTGCAGGCAAAAATAAAGGAACGAATCAGCGAACGAAATCGGTCAAAAATCGTCATTCGAATCGAGGATTCGCTCATTCGACTCCAATATGCTGACATCATGGACCTCCACAAGATTGTTGACAAGAACTGGGAACTATTCAAGGACCGATTCGACAGTCGCGAAGCCCTTAAGTCACACTTCTTAGCTCTAAAGAATTATCGGAATCCCCTGGGCCACATCCGAGACATCGATGTCGTCTAACAGAAGCAAGGAGAAGCTGCAATCATCTGGTTCAGAAGGACCCTCGACACCCCTGTTGATTCAACTGTTGTTCGCGACGCCGATCAAGAGGCAACGACGGCCTGAACCTGATAATGATCTCCCCGGAACCAGCCCACGTCACACGACTAGCATTCACCGCCGTTAGGCAGGCGGAGTGGAGCTTTCGTCCGCACCGATAGCGTTAAGAATTCGAGTAGCAGTTTGCTGGATGTATTCCAAGCTCTCTGACAACAGTTTGGCGTCACCCTCATAAAGCTGGATGTAGTCTTGCGCCGCCGAGCCAGTCTCAAGGCCGATTCCTTGGCAGACGACGAATGCTACGGCCTCGGCTTCCGTCTCGCGACTACGCTTTGAAGTGTTGGCGCGGCGCTCGTCACGGTGCATCAATTCGTGTGCGACCTCGTGCACCAGTGTTGAGAAGTCTTCGGCAGGAGCCTGTCCGGGCAACAAATTGATCTTGCCGCCTGCGGAGGTGCCGCGAGCAGGGGCGATGTCCTGCGAGTATTCGAGAAGAATGCCTTGCTCAGTGACGAATTTTCCGAGTCGGTCTCGGTATTCGCGAGGATCGCCATTGACGTTGCCGATTTCAGGAAGGTCTTCACCGTCCGTCTGGCTGATGTCGAACACATACGCGGCCCGGAAGCTGACAGCAGTTGATGACTCATCGGTTTCGGTTTGTTCCACGCTTTGGCTTTTCGCTCGAACGATTGGAGCGAGAATCAAAATGCCTTTCTCGCCCTTCTTCACGAAGCGCCCCAGCTTGTGCCATGTGTGGAAACCGGCAACGTGCGTAGCAGTTGGCTTCTGCGATGCGATCAGCATCACGTTTCGGAGACTATACCGATGGAATCGGCCAATCGCCGCGAGGTAATTTCTCATCGTTTCACTGTGGCCCCTTTCGAGAGCTTGACTGAGTTCTTCGATTGCTTTGCTGACGATCTGTTTGGCTTGCTCGACTTTCATGATTGTTCTCCTGTTTCGGGAGCTTCTTGCCCCCTTCACCAAACAGCGAGGGGGCAAGGTAACGAAACAGAGAACGGCTGCGAAGAGATTGGTGCGTCCAGGTCGGAACGGGTCGCACGCTGGAGTGACACAGGTGTTCCGTGGCGCGAAGCGTGCCAGTGGAGACCGGAGGTGAGGGGCTTACTCGCCGGGACACGGCAATCTCAAAGCGGCGAAAAAGGAGAGCGGCACAAATTGTCTGCGAGGCTTACATCGTCAGAATGTGTTGAGTGAACGCGGGAGGCCCGCCCCGGATTAATCGGATTCATGTCCTTCGGGGCGGGCCGTCGTTCGACCCTCACGCGGGAAACGGCAGTGTTACGCTCCGCCGGTGGCTTTGACTGCTAGTTTCTTGGTCGCAATTGTGTGTCCACCTTGCTGCGCTGTGACCGTGACCTGCCATATCCCACCAGAACCTAGATCACCTTTACCTTCGTATATTCCACGCCCCTTATCCGCACCCTTAATCACAGTTTTCATCTCAGCCATATTCATTGCTGGCATGGCCTCCATAAAGAAAGTGACGGTGACTTGCGCCCCCGTGATCGGTTTGCCTGCCGGGTCGGTCAATTTGACTCGGACCATATTGGTTCCTTTTTGTGCGGGCGAGGGATCAGTGCTCAAGTCAATCTTGGCTTTTGCCTGGGTCGCAGAAGGATTGTCCTGCGCTCTCGTCGCCGAAGGGTGAAGACCCACGACAATTGCGACAAGTAGAAGTGACATTGCTAAGACAGACGGAACCAAAGAGACTCGCTCCACGATTCTTGACTTCATGATTGTTCTCCTTTTTCGTTGTTTGGAATGAGTAAAACTGTTCAATGGTCTACGAGGCTTCTCTGCTAGATCGCAGGCCGCTCGTCTTTCGGCTGCAACGTTCCGCGTCGAAGTGCACGCTCTTTCATGAGCGCGAAGAAGACCGGAACTAGAATGAGAACGTGAATGGTTGAAGTAATCATTCCGCCCACGATAGGCGCGGCGATTGGTTTCATCACATCTGATCCGATTCCTGTTTCCCAAAGAATCGGCACAAGGCTCGCGAGAACCGCGAAGACGGTCATCAACTTGGGCCGCAGTCGTTGAACCGCACCTTCGATTGCCGCTGCTTCGATGTCCTCATGCTTGAGAGGCACGCCCGTTGCAAGGCGACGGTCCAGAGCTTCGTGCAGGTAAACCACCATGACCACGCCCGTCTCTACGGCGATACCGAAGAGCGCGATGTAGCCTACCCAGACCGCAACGCTAAAGTTGTACTTGAGAAGCCATTGAAGAATGAGCCCCCCGGACATTGCATAGATCGTCGGGAAAATGAGGACCATGGCCTCGGTGACCGAGTGAAAGACCATGTAAAGCAACATGAAAATCACGAAGAACACGACCGGAAGGATGAGCTTCAATCGTTGCTTCGCGCGCAACTCAAATTCGTATTCGCCAGACCATTGGTAGGTATATCCCGGAGGCAGTCGAAGTTTCTGGTCCAGCAAACTAGAAGCTTGCTGTACGAAGCCGCCATAGTCGCTCGTGTTCAGGTCAATGTAGACATAGCCCGTGAGCTGGCCGTCCTCGTCTCGGATCATGGCAGGGCCACGCGAGAACGAAAGATTCGCTACCTGAACAATCGGGATTTGTGTACCGGAGGGAGTCGCAATGAGTACGTGGCGAAGCTCATCCACATTGTCACGGAAGTCGCGCTCGTATCGAACGTTTATTGGGTAGCGTTCGCGGCCTTCTACGTTCTCCGCCACATTCATCCCACCCATGCCCGATTCGACTGCCTGCTGTACATCGGCAATGGTCAGCCCGTACTTGGCGGCTTCAGGACGATTGACTTCGACATTCACATAAAAGCCTTGTGACACACGCTCCGCAAAGACAGACCTCACCCCTGGTAGGCCCGACAAGACTTGCTGAATCTGAGTGCCAATCTGTTGAATGTCGTCGAGTGACGGGCCTTGGATTTTCATTCCGACCGGCGTCTTAATTCCAGTCAGCGCCATGTCGAGCCGGTTCTCTACCGGCATGGTCCATGTGTTGCTGAGCCCTGGGAATTGAAGTTTCCCGTCCATTTCCTGAATCAGTTTTTCATAGGTCATACCCGCGGGCCACTGTTCGCGTGGTTTGAGCATGACGGTCGTGTCATACATATCGAGCGGGGCATTGTCGGTAGCACTGTCTGAACGGCCCACCGCGCCGAATACCGTCTCTACTTCTGGAAAGGAGCGAAGAATCCGGTCCTGCTCTTGGAGCAGCTTCGAGGCTTCCACAATGGAAATGCCGGGAAGAGATGTTGGCATGTACAGCGCAGAACCTTCGTAGAGCGGCGGCATGAATTGGCTGCCGAGTTTGAACATCAATGGGAACGTGACTGACAGGAATATGAGATTCAGAAGTAGCGTCGTTTTTCGGTATTTCAGACAAAGCCGGAGCACCGGCAGATACAAAGCCTGGGTTATCCGGGAGATTGGATTGTCTGATTCGGGTCGCAGCCTGCCCTTTATGAACATGACCATCAGCACGGGAACCAACGTGATCGCAAGGACTGAGGAGAAGCCGACAGCAAGAGTTTTCGTCCAGGCCAGCGGCTTGAACATCCGCCCTTCCTGTGCCTCCAGTAAGAAGACCGGAAGAAAAGAAACAACGATTATCAGGAGAGAGAAGAACAGTGCTGGCCCGACCTGCTTAGCAGAATTGATGAGAATGTGCCGACGTTCCGTGTCGTTCGCCACTTTGGCTTCGGACAGATTTCGGTATCCATTCTCGACCATGACAATGGCGGCGTCTACCAGAACTCCGACCGCCAACGCCAAGCCGCCGAGCGACATGATGTTGGAACTCACATGCAGGTAATACATCGGTATGAAAGCCATTGAGACCGCAATGGGCAGCGTGATGATAGGAATCAGCGCCGAACGGAAATGAAAGAGAAAGATGATGATGACGAAACTGACGATGACGGCCTCTTCCAAGAGGTCGCGCTGCAACGTTTTGATAGATTCTTGGATCAAACCGGCGCGGTCGTAGCCCGCCACGATTTCCACGCCCGGAGGGAGCGAGGGTTTGATCTCTGCGAGCTTCTTCTTAACCCCGTCGATTACTGTCAGGGCGTTCAGGCCGTAGCGCATCACTACGATACCGCCGACGGTTTCTCCATCGCCCTGCCATTCGACAACGCCCTCGCGCATGTCTGGACCGAATGACACAGCTCCCAAATCTTTGATCAAAACCGGCGTGCCATTTTTGGCCATGACCGGGACGTTTCCCAAGTCATCGAGAGACTTGAGATAACCTAAGCCACGGATCATGTAGCGTGCTCCGCTCAACTCCAACACGCGCCCACCTACTTCATTGGTACTGGATTTGACCCGATCAATTACCGTCGAAAGCGGGATGCCATACGCGAGCAACTTGTTCGGGTCGAGGCTGACTTGGTACTGGCGAACAAACCCGCCCATGCTTGCAACTTCGGCGACGCCAGGCACCGTCTCAAGTTGGTAGCGCAAGTGCCAATCCTGGAGCGTCCGCAGATCGGCGAGGCTGTACTTGTGGGTGTGATCCACGAGAGCATACTCGTACACCCAGCCCGCGCCAGTTGCGTCCGGCCCAATTGCGGGGTGTACATCAGCAGGGAGACGACCCGCAATCGTTTGCAGATACTCCAGCACGCGAGAACGGGCCCAGTAGATATCGGTGCCGTCTTCAAACACAACGAACACATAGCTGTCATTGAACATCGTCTCGGCGCGCACAGCCTTCACATTTGGAGCCGCGAGCAGCGCCGTCACAATCGGATAGCTAACCTGGTCTTCGATGATGTTGGGAGGCTCACCTTCCCAGTTGGTGTGAATTATGACCTCGACATCGGATATGTCAGGCAGGGCATCAAGCGGAATATGTCCCATACTCCAAATTCCGGTGAGAGTGAGAAGGAGGACTCCCGTAAAAACCAAGAAGCGATTGTGAGCGCACCATTCAATGACACGAGAAATCATGACTACATCCCTCCCGTGGCATTGACGGAGAGCTGTTTAGTCGCAATGGTCTGGCCGTTTTGCTGCGCTGTAATCGTGACTTGCCACGTGCCCCCTGAGCCGAGAGCGCCATTACCCTCGTACATCCCGCCGCCCTTATCGCTGGCCTGGACGACTGTCTTCATCGCAGCCATTCCCATCGCCGGCATCGCGGCCATGAAAAAGGTTACGTTGACCTGCGCTCCCGTGACTGGCTTTCCCGCCTGATCCGTCAACTTGATGCGAATAGTGTTCGAGCCCTTCTGCGGAGGAGACGGCGCCGTGTCTAGTTCAACAGTCGCTTGTGTCATCGTTGGGGCATTCATAGCAGCAGCCTGACCTGCGCCCGGTGGTGGAGGCATGAATGCGCCCACCGCAGCGGCCAACTGAGCTTCTGAATCAATCAGGAAATTTGAGGACGTGACAATCTGCTCACCCGCTTTCACCCCCTTTGAAATCACAAATTGATCGCCGACATGAGGGCCAAGCTCGACCTCAAGCGGCTGAATGTTTCCATCCCCGGTGTAGGTAAAAATCAGATTTTTGGTACCTGAATGGAAGATGGCCGAGTCGGGCACGATCAGCCGCTGCCCCAACGGCAGCTTCAGGCTCACGTTTACATACATGCCGGGCCGTAGTTTCAGTCCTGGGTTCGGGAAAACGAGCCGAACCGGCAACGTCCGCGTAGCCATATCCAATTGCGGCAACAGGTAGTCCACTTTCCCTCTGAATACCTGTCCTGGGTAGGCGTCCACCGTGACCTCGGCTATATCACCTGGCTTGATCTTCCCCGCATCGTTCTGAAAGATTTGGGCGAATACCCAAATTTCTGAAAGATCGGCAATCGTATACAGCTTGGTGTCTGGCTGAACGTACATATTTGGAAGTGCGTTTTTCTCAGTGACGTAACCAGTGACCGGAGAACTGACAGTCAGATCGGTGATTGGTTCGCCTGTGTCATCCAGCTTGGCGATATCGCTCTCCGCTATGTCAAATTGCTGAAGCCGCGACTTGGAAGCAGCAACTAGCGATGCAGCACCGTCCGCGACTCCACTCACAGCGCTTTGCTGAAGAGCGGCGGCACTCTTCTTCGCCAATAAATACTCACGCTCACTCGCCACAAGGTCAGGACTGTAGATTGTGAACAGTGGCTGTCCCTTTTCGATGAAGTCCCCGGTGGCATCCGCGTAAACATGCCGTATCCACCCTGCAAACCGCGTTTGTACATAGGCAAAGCGGCGCTCATTTGCCTGGACATTTCCGTAAGAGCGAATTTCATCGCTGATGGCCTTGGATTCGACTGTTCCGACCTTCACACCAATGCTTTGCATGCGCTGCGAAGACAGTTGAATTGGAGCAAGCGCTGTGTCGGACGGAGGCGCAGTTGAGCCTGTAACAGTGGCCGTAGGCTCCGTTGCCGACTGCGACGCTTCGATTTCTGCGCTCGTCGTGGCGGCAGATTGTCCTGCGCGCGTCATCGGATTGAATGGCGAACGCCACCAGAGCCACGCAGCAACGCCCGCAACGGCAATGAATGCGATCAGCGTAAGCAGGAAAGCCCGGCGATATTTCTCGCCTGCGTGGTCCTGTCTCCCCGCCTCTTCGGGCTCATGCAACTTCGTAATGTTCTCCGTCATGGCAGAGTCACCCCTGTGAGCCGCTCGATATGTGCAAGTGCTGTTTCATGGTCAAGAATGGTTTGCTGGTATTCGAGATTGAGGCTGAGGACATCCATGAATGACGAAAACAGGGTTTCGAAATCCTCGCGATTGGATTGATAGGCAGCCAGTCCTGCCTGAATTGTCGCTTGTGCCTGAGGGATCAGGCCGTCGCGATAAATCAACAGTTGTTCCTCTGAAGTTTTGACCATGACGTACTGCTTCTGAACTTGAGCGAGTGCAGCCTGTAGTTGTGTATCGAGATCTGTCCGAGCACGCTCGATATTCACTTGAGCTTGTGCGAGCGCAGCCTGCCTTGGCTTGCGGCGGGGAAAATTCACGCTGAGTGAAAGCTCGTAATAGTCTCGAAACTTACGATCTGTATTCTCATACATGTAAGAGAGCCCAAAGTCTGGCCGGAATTCCTTCTGTGCCAGTTCAACCGCAGTTTGATTGCGCTGCACCATTGCTGAATTCTCGTGAATGTTTGGGTTTTGTTCGCGAACCTTATCGAGGAGTTCGCTCGCCGTATAACTCAGAAAAGTAGCCGCGACGGGCTCAGCGAGGATGTCAGGCGAATCCTGTGGCCGTCTAAGAACGCGCTTGAGTTCGGCTTCATCCTCGCCAACCAACTGATGGTGCATGGCGATCTCGCGCAGGATTTTGGTCCGCTCAAGTTGAGCCTTCAGGACATCCTGCTGATTGCCCATGCCGGTCGAATAGTGCGCCTCCGCCTGTTGCTCCATCTGCTCTAGCAGTGCGGCGTTCCGCTGAAGTGTTCCTAAAGTCTGTTGAAGGTAGGCGAGGTGGAAATAGCTCGTCTTCAAGTTTTCGATTTCATCTTGGAGAACAACCTCGACGTGGGCCTTTGCGGTATCGGCATCACGGTCTGCCACTGCGCCCCGTAGCTTGAGCTTTCCTGGGTATGGCAATTGCTGGGACACCCCGACGCCGATGTAGGCGAAATCGCTATTCGTGTAACCCGCGAACGGACGCGGGCTGCCAACGCTGAACTGTTGCACTGTGAATTGAGGGTCAGGAAGACTCGACATCTGCGGCGCAACAAACATAGCGGCCCTGGCTGCTTGCTCGGCACCGTGAATCACTGGGTCGTTCCTCTTTGCCTCTTCGATGAGAGTGGTGAGTGGCGTCAGAATCCCGCCCTCGTGCTCCATTTGGGGCTGCACTTGGGCAGATTGTTCTTGTGGTTGCTCGCCAATGCTTTGGGGCGCGGCGAGCAACTGCGAGGAAACAGGACCAGCGAGAACTGCGACAACCACCAATACAATCAACTGCAAATACTGGTACGTAACAAACTTCCACACTGGAAAGCGAAAACCTTCCATAGATGTCCTCCGTCGTGAAATTTGTGAACGCTGGACACACGTATGCGTCAGCGGACAAACGGAGAGACAGAATTTAGAGTCTTAGGACGGAGTTTGTTTCGGACTGAATTAAGGGTGGGGAATGGAATTGCGCAATGGTCAAAGCCGAATCGGCAACGAGAAGAATCGGGCTTGACTCGACAGGTAAAAATGCCGTTACGACCGTCGCAGGAACTATTCGGCTGTGCTCACCACTGCCGATATACGGCTGAACACTTTGTTGACTGGGCGACTTGCAGCAGGATTGCGGCGAGGACATTTCCTTTGATCCGCATTGAGAACCCATCTGGCGGCAACACTCATTTTCGCCCGCGCCCACGAGTTGCGGCACAAAGCACGAGAGCCCCGGCATCCCTAGTAGCGCCAGCAAGGTCACCACAGCCCAAAAATTGGATCGTACATTCATGCAAAACCAATCTATCCATGCGTTTGACGTGGCGTCAAGCAAAAAGTGAGATGTAATCGTCTCGCCCTGTATCAAGGAGCCCTGATTGCGCGGAAATCTCCGGGCTTCAATGGAGCGGCTTGGTACGGTGCTTTAGCTCATGCATAATACGCAGGGAGATAGAGCTTCTTCTGAATTTTGCCAAAATCGAAAGATCCCGCCGCCGTCAAGCTTGGACGGAAGGGTGGGAAGGAAATCGCCAAGCGCGGGGCTGAATACTTCAGGCAGTTGCAAGCTCAACGCAAGAAGCACAAGGGCGGTCGGCCTCCCAAGTCCAAGAAACCCAGCTAACAAGTTCATTGAGAAACAACGAGCGCTCGTTGTATAATTCTACGCAGTGCGGAGTGCTTTATGATAGTTGGCGACCGCCTACGAGCTATACGCGAAGAGAAAAAGCTATCCCAGGGGGACATCGAACAGCGCACTGGCTTGCTTCGATGCTACATTTCTCGTGTCGAGAACGGACATACCGTTCCGGCCATCGAGACCTTGGAAAAGATGGCTCGGGCGCTCGAAATTCCTCTCTATCAACTGTTCTATGACGGCGAGAGACCACCTCCGCTTCCGCTCCTTCCCAATCGACGGACTGCTTCCGACCTTGACTGGGGTAGTTCCGGCAAGGATGCACGTTATCTGATGAAGTTTCGCCGACAGCTCAGTAAGATGGATGAAGGTGACCGGCGCTTACTGCTCTTCATGGCTCAGAAAATGTCCCGCCACGTTGCCGCTCGGCAAGGAGCCAAGGCGTAATGCGGAGTACAGTCACGGACCGGAGTTTTGCGCCTTCGACACTTTCCAATCGAGGATTAGATGCGAATGCGGGCAACCGCTTTCGCGGCGAAGCAATCAGAAAAGGCATACACCCTTACGGGGCAGGAAGGGGTGGCCCTATGGAATTGCTGTGTCCGAATTGCAAGAGCACAGACCTCAAGAAGGTATCTCTGGCGTACCAACAGGGACTTCAGCACGTGAGCACGCGTACACGATTACGCGGCGTCGTGGTCGGCAGTGATGGGCCTGATGTGCTTGTGGGCAGAGCGACCACTAAAGGAACACAGCAAACTGAAATCTCGAAAAAATTGACTCCCCCGAAGAAATGGTCCTATCTAAAACTTACTGGGCGGTCAATCTTGGCATTCTTATCGGTCGGCTGGGTAGTGTTCTATATGAACACCATCACGAAGAACTCTTCGTCTGTCTCCTCGGTTCCTCTGACAATCTACATTGTGCTCTCCGCTGGCGTCTTTGTGGCCCTTGTCCTTGCTTATTGGAACCATAATCACTACACCTACGCACAAGAATTCGCGGTGTGGGATCGGTCTTTCTTCTGCCAACGCTGCGGTACAATCAGTGACCAAAGCTGAACAACTTCCAGATCGGGGCGGCTCAAGTTATTGAACGTACGACGGTTTCCAGTATTGGATAGGCCGCTCAAACTGGGATTATCCTCAAGGTGAATCATCAAGTGTGTAGTATCTTTAGCGCCTGAGTACCGTTCCCGGTTTCAGAATTCGTGTTATTCGATGAGGACTGCCCTCTCATGACATTTCTCGACTTGTTACGGGCACATTGGAGTATTGGCGGACTTGATGCTCCGAAGTTTGCTTGGATTGCGGCAGCAGGATTACTTCTTGCTCCACTCTGCATTCTCCTTTATTTGTCTTGGAGGGTGCGGAAGGAGTCGAAGGTTCTTGCAGTTGCTGCGTCCAAGCTTGAGAAGCTTCGGTCTCGAACCCCTGCTGATCCGAGAAGAGGCCTTCCGAGCACCGTCTATAATGAGGTTGTAGAGGTCTTTAGCAAGTCTCCCACTCTAGTTCATCCCTGGAACGGATACGTCTCGCTGATACTCACCCGGAGAACTGGAACCGCAGAAGAGCAATTCTGGGGCTCAGAAAGCGCGGAAAGTACATTCACGGATTCAGCCGTTCTTGAAGCACGCCTAAATCGGGGTTTCTACAATTCTCTCCCAAGCATAGTGACAGGCACTGGCCTCCTCTTTACGTTTTTGGCCATCTTGGTTGCCTTGGTAGATATTCGAATCAACACTCAAACAAATCAGATTGAAGGTTTGCCACTTCTGATTGAGGGGCTTTCAGGAAAATTCGTTTCGTCAATCGCAGCCCTCCTTTCAGCAACTATCTTTCTTCTGGCCGAAAAGCCCTTGGCCCATCGTCTCTCGAAGGCTCGCCTACGATTGATATCGAGCATCGACGCATTGGTTCCTCGGTTGTCTTCTACCCGCATATTGGTCGAAATGCAGCGAGACATTGCAGAGCAGTCTGTAGCATTTCGGTCGTTTAATGCTGATCTCGCGACGAAACTTAGACAGGGATTTAACGAGAGCCTTGGGCCGACAATTCAACGTATGGTCGAAACCATTGAGGAATTAGACCGGCGACTGCAAGCTGCAGAGACCCAAAAGCAGGAATCGATCACCGGGTCAGTAAGCTCGCTTCTGCAGAATCTCCAAGAATCCATGGCATCTTCGCTTCAAATAATGGGTGACAAGTTTAAAGATTCTCTTTCAGGGACAGCAACTGGAGAGTTCACTCGTGTCACTGAATCGCTTGGGGGGCGCTGCGCATCTCCTTGAAAGCATGAACGCTCAATTTCAGGGAACACAATCTGCGTTGACAGAACTGGTAAATCTCGCGAAGAGCTCGACCGCCGAACAGCTCGCGCTCGGAAAGAGCCAAGTCGAAGATCTAACCGCTGTGCTTCGACAATTCATGGTGCAAATGAATGAATCAGCTGGGTCTTCGGTGAACCACATGGCAGCAACGCTCACCAACGTTGTTCATGACCTCGCAAGCAAGGTGAATGATCTAGGCACAAAGATGGCTACAGCGCTTGAAAAGACCGCAGAGCAGACGACCAATGCTGCCTCGACCGTTGTTGAAAACGCTGATAAATGGTCTTCCCGGAGCGCTGCGCAGCTTGAGAATCTCGTCCAGCAACTTCAGAGCCACACGAAGGGTGCTAAGGAAGTCGAGGATAGTTTGATGGCTGCTCTCGGGCTGTTCAATAACTCACTGGGGCAATATGCATCTCTGAACTCCGGGCTAAATAAGATCGCAACCGAAGTCAATGCGATGGCTGTTGCGGCAGCGGGAGCGGCTCATTCTGCGAGTGAGAGCCAAAAGGCTCTTCAGCAAGTCTCTTCCCAGACTGCTACGCAGTTAAACAGCCTCGCAGATGCAAACCATCGCCAACAGGAAGTGTGGGTTGGAATTCACAACAGCATGGAACAGTACAAGATTGCATTCACTCAAACAGAGCGCGCTGCGCGAGAACTGCTTGCTCAAATTGCACAACATGTCGATTCCCATCTGGAACTCACAACCCGGGGCTATGGAGAAATAGTAAAGATTGCGGACGAGCATTTCGCACAGGCAACTCAGAAGTTGGGCGCATCGGTAAACGAACTGGATGAACACCTCCAGGACTTGACAGAATCACTCGAAAAAGCGAGAGGGAGAACAGATGGCAACCGCGCATGAAAATACCGGCCTCGCGAGTTCCCTTACGGATTTGATGACCTCCCTTGCCGTTATCTTCATTTTGTTGCTTGTCGCAATGCTCAATAATGCGCGGCAACAAACAGAAGGAACCAAGAGCCAGGTATTATCGAGGCTCGAGGAAGCCTTGAAGATATTCCAGAAAGAAGGAGTACAAGTTAAAACCGATCCGAAAGACCCTTTAGGACTTTTGGTCGTAGTTCCTGAGGGGCTACTGAGGTTTGCACAAGGCAAAGCGGACATTCCTGCCACTGGAAGAGAATTTGTTCAGGAATTCATCCCTAAGTTCGTTGCGACCGCGTGCTCAGCCGACCTGAGACAAGGGATCAATTCGATAGTCGTCGAGGGACATGCCAGCTCAGAGGGCGATGAAAAGCTGAATCTTAAATTGAGCCAAGCCCGTTCCATGTCTGTAGTTCAAGACAGTCTGGATGTCCTCGATAGCGGCACAAACGGCAACGCATCCGACGATCATAGATGTTTCGTCGAATTTGTTTCCGCAACGGGTAGGGGAAGCGCTGAGCCTGTCGAAGTAGATGGTATAGAAGACAGGTCGCTAAGTCGGCGCGTCGTTTTCAAGATCAGAGTGAAGTCCCTAGAACAACGGGGTTTTGAGACCAAATTAGGCATATCAGAGCTGAAGCCATTAGGGCAATAAAGAATGGACACTCCCGGACCTGGCGTAGGTTTGCTTGAAGCAGTAAGAATGCTTCAGGTGTCGGCGCGGGAGCTTAAGGAGGAGTTGGAGCGTCCCTCTGCTCTCCCAGACAAACTGTTGCGACACCTTTCTGAGGCTATCGAGGCTCTTGGGCAAACGAAGTCGGTCCGTCCGATGCGATGCCCAGATGAATATGTGAAGCAGTGGGATGAAGTAGTGTCAGGAAATCGTGAAACGTTAGATCCCCGCGCGGTACGTTATTTATGTTGGAATCCCGTACTTGCAACGGACCGAACTTTTCAATACTTTCTCGATCGTTCTCAATCGGTGCTCAATGCCCGGTCATTACAAGGATTGATTAGCTGCTGCCATTCGCGATGGTCAGTCCAATTTGCAGCAAGCCAGGTGGTCGCAAGAGTTCTTGATCGGCTCAATCGGTACTCCGGGCCGAACCGTCTACTCCAAAAGTGGAAATCCCATGCTGGGATGATTCTCGGTGTCGGCGCGCATGAGATGTTTGGACAGGAACTCATTAAAGAGGGCGTTAGCGTCGAACAATATTGCCGCTCCTGGGGAATTTCAGCCGAAGCCTCGCCGTTCATACAGATGGCAATTGAGCACGGAGCTAAAGCGTGTTTGGATGAAGTTGACCGCGTTGTTCGAATGCGAGAGCTACTTTTCCAGGAAATCCTACCTTGGTCTGGGTGGATGCCAGATCCGCTGAAGAAGTCGATAAGCCGATTGATTCTCGTATCTCCAAAAACAAAACCGGAATTGATTGAACCAATCACGCGACTGGTATTGAGTGACCGTCGATTTGGTGATCCGAGGCTTCGACACAACCAAAACAATTGGCTAGGGATCGACGATGCTGCACGCCGCATGAAGGAATGGTTATCCACTGCAGACATTACATTTTTCTTTGAACATGTTCTTCCGAAGGGGAAAGATCCTCATGGCCGGAAGGCATTTTGGCTGCGCTTTGTCGGGTGTCGAGGACTGGTGTCACGACCTCTGCTCAACGAGATCGATAAATTTCGCCTTAGGCAGATTCTTCGAGAGAAAAAAGAAGAGGTCAGTCACTTTGGCGAGATAGATGGCAATACGAGCGCGTTTCTTTTGGATTTCGGCCCCATATTTGTCGTTGAATTCAGTGCCGTCGGAAATGCCTGTTACGTCTACGAAAAACGAGCCGCCGCAGAGATTGTACCTGATCTGTGGACTCTGCAATCTTTCCATGTTCCTGACCTGAAAAGCCGCTCCAACGCAACTGCATGGGTGATTCACAAGAAGCGTCGCTTCATTTGGCAACGAAATGGGTGGGAAGAAGAGATGGAAGGTATTCTCGCAAGATACGGCATACGTGCGGTCTCGTGATATGAGCGATAACAAATGGAGAATCGCTGAACCGTGTGAGGGCCTGATTCTGTGGGCTGAACAAACAGGCGTGTGGGTACGAGCTCTTTCCGGCGTTCTCACTGATGCACACCAGCTCCGAACCTACCCCGCCAGGACCCGGCTGGGTAGATTGCTTCCTACGGTAACTTTGCAGCTAATCGAAATGGGGTTGGCAAGCCTCGAAGACGGTGGCATTCGAATTAGTTATGAAGAGTTCTCTTGCCTTGAGCAATCTCATAACATCGATGCCTTTGACGGAATCGTTCCCTGGGCTCCACTAACTGTTGAATTGGAGACCAGCGGTTGGCCCGGAAATAGCTCCTTCCGCTATTTCATAAGGTTTTATGCAGGTCGCCATCTCGTCGAACCTGACCGAGTGGGATGCTTTGTCCGGTATGGAGACGCTCTTTACCGCTTGGACCCACAGACCCATAGCCTTGTTGAGGTGATCGAGAATTTTAACCAACTGCCTGATGAGAGGAAGGCAGGGAAAGAAGCATTCATTCGATTTTCGCAGGTCAAGGACTTGGCTGAGGGGGTGGGTGCGCAACTGGACGAATTTCTTCTTCGCGAGCGCGTGATTGTCCCTTCATCAATCAGCGTTGACATTGTCCCTGAAACGGGAGATCGAATCTCTTTTGCCCCCAAGATCGACGGAGTACCGCCAGATGCCCTACGGGAAGCTTTCATGGCTTCTGACGACATCGAGGAAGTCTACTCGATGGATGACAAAGCAGGGGGGGCCGCATTCGCGTGGTTCTGGATGAAACCCAACGCGAGGTCTTAAGGCGGATGCAGCGCGTCCGCCACCTCGGGGGCGCTAAGCGTGCGGAAGTTTTGAGGGACCCCCATAGTGTATTCGACGGTGTGGCAGGGGCTGTGACCATTGGATTCGGACCTCGCGTTCAGGGGGTTGGAGATTTCCCCTTTGTGGCGCGGCCTTATTTACAAGGCAGCCCGTCAGGGGTGTTCGATGACCCCGAACGCGCAGATCACTCTGAACGGGGAAAACTGAACGCCGGTGTCAAATGCCGCTACGTCGGCGGTTTTGAAGAAGATGTTGCCTTTGGTTCGCGAGAAGAGTTGTTGCGGTTCTACGACGATATCCAAAACGCCGCCGACTCCGGCCGCGGCTTCGCCAATCTAAGAGGCAGATCAATTCTGTTAGACGACGAGTTTGTCCGGGCAATGGACGAACAGGTCAAGCGGCTGACACCCAAACTATCGAAAACGGCAAACAAAGAGCATGCCGCTCGCAAATATCTATTGATCTACACAAATGAAAACGAGCTTGAATATCAAGAGGCGACTGAAGTTGATCTCGCAGATTTCAAGTTTGAGTTACCAAAATCAATTCATCAAAACAAATTGCAAGAGCATCAGCAACTTGGCCTTGATTGGCTTCAGCGGAACTTTCTATTGCAACGACACGGGTGTTTGTTAGCTGACGATATGGGATTGGGAAAGACTCTTCAGGTGTTGAGCTTTCTCGCTTGGGCAATTGAGCGCGGAGAAATAGCGCGCGGGAGCAGTAATGTCGAAGTCGGACCATGGGACCCGATCTTGGTGATTACTCCCGTAACCTTACTTGAAAATGAGACCTGGATCGAAGACATGCGCAAGTTTTTCTCGGGACAGGGAGCCATATTTCAGCCTTGGTTGTTGTTACATGGGATGAAGCTGCGCGAGTTTAGGCGGAAGGACCTTAAAGGGCGAGAAACGGAAATCGGCGAACCATTTCTGGACCTTGAGCGGCTTCGACAATTCCGAGTGGTTTTCACCAACTACGAAACGGTCGTCAATTATCAACATTCCTTCGCCAAAATGAAGGACCATTGGTCGTTCGTCGTGACTGACGAGGCTCAGGAATACAAGACACCGAATACGAAAATTTCGCATGCTTTGAAGAGTCTCAATCCACGTTTCAGGATCGCCTGCACGGGAACACCCGTTGAAACGCGACTTCTTGACGTGTGGAACATTTTCGATTTCCTGCAACCAGGACAATTGCTGGGAAGTGCGAAGGAGTTCACAGCAAAATATGAGCGACCCATTGACCACGATATTGAAGGGCCGAGGGAACCCCTAACTACCCTGCGAGCGCAACTTCGTTATGGTAGCCGAAGTGCGTTTGTTCTGCGGAGAGATAAGGCGAGTCTCAGTGGCCTACCCAAAAAAAGTGAGCATGTGCTCGAATGTGAACTCTCTGCGGATCAGAGAGAGTGGCATTTGGACCTCATTCAGCGAGCTCGCGAAGGTGGATCGGGGAACCATCCGTTTGGTCTATTACAGCAACTGATGATGGTGTATCAGCATCCTTCGCTCGTCCCATCTTACCAACCGCCATTACCAAGAGATGCAATCAACCAGTGCCCGAAATTGGCGATAACTGTGGAATGTTTGCGAAAAATTCGCTTGCGCGGAGAAAAGGCGTTGCTCTTCACAAGAAGCCTGAATATGCAGGATATCCTCGCCAGGGTCATTGAATCCGAATTTGGCATTGAAGTTGACATTCTAAATGGACAAGTGACGCGACAAGGAGAGACCAAAGGGCTAAGACAGACGCGCAGGGGCATGATTGAGCGCTTCAGAGCTAGTGAAGGGTTCAATGCGATGGTTCTTACCCCAGATGTTGCCGGAGTTGGCCTGACGCTAGTAGAAGCAAATCATGTCATTCATTATGGACGCTGGTGGAATCCTGCGAAGGAGTCACAGGCGACCGACCGAGTATACAGGATTGGACAGTCACGGGAAGTGCATGTCTATTACCCCATAGCTAAGGACCCTAAGAGAGCTTTTGAAACCTTCGATGAGAAGCTCGACGCGGTGATTCGGCGTAGACAGAGCTTAGCGTCGGAGTTTTTGGCACCGATGCCCAGCGAAGAAGATCTGCAACGAGAGCTGTTCGAAACAGTAGTCGGAACGCCAACCTCGACGGATGCAGTAAAAAACCTCACTTCGGATGATATTCGATTGCTTCCGTGGGAGCGATTTGAGGCTTTGATAGCCTTATTAGAAGAAAAACGCGGAGCGCGGGCGATTCTAACTCCTCGATCTGGAGACGACAAAGCGGATGTGCTCGCTGTGCGGGGGTGTGAGCTGCGCCTGATTCAATGTAAGCACAGTTTATGGAGTGCTCAGGTAGACGCTGATGTTGTTGCGGAAATAATAGGAGGCATGGATTTATATCGCGTGCGGTACATGCGTAAAGTCCCTTCAACTGTGAGCCTCATGCCTGTCATCGTTAGTAACGGAACCTTTACAACGATGGCTAGAGCTGAAGCTAGCAAACGTGACGTACAGCTCGTCGGTGATCTAGAACTGTGGAAGCTGCTGGCCGAGAGTCCATGCACACGCGCAGAAGTTGAGGCCTCGGAAAATCGCCGTCTCAAAACGATGAAGGACGTGCAGGCAGGTTTGCTGAATATTTTCAAGGAGTGATGATGCGCGTCAAAGTTCCAACAAGGGATTCATAATGAGCGGAACACGTCAGTGCGTACGATGGTCAATCGGGTCCCAGTCTGGTAGGTAAGAGATTCAACCCACGTTCAGCTTTGTCGGATTCTTGACCCACATGAAAATCGAGTCATCAGGCATTCGTTTATCAGCAACAGACCTAAGCAATCATCTGGCTTGCCGACATTTGACTAAGCTGGACTTGCAGGTAGCGCGTGGCGAGAAGCGCTCCCCGGATTGGGCGGCCCCAGACCTTGCGGTCATTCGGGAACGCGGTGAGCGACACGAAACATCCTATCTTATGCACCTGGCGCAACAGAAAAAGCTGACTGTAATGAATCTTGCAGAAATCAAGGGCGAGAAGGATCTCTTAGATGAAACGAGTAGGCTGATGGAGCTGGGTGCGGAGATTATTGCTCAAGGTGCTCTAGCCGACGGCGAGTGGTTTGGGCGGCCAGATGTGTTGCGGCG
>Ga0207130_1153_pt1 | contig 21072 bp, 20 predicted proteins | sample Alteio_BWMinHeat_16_FD_153545 | JGI IMG/M metagenome (GOLD analysis project Ga0207130, IMG submission 153545) | Enriched cells from forest soil in Barre Woods Harvard Forest LTER site, Petersham, Massachusetts, United States -... | ecosystem: Environmental > Terrestrial > Soil > Temperate forest >... | reverse complement strand
GCTCCACCCAGGCCGGGATCTTCTCCGTGCGTGCGCTCACGCGTTTCCCTTCCTCGCTCAGCTTTATATATTTTAGGATGGCGTTTTCGTCAGCATCGACCTTTGCATAAATCGGATCGACCGAGACAACCGTGGTAAGCACGCTCTCCGGGCCCGGGCCCGGCTGGACAAGATTACCGAGTGTGATCCGCGCGTCACTGACGCGGCCGTCGATCGGCGATTTGATTTGGGTGAACTCCAGATTCAGCGCCGCGGAATTCTTAGCCGCTTCGGCCGAACTCTTGGCGGCGGCGGAGCCTTGATAAGTAGCAGCTTTCTGGTCGAATTCGCTCGCCGAGATCGTGGTTTTGTCCCGCAACTCCTTCGCCCGATTTAGTTCAATTTGGGCAAGTTTAAGCTGCGCATCCATTCGGTCGACTTCGGCCGCGGCTCGATCGAAATCTGCCTGATAAGGGCGTGGATCGATTACATAAAGCAGATCGCCCTTTTTAACGATCGCGCCGGCCTCGAAATGGATCTCAGTAATATAACCGGACACACGCGGCCGGATCTCCACCGATTCGACTGCCTCCAAACGTCCGGTAAATTCATCCCATTCGTTTACCTCTTTCTCGAGCGCGGTAACGATATTGACCGGCAGCGGTGCCTGCTGCGGCCCAGACTTTTTTTTGCACCCAGCTGTCGCCAACAAGATCGACAATATTCCAACACGAATAAAAAATGGGGTCATCGCCCTTGTTTCTCGACCAACGGTTTGAGTTTAGCGAGGTTTCGTTTGCACTTATAGTGCAATCTCTGAAATCCGCCGCGAGTCGATAACTGGCTTCAACTGAGAAAGGATCGCTTCCTTGCTCGTTGTTCCAAAAATCCCGACGCGCACCTCACCATCGCTAAAGTACAAGATTGTTGGGAGGCATCGAATCCCGTACCACAACCCGAGGTTAGGACTGTGATCGAGTTTGACTCTGGCGACCCTCATACGATCGACATACTCCGCGGCAATTTCCTCTAGAGCTCCGCCCAACATCATCGAAGGAAGGCTCCATCCCGTGGCAAATTCCACCAACACCGGTTGACTGGATCTCAAGACTTCGCTCTCAAAATTCGCTTCAGTTACTTCGAGAGTCGGTTTCATATTTGCGGATATTCTGTTTTGTTAGATCGATTGATCGGCCCAACTAGGCACCAACCAGGTTGCAGTCGGCCGATTGGAAACGGCCGATTAATTCCGCTAGGCGGCGCTCGTAGGAGTCGCACGTGGGGCAGTCGCCGTTGGGTTCGACCCAGTCGGGATGCTGGATGAGCAGATCTTCGTGGATCTGCTGCTGAAGCTCGCTGTAAGAATGAATTTGGTCAGACATGGTAATTCCTTCACTGAAGGTCAAGTTGGAAAGCGTTTCGTTTTCGCACGCTCAGGATATCGTCCGCTCTCGCGCTGCCGCTATGGCGCGTGCGCGGGATTTCTAATTGCTACTCCAGAGGTGATCCGTAATGCCTCTTTCGGGGTAGAGTTCCATCGGCGGACACCTACAAATGACCGGCGGTTGTAGACCGTCTCTGCGAGACGCATCCGTTTAGCGCCGACGGGGCGATATTATTTCTAGCTCGCCGCGCGTGCTGGCGATGGCGATCTCGCCCTCGCGACCTTTTCCCTCGGAGAGCATTGAGGCGAGGGCGCCGCAATGAGCACGCGAGGGCGGGTGCGCTGCCCGGATCACCCCGAGTCTTGCCGTTGCTGAAACCAGTAACGCAGTTCTGCTGCGCTGCTCAAACCATTCTTTCCCACGCTACCGATAACCGTTCGTACAGGTGAAAAGCTGGACAAATGTGCCGAGTTTTGGGGTGATTTTGCGCTGGTGGCGCAGAAACCAAGGAGCGGCGATTTCCAAATCGCCATTTGGGTTGGTCGGCGGTCTGGAGACCGCCGCTCCTTGTTAAAGGGGCGCCAACGTATCTGCCCCGAAGCCAAGCTCATCTCCTCAGCAGCTCACTCGTCGCTTTTAGGTCGAAGACCTCGTTAAATAGACGTGGGAAATGCGTTTCCGAGCTTATTGTTTCTCAATCAACCGTTTGAAATTGTGCAGATAGTTATCGACCCGACTTGAGACGGAACCGCCGAAGCTCGAGGCCAGCTTCAGGGTAATGCACGTGCTTTGGTCAGAAAGCGGCGCGAAAGAAACGACGCCCGCGGCGAGGTGGTCGGGAGCGCTGTGATCGGCAATAGTTCGCCAGGCGATTCTTCGCTCCGGAACAAGCAGCATCATCTCAAGCCTCGTCTCATATTCCTTTCCATTGAAAGCGAGCGACGCGACAAGATGGTTTGCGTCCAATTTCCGCACTCGTTTGATCACAGTGATGAATTTTGGATAATCCTCAAACGCCAGCCAGTGTTTGTAGACATCCGCCACCGGCGCGTTGACTAAGATTGATCCCTCCGCAGCATCCATTTTATGTTGATCCCTTAGCATTTTTGTCCCTATCGCGCCGTTGGTCGGCGTGGCGACCGCAGGCGCATCGTTAGGCTTGGGATCGCGCGTATTCATACTTCGAAAACGTGCGGCTCCGGCCGTCGGTGAAATTAAAGATCGACATGTTGAGGACAAGCATGGGGTCGTGCCTGGGTGCGCGTGGTCGAAAAAGGTGGCGCACTCTGCTCCTGAAATTGTTTTCACGTTGTTTGGCTTTCATTTGATTTTCGTATGTCCCAAACGCTATCGGACTGCCGGCCTGTCGCCACCAAGCAGTCGTGGGATTTGTTGATGCCTCTTTCGAGGGAGGACGTAAGGCTGGCGGAGAGCGCGAACGGCTGTTAAATTGTGGGTCGGAACTGAAGTAAGTCAGACGCGGTTCCAACCGAGAAAGGAAAAGCCCGATGGATCCGACCAAAGACAAAACTAAATCTCGCGAACAGGACAACCAACCGATGCGGTTTGCCAATGCGACGCTCGGCCAACATCGCCATGTCTGCGCGTTTTTTCACGGCGCGGAGGAGGAGTATCGTGTGCTACTTCCGTTCGTTAAGGAAGGGCTGGCGCGCGGCGAGAAGGCGTTTCACATTGTCGATCCAAAACTGCGCGACGAGCACTTACAGCGACTTTCGTCAGCCGGCGTCGACGTCCCTTCGGTCGAGAAGAATGGACAATTCGAGCTGCACCATTGGCACGAAGTTTATTTGCGTGACGGTCATTTCGACAGGGACCGAATGCTTGCCTGCATGCAAGACGTGTTGGAGCAGAGCCAGCGCGACGGCTTCCCCCTCGTCCGCGTCATGGGCCACGCCGAATGGGCCTCAGGCGACTGGCCCGGGGTAGACGATTTCCTCGAATACGAGTGCCGGCTGAACGACATCATCCCGCAATATAAGGATGCCGTAATCTGTCTTTATGATCTGACGAAGTGTGGCGGCAACCTTATCATCGATGTCATACGAACTCACCCGATGATTCTTATCGGCGGCATCGTCCAGGAGAACCCGTTCTTTGTGCCGCCGGATGAGTTTTTGCAAGAATTGCGCGAACGCCGCGCACCCGGGACTAAAGTAACGGCCTGAAGTTACCTAACGATGGAAGCGAAGGTGGAACAGGCGGCCAACGAGATTAAGCGCCTCGAAGCCTGTATCAACAATCTGATCAGCGTTCGGGCGCTTCCCGCCATTTGGAGTGGAGACCTGAGGCGGTTATGGTCGGTCAAAACAGAGGCGAGCGAATCGCGATGTCGGATCTGAGACGGCCCGCGACCGGAAGGATTTTTCGCTACGGGCTGTCTGTCGTATTGGTCGGGTTCTCAACGGGCCTCACACTTTTGTTGCAAGATTACACCTTTCGCACGCCGCTTTTCTTTCCAGCCATCCTGCTCAGTACGTGGTTTGGCGGCACAGGTCCGGGCCTGCTCGCCGTGGTGCTCTCAACTTTGTCCATTAATTACTTCATCCTCGAGCCGAGATTCGCCTTTACTGCATTAAGTGTTCGCGATGTGGTCCATCTTGCCGTCTTTCTTTTTACAGCCTTAATCATTAGCTCGTGGAGTGCCGGGCGCAGACGCGTCGAGCGCGCCTTACAGGAAGCGCGCGCTGAGCTGGAGGAAAAGGTAGAAGAGCGGACCGCAGATCTCAGCCGGAGCAACGAGCAATTCCGTAATCTGGTAAATACGGTCGGTGGCATTGTCTGGCAGGCCGACGCCGAGACATTCCAGTTCACATTCGTGAGCGAGCAAGCCGTGCGCATCCTTGGTTATCCAATCGACCGCTGGTTGAACGAGCCAACCTTTTGGAAAGATCATCTCCATCCAGAGGATCGCGACTGGGCCGTTAATTTTTGCGTAAACGCAACGTCCGAAAAACGCGACCACGATTTTGAATACCGCATGATCGCGGCCGACGGCAACACCGTCTGGCTGAGGGATGTCGTTACCGTCATTGTCCAGGGCGATCGTCCGACCAAATTGCGCGGCGTGATGGTCGACGTGACCAAGCGCAAGCGCTCGGAAGAAGCGCTGCGTGAAAAAGCAAATCTGCTCAATCTCACGCACGACACCGTCTTCGTCCGCGACATGAACGACGTCATCACCTACTGGAATCGCGGCGCCGAGCAACAATACGGTTGGTCGAGCGAAGAGGCCGTGGGCCACGTCTCGCACGAACTGACGCAGACCTCCTTCCCCGCGCCGCTTCAGGAAATAAAAACGGAACTGCTCAAGACGGGCCGGTGGGAAGGAGAATTGATCCACACCCGCCGGGATGGGAGCCTGGTGACGGTAGCGAGTAGATGGGCGTTGCAACGGGATGAAGCGCACAACCCGGTAACTATTCTGGAGACGAACAACGACATCACCGAGCGCAAAGAAGCGGAAGAGAAGCTCCGCGGCAGTGAAGCATTCTTAACTGAGGGCCAGAGGATCAGCCACACCGGAAGCTGGAGCTGGAATGTATCCAATGGCCAGGTTACCTGGTCGGCGGAGCATTTCCGGATCTTCGGTTTCGATCCTGAGAAGACGGAGCCATCTTTCCAATTGTTCCTGGAAACGGTCCACCCGGAAGATCGGTCATTTATTGAGCGAAGTCTTGAGGAAGCGGTTCGCGAGAGAAGCGGGTTTGACATCGAATTCCGACTGGCGCTTGCGGACGGATCTATTAAGCATGTCCAGGGTGTGGGTCGACCGGTTCTCGGGGCGGCCGGCGAAGTCGAGAGTTATACTGGTACCACGGTCGACATCAGCGAGCGCAAGCGAGGGGAGGCGTTGTTCGCCGGGGAAAAGCGTCTTCTCGAAATGATTGCCGCCGGCGTCGCGCTCGACGAGATCCTGAATTCTCTGTGCGTGATTATCGAAGATTACCGTAGCGGCACGCTCGCTTCGGTTTTGTTGCTTCGCCCTGATGGCACTCATTTGGATTCGGTGGCCGGCCCGAGTCTTCCCAAAGGATGGAGGCAGGAAATGGAAAGGCTGCCAATTGGACCGTGCGCCGGCTCTTGCGGGACGGCGGCATATCGCGGGTCGCCCGTCATCGTTTCCGACATTGCGAGCGATCCGCTTTGGGAAGTGCCGGAGCATCGCGCGGCCGCATTAAATCATGGGCTGCGAGCCTCCTGGTCGAATCCAATACTTTCATCGGAAGGAAACGTCCTTGGGACCTTCTGTATTTACAGTCGTGAAACGCAAAGTCCGAGTGCGCACGACCTCGGCGTGATGGAGAAGGCGACGCACTTGGCGCGAGTTGCAATTGAACGCGATCGCGCCGAGGCGGCGGTGCGGAGAAGTGAGGAAAAGTATCGGGATCTTATCAACGCTTCGCCAGACGCCATCTGCGTCATCGATGCCGATGCCAAATGTGTATTGGTGAACCCGGCCGGAGTCAAGTTGGCTGGACGTCGGGAAGACGAATTGATCGGCAGTTCAATCGCAGATACCTACCTGCCGGAAGAACGCTACTTGTTGGTAGATCGGCTCGAGAAACTGAAAGCGGAAGGATCGTTTCGGTTTGAGCGAAAATTCTTGCGGGAAAACGGTGAGGTGATTCCGGTGGAGGTTTCTTTATCGGCACTGCGCGGTCGATATTACCAGGCGATCATCAGAGACATTAGCCAGCGCAAGCGTCGCGAGGCTCTCCTGGCCGGGGAGAACCGCGTCCTCGAGATGGTGGCCAAAGGCGATTCGCTTGCCGATATACTCGAGAGCTTATGTCTCCTGGTGGAAGAGCAATCTTCCGGTGTCCTTGCCTCGATCTTGTTGATGGATCCAAACGGCAAACAGTTGCGGCACGGCGGAGCGCCAAATCTTCCGAAAGCTTACACGGAAGCGATTGACGGAACCTACATCGGACCACAGGTGGGCTCATGCGGAACGGCCGCTTACCAGGGCGAACAGGTGATTGTGTCCGATATCGCGACCGATCCATTGTGGGCCGATTTTCGCGACCTGGCCTTGGGGCATTCGCTCCGTGCTTGTTGGTCCACGCCGATTTTCTCTGCCGAAGGCAAAGTGATCGGAACATTTGCCATGTACTATCGCGAGCCACGCAGCCCGAGTCTGCGCGAGCAGGACACGATTAAACACATTACTCATCTCGCGGGTGTCGCCATCCAGCGGAAACTGGCGGAATCGGCCCGGCGAGAGAGCGAAGCCTATCTGGCGGAAGCACAACGGCTCAGCCATACCGGGAGTTGGGCGTGGGCGCCCGCAACCGGCGAAATCAGGTATTGGTCGGAAGAAACTTACCGCGTGCTTGGTTTCGATCCCGACGCTGGGCCGCCGCGATTCGAGAAATTCTTTGGGCGCCTGCACCCTGAGGACCAGAACAGAGTGAGAGAACTGTTTGGAATAGCGATTGCCGAGAAAGCAGACTTCGAAACAGACTACCGGGTGGTTCATCCGAGCGGTACCGTTAGGCACATCCAAGCGGTCGGTCATCCGATTTGCGATGAGGCCGGACATGTCGTGGAGTTCTTTGGTACGGTCATCGATGTAACCGAAAGCAAGCGCGCGGAAGAAGCGCTGCGAGCTTCCGAGCAAGTGGCACGCGGACAAGTGGAGGCGCTGGCGCAGAGTTTGGATGTCCTGACGACCGCGCCGGATCCGGAAAAATTCATTGGCCAGATGTTGAACACGATTGGCCGCCTCTTGAGCGCACGAAGTGTGAGTTTGTGGTTACTCGACAGCTCGGACGACTCACTCGTTTTGCGCTCAATGTCGGACGGTGGAAAGTTGGGCGCGCTTGATCCGGAGCATCCATTCGTCAATGACCCATTATCGTGGAAACAGAACGCGGTAATCGAGGAATTGCTTTTCACCGCCGGGCCGGTGGTTTGCGATAACGTCGCGGCTGATCCGCGTATTAACGGCGAGTGGGGCGAGTATTTAAAGCGCAAGGGCACGAAAAGATTTCTGGCAGTTCCTCTTTTGATCGGGGGGCAAGTGAGGGGTTTTGTCGGCATTCGCCATCTCGATAGCGCGCCTTATCGGCCGGAGGAGATAGAATTAACCCAGGCGCTCGCCCATCAAGTCATGCTGGCGCTTCGACTCAATGAGTTTGCCGAGCAAGGTCAGCGCGCCGCGGTCGTCGAAGAACGAAATCGAATGGCGCGCGACATTCACGACACCCTCGCGCAAGGTTTCACCGGAGTAATTGTGCAATTGGAAGCAGCGGAGGACGCGATTTCCTGCGGCTGTCGCAAGGAAGCGGACAATCATTTGCATCGCGCAGGTGAACTGGCTCGGCGGAGTCTGAGCGAAGCCCGCAGATCAGTGCACGCGTTGCGCCCACAGGCTTTGCAAGAACACAACTTTTGGGAGGCGCTCAAAGGTACTATTAAGAGCACGACCGCCGGGACGGCGCTACACACCAAGTTTCAAGCGCAGGGAAAACTGCCGGAGCTTCCTCCGTCCTGGCAGGAAAACCTTCTCCATATCGGGCAGGAAGCATTGACCAACACGCTCAAGTACGCCCATGCGCGCAACTTCGAAACGCGATTGAGCTACAAGGCGAAAGAAGTGCGCTTGGAACTTCGTGATGACGGCCAGGGATTCAAAGCCAAAGATCGACATGACGGGGTGGGCCTTCGTGGAATGCGCGAGCGGGTCGAACAAATGGGCGGCGAATTGGAAATTACCAGCTCACGCGGCAAAGGCACCAAGATCACCGTGCTCCTGCCGTGCAACGGAGAATCGACGTTATGAAAACCAAAAAGAAAGCAGCCGCGAGTTCTAAGAAGCCTGTAAAGAAACCAAAATCTCCTGCGAAGAAAACGCGGAAAGCTGGAGATACAAAAAGACCTCGAATCACTGTCCTCATCGCTGATGATCACAGCGTTGTCCGCGAAGGCTTGGTTTCGCTCATCACTCGGAAAGTAGACATGACTGTTATCGGCGAGGCAGCCAATGGACGCGAAGCGGTTGATCTTTGGAAACAACATCACCCCAATGTGATACTGCTCGATCTACGCATGCCCGAGTTGGATGGTGTTGGCGCGCTTAAGGAAATCCGTGGCCTCGATGAGAAAGCGCGGATCATTGTCCTAACAACGTTCGACGGCGACGAAGATATTTACCGCGCCATTCAGGCCGGCGCGAAAGGGTATCTGCTCAAGGACGCACCACGTGAAGCATTAATGGATTGCATTCGCCGGGTGCACGCCGGGGAAACCTGCGTGCCGGTGCATCTTGCCGCCAAGCTCGCGCAACGCGTCAGCGGCGAAACATTAAGCGAACGCGAAATCGACGTGCTCAAGCTGATGGCCCAAGGCAAAAGCAATAAGGAGATCGGGTCGGCCCTCTTTATCAGTGAAGGCACTGTGAAGTCGCACGTAAAAGGCATTTTCGCCAAGATGAATGTCATCAGTCGGACAGAAGCAGTAGCGAATGCTACGCGCCGCGGCTTGATTCAATTGTAGAAGACTAGGTCAGAAGTAGAATTAGAGCGCTTGTTGCTCTACAAAGTCAGGAGCGAGAAGATCATGCCTCAAGCCAGGAGCCTTACTGTCAAGATGCGGATTCGCGTCTACGCCGGCGAGCGCATGCTCGGTCCTGGTAAGATGGAATTGGTTGCGCACATTGATGCAACCGGCTCGTTGGCGGCTGCTGCAAAAAAGATGCGAATGTCCTACATGAGAGCCTGGACATTGGTGCAAAATCTCAATAGTGATCCGAGCCGGCCCGTGATCGAAATGTCCAGAGGTGGCGTCGGCGGCGGCGCCGCAAAGGTGACCGACTTCGGGAAGAGAGTTCTCGCCCTCTACCAAAGGATGGAACGGGAAAGCACGAAAGCAGCCGCCCCATACAGGCGAAAACTCGCCAAGCTTTTGCAATAGAGATAGCGGTTCAAGCGATGTATTTGACAGAATATATCGCACTCGATAGAAAACGGGAATGTTTCGAAGGCTCTCGATTGCATTGGGCCTCTCCCTTACGATTTGTTCGCCGCTGCGCGCCGTAGACTCCGGTACCCGAAACTCTTCACCATTGAGCGCAGTCTTCCCACCGGCGCACTCACACCGGAGCGGCAAATCGGCGTGCAAGGTAATGTTCTAGTCTACGGCGTACATCCAGAATTATGGAACAAAGCACCCGCAATCAGCTTCCCGGCACCATCAAGAGCATCGTCTCCGACAAAGTTCTCAGTGAAGTCATCGTCCAGACGAGCATCGGCGAGGTCGCCTCGGTTATCACCACGCGCTCGGTCAAGGAAATGAAGCTCAAACCCGGCGAAAAAGTCTTTGTTCTTATCAAGGCCACCAACGTCTCTTTGGCCCGGCGCAACTGAAACCCTCACCCGCTCAGCCCTATGAAAACCAGGATATTTTCTCTTCTATTCAGCGTTCTGATCGCAGCCAGCAGTTCGGCCGCCGAGCTGACCGTGCATGCTGCCGCAAGCCTAACCGACGCGCTGAAGGAAATCGGCGCCGCCTACGAAAAAGAGAGCAGAGACAAGGTGCAGTTCAATTTCGGCGCCTCCAGCATGCTGGCGAGGCAGATCGAAGAAGGCGCACCGGCGGATCTCTTTTTCTCGGCCGACGAGGCAAAGATGGATGCATTGGAGAAGAAAAATTTACTGCTGCCGGGAACGCGGCGCAGCCTGCTTTCCAATTTACTCGTCATCGTCGTGCCGGCGGACGCGAGCTCGGCACCAAAATCAGCTGCTGATCTTGCCAAGCCAGAATTTAAGAAAATTGCGCTGGCTGAACCAGCAACAGTGCCAGTCGGTATTTACGCGCGCGAGTACCTGCAAAAGCTCGGGCTTTGGGATGCGGTAAAAGAGAAAATTGTGCCAACCGAGAACGTCCGCGGGACGCTCGCAGCGGTCGAATCGGGTAATGTGGATACTGGCATCGTTTACAAAACCGATTCGCTCATTTCGCAAAAAATAAAGATCGCCGTGGAAATTTCCGCGGCAGAAGGGCCAAACATTTCGTACCCGGTCGCGGTGCTGAAAGCTTCCAAGCAACCTGAGCGGGCAACGAAGTTTGCGGAGTATCTCGCCGGCCCGAAGGCGCGCTCGATATTCGCGAAATTCGGTTTTATCGTGACGAGGTAGCCACAAAGCCATGACCGCTGAAGCGTGGAAGATCGTTTTTTTCACGATCGAGGTCTCGGCGCTTAGCACGCTCTTAATACTCCCCATCGGGATCGCGGTTGCCTGGTTGATCGCGCGCCGCGATTGGCCCGGGAAAGCGGTAGTTGAGACCGTGGCAATGCTGCCGCTATTCGTGCCACCAGTTGCGACCGGACTTCTATTGCTGATGTTCTTTGGCCGGCGCGGCCCACTCGGGTCGGTCCTACAGCGCGGCCTCGGCATCGAGATTGTCTTCACTTGGCGCGCCGTTGTGCTTGCGTGCGCGGTAATGTCCTTTCCACTGCTTGTGCGCACCGCTCAGAGTGCCTTTCAAGAAGTGAACACGCGCTTCGAAGATGTTGCGCGTACTCTCGGCGCGAATGAATGGCGCGTGTTCGGCACGATCAGTCTGCCACTTGCCATGCGAGGCATCGTCGCTGGAGCCGTGCTCGCCTTTGCACGCGCGATGGGCGAGTTTGGCGCTACCGCTGTCGTCGCCGGTATGATTCCGCGCAAGACGATGACAATTTCGCTCTCGATCTATCAGAACGTGCAGCTCGGGCGGGACTCCGCCGCGTTGCCTCTTCTGTTCGTGTCGGTTGTTATCGTCTTCATTACAGTTTTGTGCGGCCAGATTATTTCGATGTGCAAACACCCGCGATGAGCCTGCGACTTCATGGCGTGCGGGTGCCGCTAGCCCGCTTTTCCTTGGAAATCGACGCAATTTTTGACCGGCCAATCGCCGGTATTTTCGGTCCGTCCGGTGCCGGGAAAACTTCTCTTCTTGATGTGATTGCCGGTCTTCGCCGGCCGGTTACTGGAACAATGCAGCTCGACGACACGGTGCTCTTTGATCCCAGTGCGCGACTGGATCTGCCGCCGCGCCTTCGCCGGATCGGTTACGTCCCGCAAGACCTCGCCCTTTTTCCGCACCTCAACGTCCGTGCTAATCTGCTTTATGGCTATCGACGGTCAACGCCGGAGAACGAGCTAATCACGCTGGGGCACGTCGCCGAAGTGATGGAAATCGCGCCACTCCTCGAGCGCAGTGTCACTACACTTTCCGGCGGCGAACAGCAGCGCGTCGCATTAGCCCGCGCCATTCTATCAACGCCCCTCCTGCTTCTGTTGGATGAACCGATGAGTAATCTGGATTCAAGGCTCAAGCAGCGGCTCATTCCATTTCTGCTGCGCATCCGCGACGAGTTTCACATTCCGCTCATTTACGTAACGCACGACGCCGCCGAACTGACCGCGCTTTGCGATGAAGTAATCATGCTCGAGAGCGGTCGGCTCACCGAACGCGGCTCACCAGCGGACGTGCTGCCATAGCGAAAACGCCTTCGCGAGATCGACAATTTCATCGCTGCGCTCGCTTCACTGTATCGATTGCCTCGAAAGGGGGAGCTCGAATCACTTCGGTGGTGGCACCACAAAATCCCACGCTCGTGCCGTCGCGATAGCGCTCACCAACCGTTAGCTTTCCGGGTGCAAATTTTGCAAAAGCTCGCGCTATGCATATTTGGCTGCATAGCAGGTATCGGGTTGCTTGTCGCCACGGCCAGTGGGAAGGACAGAATTCTTCCGGAACTTCCACAAGCAAGCACGCCGGTCACGCTAGTGGCGGCATCGGATCCAGTCACAGGCAAATCCGAATTTCGGTATCGAGGCAACAACACGCCACCGGTGATCCGGGTGCAGCCGGGAAGCATTCTGAACGTGGAATACAAGAATGAGCTCGCCGCCCAATCGAGAGAAGATTGCGTCGGGCATCCGTGCATGCAGATGACAAACCTTCACTTTCACGGACTGCACGTCTCGCCAAACGCTCCGGAGGACGATGTCCTGGACATGATCGCCTCACCCGGTGAGACATTGCATTATTCCGTGCAGGTGCCACCCCAACAACCTCCAGGACTGTACTGGTATCACACGCACTCGCACGGCGAGAGCTACACTCAGGATCTTGATGGAATGTCCGGAGCTATCGTGGTTGAAGGCATCGACCGTTACGTGCCCGAAGTGCTGCACATGCGCGAGCGGATTTTGGTGCTGCGCGACCTTGTTCTACCCAGTGATCCTGCTGAACGAAAAACTGTGATGGAGTCGGTCGCGATGCAAACCTCGCAATGCGGCACCGCGCCCGAGGACCCGGAACGAGCCTTCACTGTGAACGGAATTCTCCGTCCTAAGATCGACATCGCGCCTGGAAAGCGGCAGTTTTGGCGGATCGTGAATGCCAGTCCAGATCGCTACGCCGATTTGGAACTGGATTCAGAGCTGCTCGACGTAGTGGCTCTTGACGGCATGCCCTTGGCCTACCATGACCCTGCGATTCGCAAGCGATCAATGAGCCACGTCTTGCTTCCACCGGCCGGGCGAGTGGAAGCAATTGTCACCGGACCACAAGCGGATTTGCATACTGCGTTGCGATCACGCTGCTTCGATAGCGGTCCGGATGGGGATTCCAATCCCGCAATGGTCCTGGCCGATGTCGTTTCGGTCCAGCCATCAAGTGTCGAAGTGCGCCCTGCGCACGGCGAAGCCCCGGTTTACGCAGCCTTCCCGTCGACAGTTCTCAAACGCGTCGAAGCCAGCGAACCGCAATTCGTTGTCACCTTCACTGAAGACAAACAGGGCTTCTACATAAATGGCCAAAAATTCGAAATGAATGCCGTCCCGATGCTTACAGTGGATGTCGGTTCGCTGCAGCACTGGCGCGTCATGAACCCGACCCGAGAGGTGCATCCGTTTCACATCCATCAAGTCCACTTCCTGGTATATCGCGTCGGCGAAAATCGAGTGAAAGATCCAATATGGCTCGATACGGTGAATGTCCCCTATGGCAGCTCGGTGGATCTGATTATGGATTTCACTGATCCCATTATTCGCGGCATGTCGCTCTTCCATTGTCATCTGCTCAGCCACGAAGATAAGGGCATGATGGCGAAGATCCTGTTTCGATAAAGTAAGAGAGCGACATGGAAGGATTAACGAGCATACGGAGCAGGTTCGGTCCGAAGGAAACGATGGATCGACTGGAAGCAGAGATTCGCGCGCATGGGATGAAGGTCTTTGCCCGGATCGATCATACCGCAGGGGCGGCGGAAGTCGGACTGAAATTGGCGCCGACTGAGCTCATCGTCTTCGGTAACGCCCGCGGTGGCACGCCGTTGATGCAATCGGTGCAATCAGTTGGAATTGATCTGCCGTTGAAAGCACTCATCTGGGAAGATGCATCCGGCACAACGTGGCTTTCGTATAACGAACCTAGCTGGATCGCGCAGCGACACGGCGTGGCCAACGCAGACCGAGTCGTCGGTAAAATGGCCGCGGCGCTCGGCGCTATAGCGAGAACGGCGGCTTCATTTAACAGAAGCTAACAAAGGAAACGAAGGGTTCTTCAGGCAACAAACTGCCGTCCATTTCAGAGAGAAACTTCGTTACTTTCGTTTCCCTCTGTTTGATTTGCTCCAGGCAATATCATCCGGGATATGCCATTCTTGCGGACAGGCTCATGAAAATTGATGAGCAATCCCGATCGGGATATTCAACAGCTTCATGTAACTGAAGAGCTGCGCTTTGCTGAATCGATGCAAGGCCTCAACAGCCTTTAGTTCCAGGAGCAAGCAGTTGTCCACCATAATGTCGAAATGTAATGGTTCATCGAAGGCGAGGCCCTTGTATTCGATGCGAACCTATTGCTGTGTGGTCGAAGGAATCGAGCGCAGCTCAAGTTCGCGCAGCATACACCGCTCGTAGATCGATTCGATCAGCCCTGATCCCATGTGCCGATGGACTTCAATAGTCGCCCCGATTATGTCGTGGCTAATTCTGTCTGCTTTCTGATACTGGGCGTGCACTGAAAAGCAGCTTTAACAGAAGATAACCAAGAAAACGAAGATTCTTCGAAAGGTTCAGATAGAAGACTTAAGAACCTTCGTTAACTTCGTTTCCTTCTGTTTAAATTGCTCCTTCTTCGCTGCGACTGAGCGTTCTACCTCCAAAGAGGGAGCGAGCATCACCTCTTTGGTGGTATGACAAAACCCTGCGGACGCGCAATCGCCGACGTGCCGTGATCGTCGATATCGTGGGGTCACAAAGTTAAACCAAAGGAGATGCTTGTGAGTGGTCAACAGATGGCGGTTCGCGAAGGGAAAACTCAATCGCCTAACGGTCGCAAACCGGAAGAATTCGATGTTGTGATTCTCGGCGGCGGCACCGGATCGACAATCGCGGCATGGACCTTTGCTACGCAAGGACAGCGTGTCGCCGTGATCGACCGTAAGTACATTGGGGGGTCGTGCCCCAACATCGCCTGTCTACCGAGCAAGAACATTATTCACAGTGCGAAGGTTGCATCCTACGTTCGCAGAAGTGAAGAGTTCGGCATCGTTAGGGATACTTTCAGAGTCGATATGTCTGCCGTGCGTGGCCGCAAACGTAGGATGGTATCGGGCCTGAACGAACTGTATCTCGACAATTACAAAAAGAGCGGAGCGGAATTCATCCTCGGCGCCGGACGCTTCATCGGTCCCCGGACTCTGGAGGCCACATTGCCGGATGGAACAAGGCGTCAACTCCGCGGAAGGAATGTAATCATCAGTACAGGTACCCGCGCCGTTTTGGCTTCGACTCCCGGCCTTGCTGAAGCGCAGCCACTCACGCATGTCGAAGCACTCGAATTGGACGAGGTCCCCGAACGTCTTCTTGTCATCGGCGGTGGCTACGTCGGAATAGAACTATCGCAGGCCATGCGCCGATTCGGCAGCACGGTGTCGGTGATCGAACGTAACGATGAGTTGCTACATCGAGAAGATGAAGATGTGATAGAAGGTCTTCGCACCCTGCTTGAGGGCGAGGGCATCGACATTCTTCTAAATGCACAGATCAAGCGGATATCTGGGCAATCCGGCCGCTCGGTAAAAATTGTTCTGGCACAAAATGGAGTAGAGAAAACGCTGGAGGGCAGTCATGTGCTGGTTGCAGCAGGACGCACTCCGAACACAGAGGGGCTAGGCCTGGAATTTGCCGGTGTCGAACTAACAGATCGCGGATATGTGAAGGTCAATGAGCGGCTTCAGACGACGGCGTCTGGGGTTTGGGCAATCGGCGAGGTAGCAGGCAGCCCGCAGTTTACCCACATTAGCATTGATGATTTCCGTGTGGTCCGTGACAACCTCGCTGGACGTAGCCATGTGACGACTGGCAGGCAAGTCCCGTTCTGCCTTTTCACGGATCCGGAATTTGCCCGCGTCGGCCTGAGTGAGAAGGACGCGAAAGCGCAAGGCATTCCATATCGCTTGTTCAAAATCCCAATGGAAGCGGTCCTGCGTGCGCGCACACTTTCTGAAACACGAGGATTTCTAAAGGCGCTGGTAGAACTAAACAGCGATCGCATCCTCGGCTTCATTGCCTTCGCCGTCGACGGAGGGGAGATCATGTCTTCCGTCCAGATTGCCATGATTGGACGGTTGCCTTATACCGCACTGCGCGATGCCATTCTGACTCACCCGACTCTGGCGGAGGGGCTTGGTGCGTTGTTCTCGTCCGAACCAACGGAAGTAAAACCGCAGCACAAGGAGACTCGCACTGTCATAAAACGCGCGGTTGCGAAACAGCGTCCGGCCATCGCCGCATCACAATGATCAGCGCCGCGCGTTATTTCCGAATTGGAACGCAAGGCTTATTCCAAGCTCCATCGCGATGGAATCAACCAGCAACCTGACGCGGCGTTACCGGAAATCGAACAAAGTGAAATGAAATCCCTAGGTTATGATCAATCACTCTACATCCTGCCATTCGACCATCGCGGCTCGTTCATTACAAAAATGTTTGGTTGGCACGGTGATCTGACGCCGGCACAGACCGCTGAAATCGCAGCCGCGAAACAAGTGATTTATGACGGGTTCAAAACCGCCATTCTTGGAGGTGTGCCGAAAGACAAAGCAGGCATCCTCGTGGACGCACAATTTGGAACGGCCATTCTGCACGACGCCAAAGCCAGTGGTTTTACGACCGCTTGTCCGGCCGAGAAGAGCGGGCAGGATGAGTTTGATTTTGAGTACGGTGATCATTTTGCCGAGCACATCGAGGCCATTCAGCCGACTTTTTGCAAGGTGCTCGTGCGTTACAATCCCGAAGGCGATGCAATATCGAATCGGCGACAGGCGGCGCGGCTGAAAAACCTTTCCAATTATCTACATTCCAAAAGCGAAAGCAGATTCATGTTTGAGCTGCTCGTGCCGGCGGAGAAGACACAGCTCAAACGGATCAAAGGCGACAAGCAAGCCTATGATTTGGAACTTCGTCCCAAGTTAATGGTCCAGGTCATCAACCAACTACAGGACGCTGGTGTCGAACCGGATGTCTGGAAGGTTGAAGGACTCGATCGTCGTGAGGACTGCGAAAAGATCGTATCGGCAGCGCGTCGCGGCGGACGCGACAAAGTTGGATCCATCGTTCTTGGTCGCGGCGAAGATGATGAAAAAGTGAGAAAATGGTTGGCGACGGCGGCGGGCGTTAAGGGATTCATTGGTTTCGCTGTGGGCCGAACGGTTTTTTGGGACCCGCTCGTTAACTTTCTTGGCAAAAAGACTTCGCGCGAAGCCGCGGTGACGGAAATCGCCCGGCGTTACCGAGAGTTTGCCGAAATTTTTGAACACGTCCGTCCTTCGTCAAGTACTTAAACGATCAACCAACAGACAACTCCTGAAATGAAAACAAATTCACCAATGCAACTCGGAATGGTGGGGCTAGGCCGGATGGGCGCGAACATGGTTCGTCGGCTTACGCGGGAGGGACATCGCTGTGCCGTCTTCGATCTGTTTCCCAAAGCGGTCGAGGTCCTGGCTAATGAAGGAGCCGTTGGTGCTTCCTCGTTCGCAGATCTGGTGAAGCTACTGGAGAAGCCGCGCGCGATTTGGTTGATGGTTCCGGCCGCGGCCGTGGACAACACCATCAGCGAGCTTCTGCCTTTTCTCGAACCGGGCGATACGATCATCGACGGAGGGAACTCCTATTATGTGGACGACATTCGGCGCGCGAAGGAACTCGCCGCGATGCGCATCCACTATGTTGATGTGGGCACGAGCGGCGGCATCTGGGGTCTTGAACGCGGTTACTGCATGATGATCGGAGGCGAACCAAATGTTGTTCAACGATTGGATCCTATTTTCAAAACGCTGGCTCCAGGGATTGGCGACATCCCACGCACGCGCGGTCGTGAGAAACTCGCCGGCACCGCCGAACAAGGCTATCTGCATTGCGGTCTCAATGGCGCTGGCCACTTCGTCAAAATGGTTCACAACAGTATTGAGTACGGCATCATGGCCGCTTACGCCGAAGGCTTCGGGGTTTTGAAAGCCGCTCAGGCCGGCAAGGTGCAAACCGAAATTGATGCCGAAACGACTCCATTGCGCGATCCCGCACATTATCAATATGACTTTAACCTAACCGACATCTCCGAAGTATGGCGGCGCGGCAGTGTGATTGCCTCCTGGCTCCTGGATTTGACGGCAAACGCGTTTGTTGGCGATCCTAATCTCTCGCAATTCGGCGGCCGCGTCTCAGATTCAGGCGAAGGACGCTGGACGATCAAAGCGGCGATCGATGAAGACGTGCCGGTTCCTGTGTTGTCGGCTGCGCTTTATCAGCGATTCACATCCCGAGGGGCAGCGGGTTTCCAGGACAAATTGCTTTCTGCCATGCGCTTCGGTTTCGGTGGCCACTTGGAAAAACCGATAGCTAAGATGTCATGAATCGAGCGTGTAAATCTAAAGAGGGAGCAAGCATTACCCCTTTAGGGGTACGACAAAATCCCACAGACGCGCAATCGCCGGCGTTCCATGATTGTCGATATCCTGATTAGCAAACAAACCAAGGAGATGCTTGTGAGTGATCAACAAATGGCGGTTGGCGAAGGGAAAACTCAAGGAGACAACGTGACGCGTCCGCCCGTCCCTCCGTTCAATCGCGAGACCGCCATTCAGAAGGTTCGCCTGGCCGAAGATGGCTGGAATTCTCGCGATCCGGAAAAGGTGGCACTCGCTTACACAATCGACTCGCGCTGGAGAAATCGTTCGGAGTTTCCGAGTGGACGACAGGAAATCATTCAGTTTCTGAAACGTAAATGGGCGAGAGAGCTGGATTACCGGCTCATTAAAGAGCTCTGGGCTTACACCGGAAATCGCATTGCCGTCCGCTTCGCCTACGAATGGCACGATGACTCCGGGAATTGGTTCCGCTCCTATGGCAATGAGAATTGGGAATTTGGTGACAATGGCTTGATGCGGTTTCGCTACGCGTGCATCAACGATCTCCCGATCAAGGAATCGGAGAGAAAATATCATTGGCCGCTTGGCCGCCGCCCCGATGCGCATCCCAGCTTAAGCGATCTTGGTTTGTAACATGATCAAGATCGCAATTATCATCGGAAGCACGCGCCCGGGCCGAAATGGCGAGGCGGTAGCGAAGTGGGTTTACGAAGTCGCGAAAAAGCGCAGCGACGCCGAGTTCGAGCTCGTGGACATCAAAGATTTTAATCTGCCGCTCCTCGACGAGCCGATGCCCCCAATAATGGGGCAGTACAGTAAACCTCACACCAAAGCGTGGGCCGCCAAGATTGGTTCTTTCGACGGTTATGTCTTCGTCACGCCCGAGTACAACCATGGAACTTCCGGCGCGCTCAAGAACGCGATCGATTTTCTGTTCGCCGAGTGGAACAACAAGGCGGCTGGCTTCGTTAGCTACGGCGGCGCTAGTGGCGCCCGCGCGGTCGAGCAACTGCGTCTGAATTTGGCGGAGGTGCAAATGGCCACCGTGCGCCCCCAAGTCTTGCTCTCCATGTATACCGACTTCGAAAACTTCAGCGTCTTCAAGCCCGGCCCAACAAAGGAACAGTCGGTTAACGACATGCTGGATCAGCTCATAGCGTGGGCGAGCGCGCTCAAGACACTGCGGAAAACCTGAGAATCTCTGAAGAGCATCGATGCAGAAAAGGCAACTTAAGTTACCAAGACTTTTAGCGTTGGGCTCGCGAATTCAAAATGAACCCTCGTAATGCGTCGAATCCGAATTTGCGAACGGGAAGTCGGGAGATCGTGGAATTCTCGACCACGCCACAACCGAGGTTCACAAAGCTTTACCCGATGAACAGTACAGCCAAACCCAAAGAAACTATCAACGAAAAGACATGAAAACCCACACAAAGGAAAAATCTACGCGTGGAAATGGTTCGACAAAAACGGCAGAGCTTCGGCAGAGACGCGACGCTCCACTGACAACACCGACTGATCTGACACGTTCGGCCACCAAAGACATTGCCGGCGCCATGAACGCCATTCTCGCGGATGTGTTCGCGCTCTATCTGAAAACCAAAAATTTCCATTGGCACATGAGCGGTCCGCACTTTCGCGATTATCACCTCCTTCTCGACGAACATGGCGACCAGCTTTTCGCCATGACCGATCCAATCGCGGAGCGAGTTCGAAAGCTTGGCGGACTTACGATTAAGTCGATCGGTCATATCGCCCGTCTTCAGCGCGTGCTCGATAATGACGCTGAGTACGTCGACCCGAAGGACATGATTGCCGAGTTGGCTGACGACAACAAAACGCTGGCCGGCCGTCTGCGCGAGGCGCACAACGTTTGCGAGGAGCATCGGGACGTTGCGACAACGAGCCTGATCGAAGTTTGGATCGACGAAACCGAGCGCCGCACATGGTTTTTATCGGAGATAAAACGCGGCCGACATCAGTGAGCCATTCGACGGATGCAAAAAGTAAAGGACCTCAAACGGCCATCGTTACGGGCGCATCGAGCGGCATCGGTTTGGGCGTAACCCAGGCGCTCCTTGAACGCGGTTACCGTGTCGTGGGCAATTCACGCACGATAAGCAAATCAAAGGAATTGAAGGCCTCTGAGAATCTCGTCCTGGTGGACGGCGACATCAGCAAAAAGCAAACGGCGATAAAAGTGGCCGAGGCGGCCATCAGGCACTTCGGCCGCATCGATCTCCTCTTCAACGGCGCGGGCATCTACCTTCCCAAGCCGTTCACTGAATATACTCCCGAGGATTTTGAAATGGTGATCGGAACGAACGTCGCCGGCTACTTTTTCATCACACAACAGGTGGTCGCGCAAATGCGCAAACAAAAGTCCGGGCACATCGTGAGCATCGCGACGACCTTGACCGAACAGCCGCTGGCGGGCGCGCCCATTTCACTGGCCGTTATCACCAAGTCCACCATTCCGGCGTTCAGTCGCGCCCTGGCGATGGAATACATAGCGGACGGCATTCGAGCCAATACGATTTCGCCGGGGGTCGTCGATACTCCGTTGCACGCCAATGACGACCACGAGGCGTTAAAAAAACTTCACCCGATTCCGCGACTGGTTCAAGTCTCGGAAATCGTGGATGCCCTGCTCTATTTGGACTCGGCGCCCATGGTGAACGGCGAAAACATTCGAATCGATGGAGGGGCTCATGCCGGCGCCAAGTGGTAATAAACCTGTCGCACACAGTTTAGGTT
>Ga0207130_1152_pt1 | contig 21090 bp, 17 predicted proteins | sample Alteio_BWMinHeat_16_FD_153545 | JGI IMG/M metagenome (GOLD analysis project Ga0207130, IMG submission 153545) | Enriched cells from forest soil in Barre Woods Harvard Forest LTER site, Petersham, Massachusetts, United States -... | ecosystem: Environmental > Terrestrial > Soil > Temperate forest >... | reverse complement strand
AGAGACCGGACGCAACTGTTGGGTAAGTCGTGTCAAACAGCATCCGAGCAAGGGAAGGACCAACGGGACCGCAACAGAAATATGGAAGAGATCGGGGCGTGGAAAACAGCCCACAAATCCCGCAAGCCCGCACGCGGCGCATATTCGCACCATCCTGTCGCTAAGACAGACGCACCGGTATCGAGCACTTAGAATGAGTGTCAGCAATGCCGCGATCGGGAATAAAGAGGTTAGGAGAAAATTTTGCGGGTCCGCCCCCCATCCAAACGGAACGAACTGAATGGATGAATACTGCTTGGCAGGAAACCGGATGACGTCATCGAATGCCGCAGCGAGGGCGCCATTCCATATCACGTAAGCGAGCATACCCACGGGCGCGATGGCGCAACCGAGCAAATAGGCGATCAAATCCGCTCGACGCTGCGGGCCAATGAAAGCCGTGAGTGCAGCAAGCATGACTAACCCCCCGCGGGTCGGCATCACCATCGCCGACATGCCGTTGGCGGCGCCGGCGGCGAGAGGCCCCCGGATCCGATCCCGCTTGTATTCGGCGCTCGCGAGGGCGAGCCAAACGGCGACCATCGAGAACAATGTGGTGAACCAGTGATGGCTGACTTGCGTCCGAAGGCCCTGCGACATTACGAGCCACCAAAGCGTCAGAAATGCCGAAAGTCGAGGGTTTCCGGATGATTGCCGGCAGGCCAAGAACGTAAAGCAGGCGATGCCCACTATTGTCATGATCAACATCGCTCGCGCGGACCAAAAAGATATTCCGGCGATGTCGAACCATGCCGCGGTGAGGACAAAGCCGCCGGGCGGGTGAAATTCGAAAAAATCGACGTAGAGCTTGCTGCCGTTGAGCAATCGCTCGGCACCGTTCAGCAATATGCCCTCATCCGACAACATATAGACCGCCCGAAAGAACGGAAGGCAAACGCCTGCGGCTGCCAGAGCGACCAGCGGTAACCAGAAACGATTGCTCGACGGTCCCGGCGCTCGTAATGGCTGATTGTTACATGGAGAGGGCGAGATACCGCCTGCCTCTGGCTGCAGCGATTCAGTGGCACAGGTATCAGACAAACTCATTGCCCAAAATCGAGACGGTCGTCGCGAATCTCCCCTGCGCATCCTGGCTAGTTGGGGCTGATCCTGTCAATGAGCAGTGCGAGTTGGTGTGGTTAGCTCGTGAAGTGTCCGGATTATGTAGCTCGTGAAGTGTCCGGTTTTAGAACGTCTCCAAAGAAGGAGCGTTCATGGACCGGGCACGCATTCACGAAGGGATACGTCGGATGCGGTTTGAGGCTTTGCTGGAGCGCCAGGAAGAGGGCGCGTTGAGCCAGGTTGAAGCAGCCGAGATGCTTGGGATGAGCGAGCGTTCGTTTCGACGCTGGCGTGACCGCTTGCGGGACGAGGGAGAGGCCGGGTTGGCGGATCGTCGGCTGGGCAAGCCTTCGAGCCGGCGGGCCGCGAGCGAGGAGATCTCGCGGATGCTGAAGCTTTATCGAGAGCGCTATGAGGACTTCACGGTGAAGCATTTCCACGAGCAGCTGGTGAAGCGGCATAGCTACAAGCTGGGCTATACGGTGACCAAGGTGCATCTGCAGCGGGCCGGGCTGGTGGTGCGGGCGAAGACGCGCTCGGCGCATCGCAAGAAGCGCCCTCGGCGGCCGATGCCGGGGATGCTGCTGCATCAGGACGCCTCTCGGCATGGCTGGCTGCCGGGCCAGCAGCACGATCTGGTGGTGACGCTGGACGATGCGACGAGCGCGATCCACTCGGCCTTCCTGGTGGAGGAAGAGGGGACGGCCTCGAGCTTTCGCGGCCTGCGGGAGGTGGTAGCCCGGCACGGGTTGTTCTGTGCGCTCTACACGGATCGTGGCAGTCACTACTTCCACACGCCGAAGGCCGGCGAGAAGGCCTCCAAGAGCCGGCTGACGCAGGTGGGCCGTGCCTTGAAGCAACTCGGCATCGAGCACATCGCGGCCTACTCGCCGCAGGCCCGTGGGCGCTCGGAACGTGCCTTCCGCACCCTGCAGGACCGGCTGCCCAAGGAGCTGAAACTGGCTGGCGTCCGTAGCGTAGCGGGGGCCAATCGCTGGCTCGCCAAGACCTACATACCTGCCTACAACGCAGCCTTTGCGGTCGCCGCCGAGCAGGACGGGTCGGCATTCCTGAAAGATCGCAGCGCCGCATGGGCCGAGATCTTGTGCGTCCAAGACGAGCGCGTCGTCGGCAACGACAACACGGTGAAGTGGAACCGGCTCTGCCTGCAACTGCCGCCGAGCCGCTTACGGCCGCACTTCGTCAAGGCGACCGTTTCTGTTCACGAATATCCGGACGGCACCCTCGCGGTCTTTCTCGGGCCCCACCGCCTGGCCGACTACGATGCCGCCGGCAACATCGTCACCAACCTCGAGAAAGCCGCGTGACACGCTCCCACGCCGGCAAATTTTTTCCACCCGGGGGCATGCCCCCGGGTGGAAAGAACCTCACCAACGGAGCGGACACATCACGAGCTACAAAAACCGGACAAGTTGACGAGCTAGCAACATGAGCAGTGCGAGTTGGTCGTGTCTCAGCTTGAATAAGGCAGCCGATGGCGCCGGGCGCGAGATGATCCGGGAGCGCGTCGTGTCAAGCGGGATCGCGTAAACCTGACTTCCGAGCCGTGCGGCTTAGGACCGCGATTCCTTTCGGTTTTGCGCCAGAACCGCTATGCATCTCCTTGAGTCTTCGGCATGTCGGAGGGCGAGCATATGGAAGGCATGTTGCCGCTTGTGGATCCGATGCAGGCACGGCTTGGCCAGGCGACACCATCCGAGGATCCGGCGTCTCCTATCCCTGCGTCGCCGGGCAGCCTCTGGTGGTTGCTGGTCGTGGGCCTGGCTGCCGCCCTGCTGTGCATGCCATTCGTTCGTACCGTCTATTTGGACGCAGATGAGGGTGTGTTCCTGCACGCTGCTGAGCGCATGCTGCGCGGGCAAAGGCTCTATGCCGATTTTTTCGAGTTCTTGCCGCCGGGCAGCTTCGTCCTCACCGCCGCATGGTTCGGCCTAACCGGCATCTCCATGGTCGCCGCGCGCTCACTGGCGATCCTGACCATCGTCGGGATCGCCTCCTTCACGTTTCTGGCTTGCCGGCGGGCATCCAGCAACGCCCCACTCTCCGCCTTGCTTACCATCGGCTGGGTAGTGATGTCGCAAGGTGTTTGGACGCAGGTCAGCCATCATTGGTTTACGACGCTGATTTCGATGGTCGCCATATGGGCCGCCCTCGGCGGCGTCCAGGATGTCCCTGGCCGATTTCGATGGCCGCTGATCGCGGGCATAGCGGCGGGCACGGCGGTTATGGTGACACCAACCCGCGGCGCACTCGTTATGCTGGCCGCTTTGACTGTGTTCTTGGGCCGGCGACGAATTCGGACGGAGTTGATCGTCTATCTGCTCGGAGCCGCGCTCGCGCCGATAGGCCTGTTCGCTTATGTAATCGAGCAAGACATTCTCGCCCCGGCGTTCAATGACGTCATACATTTCACCACAGAGCGCTATGCTTCCATCCAGGGCGTGCCGTTCGGCTACCAGGCGGCGCTCCAGAACTTTCCCCTCCTCTATCTGTTCCCGCTCGCGGCATTGCTCGCAATGGCTGTCTCCGCTCGCGACTGGCGTGCGGCCTTTCGCGACCATCCGCTCCGCATCTGCGCCGTGTTCGGCCTTGCGGGATTCGTGGGGTGCTATCCGCGCCCAGACATCGGCCACATCAGCATTACAGCGCCTCTGGCTTGCCCCTTGCTCGCATGCTGCGCTACCCGGCTGACGCGGTCATGGCGCCCCGTATATCGTCACGCCGCGGCCGGAGTAGCGATCGGCCTTTGCGCTCCTTCCGCCCTTGCCTTCTCGCGGATATCCGAGGAAGCAGTGCGCGCAGAGATCGTATCGACACCGCGGGGAGGCGTGGTATTCGTCGGCCTTCCCGACCAACGCAGCTTGATGGCGAGGATCGCGATGACCCCATATGGGCAAGCCTATTTCTTCTATCCATTCATGCCCCTCCTCCCATTCCTCACTGCTCGGGAGCATGTCTCGAAATATGACGTCTTTGTACCGGGCTACACTGCTCCCTCGCAATATCGCGAGGCCTGTATTTCGGCGATCCGCCACGCTTCCTGGGTCGTCATCGATCGAAGATGGACAGATCGCGATTTCCTAAGGCGGAATTTCCCCGCGATGCGGGATACTGAGCCGCAAGAGATCAAGCGATTCGACCAGGCTCTCGCAGACAGCTTCGAGTTGGTCGTACAGGAGGGACCGTACGAGCTACGCAGCGGCAGGCAAGGCCTCAGCGATACGGCGTGTGCCGAAATACGGGCGGAGTAGATTGCTCATTGCTCCGTCACCTTCGCCTTTGGTAGAGTTCGGCGTCCTTGTCGGAATACAGTTTTTCCCAGTCCGACGACCTGCCCAGCTCCTGCGACTCCATCGAGTCGGGCACGACCATGGCAATAGACACTCTGTATTCGATCAGGAGCGGGATATAATTCTTGGGATGTTTAATAACCGCGTCAAACAAGCGGGTCAGGAATCCGCCCAGGAACAACTGATCGGTTCGGCCATCCACGAAGGTCTTGATCCCTCTAAATATCAGATAACCGCCGAAATTATAAAAATTATAGACGTTACCGCTGAGCCGATTTTTTATCATATAATCGACGGCACCGGCGGGCGTGATGTTGGATTTAGGGACGACCGATGGCGCGAAGGCGCCGAGCAAGACTACACTACCGGCGAGCAACGCATATACGGAATAGGCAGCCATCCGGAAATGTCGCCGCACGAATACGAAGAAATTTCGAGCCATCTCGAGCTGGTTCGCTAGGCGAAGGAAAGGGAATTGCTCGGTGAGCGGCCCCGCTAATAATATCGGCGCGACCATCGCAAACAGCGATGCAAATCGAAGATAAGAAAACATCATATATACAACCATACATAGGGAAATTAACCGCCAAAACGGTACTTTAGCTCCATAATACAAGGCAAGAAACAGAAGGCCGTATAGAAATAACTCTTGCACACCCAAGGGGTAAAGGGTAAGCGGCTGCCACTCTGTTACATAATTCAACGCTTCATTGCCGCGGACAACGGCAAATGTGGCCAAGAACGAGTGAAAACCGTAAGGGGTGATGCACGCAGCGATGACTGCCGCGCTGAGAAAGACCGCCCAGTGAAACGCCGTGCGAAGCCGTGCACCGGGCTCACTGCCGAAAAATGCCTCGGCCCCGATTATAGCCCCGAGCGCCAGCCCGAAGGTGAAGCCTGCGTGAAGATTGGTCCACAAGACCATTATGGGCAAGAGAAGCAGGCTCGGCGAAGCCTTCCTCTCTACGGCGCGCACGAGACCCGCAACCCAGAGTATAGTCAACGGATCGACGAAGATCTGAGGGCGAGCGATAAGATGTTGCATCGAGAGGGCATAGGCCACGCCGGACACGCCAATGGCGACCGTCAGCCGCATCTTGCGCGAAAGCACGAGGAACAGCAGGGCGTACGTGGCAGCAAGTGTGGAGGCGCTGAGCAATACGACGCCGCCCCAGCCGCCGAGGCTGTAGGCCCCGAATAGAGCCAGCTGGGCGAGCCATTCCTGCGCGATCCAGGGCTGGCCTTGGAAGGTGTGCGAGAATTGATCCACCCATGGAAGCGATCCGGTTTGCCAGATCTTTTGCCCGATAGCGATATGCCAATAGACGTCGGGATCCCTGAGAAGATAGCTTTCTCCGTGAAACGTCAAAATAACAAGAACGAATAGGTAGAACCCGAAAACGAGAACGCATAGAAGCCAGGAAACGCGGCGAGTGTCTAGGGGGTCGAGGTCGGGTTTGCCAGCCTCTATTACATTCGTTGTTGGAGCCGAGCTGTCGGCTGATCTCTCCAGGATTGACGGTTGCGCGGAGATGCTCATCTTGTCGTCACGGCTCGGTTCCTGGCTGAGTTGCGTCATTCCTACCTTCAAGCTGCCGCAACATATCGGGCTCTCTGGGGTCCGGACGCGAACCCGTGCAATTCTGATGAGGACGGCCATGCCAATATCCCATCACTTCGGCTAATTTCAGGTTAATTCGTCAGGCGGAGGCGAAGAAGCAATCGCCGGACTTGCTGGCTTTTCACGCACCGCGCTGCGAGGTATCCTAGCTCCTTGAGACAGGCAAGTGGTGGTCCATCGGGGAACTTTCGCATGAGATTTGGGGGCCTCTAAATGGCAAAGATCGGAGCGGGATCACCCGAACGGTTCGGCTATTCATGGCAGCGATTTTCAACTTTGACTGCCGAGCAGGAACGTCAGTTCAAGGGCTGGACGTGCCCAATTGATCCCAACACCGGCTGGCGGGGGCAGCGCTTCCTGGATGCCGGTTGCGGCGCGGGGCGCAACTCTTATTGGCCAATGACCTACGGGGCGTCCGGAGGGGTCGCCTTTGACCTGGACGACCGCAGCCTCGACGCGGCTCGGGCGAATCTAGCCGAATTTCCATCGGTCGAGGTTCAAAAATTCAGCATTTACGAGATTCCCTATGAAAACCAGTTTGACATCGCTTTCAGCATCGGTGTGGTGCACCATCTCGATGATCCCGCCCTTGCTCTGCGTCAATTGGCGAAGGCGACGAAGCCCCGTGGCAACGTATTGATCTGGGTCTACGGCTACGAGAATATCGAATTCTACGTCAATGTGCTGAACCCGCTCCGCAAAGCAGCGTTTTCCTGGATGCCGCTTTTCATCGTCCGCCTGATGGCCCTCTTGCCGGCAGCCGTACTCTACGGCCTGCTGAGGTTGGGGGTCACGCCCCTAAGCTACCTTAGGGTATTGAAATCATTCTCCTTCTCACACCTTCATCAAATTGTGTTCGATCAAATGCTACCGAGGACAGCGAATTATTGGAGAAAGGACCAGGCTATGAAGCTGTTGGAGCAGGCCGGGCTGGTCGATATCCGGGCTGTCCATGTCAACGAGATATCATGGACGGTGATCGGCTTGAAACCCTTGGCTTCGACGGCGTCAGCATAGCTATCGTTGGAAATATTGGAGACGAATACGAACGTCTCAAGCACTAAGCTCATATTGAACGAGGTAATGAGGTTACCTTCTTGTAAAGCTCTGCGATCTTATCAGCATAGATCTTTTTCCACTCAGTAGAGTTTGCCAATTCTCGGGCCTCGGGGGAGTCGGGTTGTACCAATGCTATCGAGACATGTAATTCTGCTAAATAGGGAAGGAACTTATCCGGATGCACCACCGTAACGTCGTGTAGGTGTGGGATGAACCCGTTCAGGAACAAATGAGCGGTCCTTCCATCGACGAACGTTTTTATGCCTCTAAAGATCAGGTAGCCCCCGAAATCGTATGGATTATAGATCCTGCCGCCGAGATGCTGTGCGAAGATATAATCGACTGCAGCAGCCGGGGTAATGTCGGCCTTTGGTGAGGCGACGGGCCCGAAGGCTGCGAATGCGATGATCCCGCAAGCGATCAGGCCAGATAACGGGTATGAGAGCTTCTTGGAACATTCATTTATTACGCGAAAGAATTGCGGATCTTGCTCGAGCTGTGTTGCCAAGCGTAGAAATGGAAATTGCTGCGTGAGAGGGGTGGCCAGCAATATAGGAGTGACGAACGCGAACAGAGAGAGGAAGCGAATATGGCGGAAAGCCAAGGATAAAAGCCCGATCGTCATGATCAAACGCCAAAAGGGTATTTTTGCTCCTTTGTACAGGCTCAAAAACAGCAGCCCATATGTGACGACCTCATTGATGCCAACCCCCTTAAGGGTGATCGGTTGCCATTCTTGGATATACGGGAGCGTATCATTCTCGCCAAAGATCTGAAGGGTGTAAAGCATCGGCCGATAGCCATAGGGGGTGAAACAGGCACATAAAATTGCTACCGCCAGGAAACCTGTCCAACGACGCGTCGTGCGAAGACGCTCTCCGGCCCTGCTTGCGAAAAATGCCTCGGCCCCCAACGCCGCGCCGATGGCGAGCGCGAAGGTGAAACTTCCATGCAGGTTGGCCCAGAGCGTTATGATTGGCCAGAGCAGCGCGCTCGGCGTTGTCTTGCTCTCGACCGCGCGCACCAGGCCCGCAGCCCAGAGGACGATCAATGGATCGGCGAAGATTTGCGGGCGAGCGAGAAAATGAGGCATCGAGAAGATATAGGCGGTGGCGGCTATGCCGATCGCAATCGTCAGGCGCATCTTGCGCGACAGCACCAGGAACAGCAGGGCGTAGGAAAGGGCCACCGTCACAGCCGTAAGGAGCACTACGCCTCGCCAACCTCCGACGCTGTAGGCGCCGAAGAGGTTCAGTTGAGCTAGCCACTCCACTGCCATCCAGGGCTGGCCCTCGAAAGTGTACGAGAACTCGTCGAATTGAGGAACGGCGCCGGCTTGCCAGATATGCCTCCCGACGGCGAGGTGCCAAAAGGTGTCGGGATCCCCAAGTAGCGCGCCGCTGGCGCGGAAGGCGACGAGGATGAGCAGGAAGAATCCGAAGAGCGGCACGAGCAAGAACCGTGAGGCGCGATACGCGTCCCGCAAGCTGGGTCGAAACGTGCCGCCCCGCTCGTCTCGCATGATTTCCGCTGGCCCCGACCTTGCCGGCTCGGGAGCTGAGGGAATGATCTCGAGCGTCAAGGTTCTGCTCCCAAAACTCGAGCACTATTGATAATCGGCCTTGCCATGGCTGCCAATCTTGGCACTCCCGATTGATTAACCGATTGATAGGCCAAGTCTTGCCATGACGGCTAGAATCGACGATGGCTGTGATTCGTCGACACGCCGTGCAGCGATTGATGAGCGGGGCGAGGCAAGGGGTCGTGCCCGGAGCCTTTTCGAAGCATCCAGGGAACCGATATGGAATGGGCGGCGCTTATTCTCTCCTACGCCGGGTCAGCCGTCGGCTACATCGCACCGTTCATCTTTGTCATCGGCCTTGTCGTCTTCGTCCATGAATTCGGCCATTTCATCGTCGGCCGCCTTTGCGGCGCCGAGGTCAAGGTCTTCTCGCTCGGCATGGGCAAGGAGCTCGTAGGCCACACCGATCGGCATGGGACGCGCTGGCGGCTTTCGGCCATACCGCTCGGGGGCTATGTGAAATTCGCGGGAGACCGCAATGCCGTAAGCGCGCCGGACGCCACCGCCCTTGCGGCGATGACCGACGCGGAGCGTAGGGCGAGCCTCGCCGGACAACCGCTTCTGCGGCGGGCCGCGATCGTGGGCGCAGGGCCCATCGCCAATTTCCTGCTCGGAATCATCGTCTTTGCGGGGCTCGCCTATGTGCTCGGGCAGACGAAGCTCTCGCCGCGCATTGAGAATATCGTGCCCGATAGCCCCGCCGAGCGGGCCGGGTTTCAGAAGGGCGACGTCGTCAAGAGCATTGACGGGGAGCCGATCGACAGCTTCTCGGACATTTTCCGCATCGTGAGCATCAGATCGGATGAGGTTTTGACCATCTTGGTCGAGCGCGGCGGCCGCGTGGTGCCGCTGAGCGCCGCGCCGGCCCTGACGGTCGTCAAGACCGCCGTCGGCCCGCAGCGATGGGGCGTCCTCGGCCTGGGCGCCTCTGATGACCCGAATGACCAGAAGACGACCTTTCCGAGCCTGGCTCGAGCCTTGGGCCTCGGGGTCGCCGAGAGCTGGAGCATCGTGACAAGGACGGTGGAATATGTCTCGCGGGTCGTTGCGGGGCGCTCCCCTCCCGATCAGTTCTCGGGCACCATCCAGATCGCAAGGCTATCGGGCGCTGCCGCCTCGATAGGCTTCGCCGCCCTCTTGAACCTCGCTGCGATCATATCGGTGTCGCTCGGGCTGGTGAACCTTCTTCCGGTTCCCATGCTTGATGGCGGCCATCTCCTCTTCTACGCGATCGAGGCGGTGCGCGGAAAGCCCCTCAGCCAGAGGGCCCAGGAATTCGGCCTCAGATTCGGTCTCGCACTAGTGCTGCTATTGGTGATCTTCGTGACTTTCAACGATATCTGGCGCCTCACCGCGTCGTAGTGCTGGCAATCACTGGAGATTGTCACGTGGATCGTAAGCCGCCGGTTCCTCCCTTGCTGTTGCATCCCGCGAAGGGAGCGGGAAAGCGCGCGAGCCTTGCTCCCGATCCTGGTCCCGTCGTCACGCTGCACGAAACCGATGTCGATCGATGAATCCGATGAAAGGCATCCGATGGGCGCTCGCTTGAATGAGCCGAGCGGCGAGGCAGCCTCGAGATCGGGCTCCACTTCAGGGAAGATCGATCTCTCGGTCCTGGTCCCCGTCTACAACGAAGAGGGCAATATTCCGCTCCTTTGCCAGCGCCTCTTCGGCGTCCTGGACCGCTTGGCCATTGCCAGCGAGGTGGTCGCGGTGAACGATGGCAGCAAGGACCGTTCGCTCGACCAATTGCGCGAGCAGGCCGCGGCGTTTCCTCGGTTGCGGATTGTCGATTTACGCCGCAATTTCGGTCAGACTGCCGCCCTTATGGCAGGCATCGATCATGCGCGCGGCGATGTCGTCCTCATGATCGACGCGGATCTGCAGAACGATCCCGAGGACATCCCCAGGCTGATGCAAAAGATAGACGAGGGCTATGACGTGGTTTCGGGCTGGCGCAAGGACCGCAAGGACGCCCCGCTACGCCGCAACTTCGTGAGCCACGTCGCCAACAAGCTGATCTCGCGCATCTCCGGCGTATCGCTGGCGGATTATGGCTGCACGCTGAAAGCCTATCGCCGCGACATCCTCCAGGGCGTCCGTCTCTATGGCGAGATGCACAGGTTCATCCCGATCTATGCGAGCTGGATGGGCGCCAGGATCATCGAGATTCCGGTGCTGCATCACCCCCGCAGAATGGGTAAATCGAACTACGGACTGGAGCGCGTCTTCAAGGTGCTGCTCGACCTGATCGTGGTGAAGTTCCTGGACCGGCATTTCGTCAAGCCGATCTATGTGTTCGGCGGATTCGGCGTGTTCTCTCTTGCCCTATGCGCGATCTCTGCTTTCTGGATGCTGTATTTGAAGCTTGTCGAGGGTGTCTCGATGATCCTGACGCCCTTGCCGTTGATCTCGGCGATGACCTTCCTGGTCGGCTGCATGAGCATCCTCATGGGGCTCTTGGCCGAGATGCTGGTGCGCACTTATTTCGAATCGCAGCAACGCGGTGCCTATTCCGTGCGGGCGCTCTTCAACTTCGATCGGTAGCACATGTGCGGCATAGCCGGTTTCACCGGGAGGGGTGACAGTACTGATCTCGTGGCCATGACCGAGGCATTGACGCATCGGGGCCCGGACGGTGAGGGAAGCTTCATCGACGACGAGAAGGCAATCTATCTCGGCCATCGGCGCCTCGCGATCCTGGACATTGCTGGTGGCCACCAGCCGATGTGGAGCGAAGACGGCAAGGTCGGCGTCGTCTACAATGGCGAGATCTATAATCACCTCGAGTTGCGCCGCGAGCTTGAGCGCAAGGGCCATGTGTTTCGCAGCGATCATTCGGATACCGAGGTCCTCGTGCACGGCTACGAGGAATGGGGCGAAAGCTTGCCCGAGCGACTCAATGCCATGTTTGCCTTCGCGATCTACGACGCCACGCGCCAGCGGCTCTTCCTCGCGCGCGACCGCTTCGGCGAGAAGCCGCTCTATTATGCGCAGCTGCCGGGCCTGTTCGCTTTCGCGAGCGAATTGTCTGCGCTGTGCCGGCATCGCGGCATCGCGCGCAATGTCGATCTCCGATCGGTGCAGAAGCTTTTTGCTTACGGCTATATTCCGGCGCCGCGAGCCCTCTTCGAGAATACGAGAAAGCTTCCGGCGGGCCATCATATGACGGTCGATATCGCCGGCGGAGACATCCGCATTACAGCCTATTGGCGCTTTCGGCTGAGCCCCGACAACGGCCTCTCCGAGAAGGATGAGCCGCGGCTCGTCGAAGAGCTGACCCATCTTTTATCCGAAGCCGTCCGGCGGCGCACCATCAGCGATGTGCCGCTCGGCGTCTTGCTCAGCGGTGGGATCGATTCGGGCGCCGTCCTGTCGCAGCTCGCGCGACATGTTCCCGCTCCCTCGATCAAGTCCTTTACGATAGGCTTCACGGAGCCTTCCTTCGACGAGGCTCCTCAAGCGCGTGAGCTGGCGATGGCCTTCGGCACCGACCACAAGGAGCAGCGGCTCGACCTCGACCGCGCCCGCGAGCTGGTCCCGCGAGTGCTTAGGCGGCTCGACGAGCCGCTCGGCGACGCTTCCATCCTGCCAACCTACCTCTTGAGCTCATTCACCCGCCGGGACGTCACGGTCGCGCTCAGTGGCGATGGCGGGGACGAGCTTTTCGCGGGGTACGACCCGTTCAAGGCGCTCACGCCGGCCCGCCTCTATGCTCGCCTGGTGCCCTCGGGAGTTCATAGGGGCCTGAAGCGCCTGGCGGACTGCCTGCCGATCTCGACGCGCAATATGAGCTTCGAGTTCAAGCTCAAGCGCGCCCTCGCCGGCATGTCGTACGGGCCCGCGCTTTGGAACCCGGTCTGGATGGCTCCGGCGAGCTCGGACGACATCGGCGCCCTGCTCGAGACGGAGGTGCGTCCCGAGGAGCTCTACGAGGAAGCGATAGCGCTTTGGGAATCGAGCCCGAGTTCGAGCGATGTAGACCGCACGCTCGAATTCTTCACCAACTTCTATTTGCAAGACGATATTCTCGCCAAGGTCGACCGCGCTGCCATGATGGTTTCGCTCGAGACACGGGCTGTTTTCCTCGACAATGACCTCGTCGATTTCTGCCAGAGGCTGCCGCACCGCTTCAAGTTCCGCAACGGTGTACGAAAATATATATTGCGCAAGGCCATGACCCGCTTTCTGCCTCAAACGACGCTTACGAGGCGCAAGAAGGGCTTCGGGATCCCGCTCGCGCGCTGGCTGAAGACGCTCGATCTGCCCACCCATACCGTTCGGGGCCTCAGCTGCACGACTATCCGCCGTTGGTGGCAGGAGCAGCGCAGTGGGCGAATGGACCGTCGCATCGCGCTTTGGGCGTGGCTCTCTCTCCAGCACTGCGCGTCGGGCTCGCGGCTTGATTGCCACGGAGGGTTATGAATTGGATATCGCGGCATTCGCGGCTGAAGCGGAGGTGGAGAAAACGCATTGGTGGTTCGTTGGCCGGCGCCGGCTCTTCGCCAAGGAGCTCAAGCAGGCAGATCTTCCCCACCCCGCTCGCGTTCTTGACATAGGGACGGGAACAGGGAGTACGCTGCGCATGCTGCGCGACCTCGGCTACTCGCGCGTCACTGGCGTCGACCCGAGCGAGGAAGCGATCCGCTATTGCGCGATCAAGGGGCTTGGGCCTGTCATCAACGGAAGCCTTCCCGACCTCGAATTTGCCGATGGCAGCTTCGATTTCGTGTTTGCGACCGACATGCTCGAGCATGTGGACGACGACGCTCGTGGGCTTCGCGAGATCTACAGGGTGCTGGCTCCGGGAAGCCGGTCTTTGATCACGGTTCCGGCCTTCAATGCGCTATGGGGCTTGCAGGACCGCCAGGCTTTCCACAAGCGGCGCTACAGGAGGAGGCCGCTGCTGGCTCTCATTTCCGCGGCGGGACTTGTTCCGCTGAAATCCTATTACTTCAATTATCTCCTGTTCTTGCCGATCTTGCTCGCCCGCAGAGGGATCGACCTCCTCGGCCTGGAGCTCAGGAGCGAGAATGAGATAAATTCTGCCGCGCTCAACAAGGTGCTGGGCGCTGTTTTTCGGTTCGACATCATGACGGCGCCAATCGTCAGGCCGCCTTTCGGCGTGTCGATCCTGGTCGTTGCCGAGAAACCTGCAGCGCCTGCGCCCGGCCCGCGATGAAGACCGTGCTCGCCTTCACGATGATGTTCGGCTGCACGGTCATGGCCAACCTGCTTCTGAAGGCCGGTGCTTCCGCTGTTCCTCCGCAACGCCTCTTCCTCGGCTTCGTGGATTGGCGCGTCATCGCGGGCCTGGCGAGCTTCGGATGCGCCGGCATCGTCTATGCTTGGCTGCTGCAGTGGGTACCGCTCAACATCGCCCAATCCTTCGCCGCCGCCCAATATGTGGCCGTGATCCTCGCCTCGGCGCTCGTGCTGTCGGAGGATGTTCCCCCCGTGCGCTGGCTCGGCATCGCGCTGATTGCGCTCGGCATCATTGTGGTCGGCGCGAGCTCGTCGATGCCGGCGCCGCAGGGAAACCAAAGCCAAGCTTCGCCCAAGTCGCCGTCCACGAAATAATTGAAATCGCACCGCGAGACGTGCGCGGACATCAATTTCGAGGTACCCCTCTCCGCCCGTCCCCGCGAAGGCGGCGATGCAGAATTTCAAGCGGCTAACGCATGTCGGCCTGCCTGAATCCCGCTTTCGCGGAGACGAGCGCACATCAGGCGAAGTCTTCCCCCGAAAAGCGGCGGGGTGTGCCCTCCGAAAACGTCCCTTAACCTTTTCTAACTCTTCGGAGCGAGTGGACTTAGCATCGAATTTCCGGCAAAGTGCCTCCGGGGAATTGTGGGTTGGGGCATGTAAGGCGTGCCTCTCTGTGTGGGTTCGCGGACTGAGGCTTTACCGGTGGGGCGCTGCTTGGCGCTCGCGCTTCGGGGAGATTGGGTCGCAGGGGTGCTGTCGGTGTTGGCGCGCAGAATCAGGTCTCTTTGGCGCGACCGCGACGGATCGGTGCTGGTCGAATCTGCGCTCGTCGTGCCGGTCATGTTCAGCTTGGTGTTCGGCGCCTTCGAGTTTTCCTGGTTCTTCTACAAACAGCAGCTCATCGAGATCGGCGTGCGCGACGCGGCGCGCTATCTCGCGCGCATACCGCTGACGACTTCGGGTGCAACTCCCTGCACGCAGACCGACCCTGCAACCGGGACGACCTACAACACCTATGCCCAGCATATCGCGGCATATGGGAACACGGGCGGCACGGGGACCGCGCGCGTGAGCGGCTGGAGCGGGCCTACGATCACCTGTTCGACAACCAGCAACAGCTCGGGCACCTATGCGGATGCGTCGACCATCTACACGATCGTTGCGACCACGAGCTTCGCCGATCCCGCCTTGGGGTTTTTTGGGATGTTGGGACTCTCCGTTCCGTCCATAGCGTCGACGCACAAGGAGAGGTTCATCGGACCTGGCTGATGCGCAAGAGCTTGCTCTCACTCCCCTTCATTCGAAACCAGGACGGCGGCGTATTGGTCGAGGCCGCTGTCATGCTTCCGATCCTCTTCGGCTTCCTGCTCGGATCGGTCGATTTTTTGAACGCTTTTCAGCAATGGAACACAGCGACCAAGGCGGTCGAGGTGGGCGCTCGGCTCGCCGCGGTGTCTGATCCGGTCGCGAATGGCCTCAACACCATCCCGACCAATGCTTTGAGCTCGTCCGTCACGCTCGGCAGCACCATGCCGGATTTCCAGGTGACCTGCGACGGCGCGACCGCTGCTTGCACATGCACGAGGGGCACCTGCACCGGCATGGGAAGCTATAGCGCCGCCGCGATGAATACGATCGTGTTCGGACGAGGGAATACCTGCGGCGCCTCCGCCTGCAGCAACTGTCGCACCGCCACCAACTACTACGACGCAGGGATGTGCAATTTCCTTCCCGCAATTACGGCCTCCAAGGTGAAGGTCGTCTATTCGCAGACCGGGCTCGGCTATGCGGGTCGGTCGGCGGGACCGGTCCCGACCATCACCGTATCCATCGAGAATCTGCAGTTCCAATACTTCTTTCTGAACGGCCTCATGAGCTTTGCCAATATCACCATGCCGGCACTCTCGACTACGGTCACAGGCGAGGCTCTGTCCTCGTTAGCGCAATAAAATGGTGGGAAAAATGCTCATCAAGGCGATGCGATCGAGCGATCGAACCCATCCCAATCAGTTCTCTATGGAGCGGATGGTGAAACGCTCCATCGGGCGCTTGCCCCGCGCCGTCACAACGTTTTGGAACGACACCAGCGGGATCATTCTTCCCTATGTGGCGCTCATGCTCGTCGTGTTTGTCGGGCTCGTGCTGCTCGCCATCGATGGCGCGCGATTGACGAGCTTGCAGACGCAGATACAGGCCGCTGCCGATGCCATTGCCCTTGCCGGCGCGCGTGAGCTCAATCAGCGCCCAGGCGCCCAGTCCCGCGCCATCAGCGCCATGACCAATACGGCCTTCGGCAACGACAACACGCTCTCCGGATTGGGCACGTCCCCGACCTTCGCCTACTCCCACGCCTTCTACCAAAGCCTGCCGGCCGCTGGTTCCGCGACGGACTACACTGGCACCGCGCCCACGGGCTCTCAGGAGCAGCAGGATCTGGCGACCAAATTCGTTGCCGTGACCGTCGCGCCGGTCACACTATCGACCATCATGCCGGTGCCGCTCGTCAACGCCGCACGCAGTGTCAGCTATTCGGCGGCAAGCTTCTCGGTAGGAGCCAAGGCCATCGCGGGCTTCACGGCCGTCACCGTCTGCAACGTCACGCCGATCTTCATGTGCAATCCTTATGAAACCACCGGCATGACCGATACCCAGGCGACGCAGGCCCTAATCAACGCCCTCGATCCGAACTCCCCCACCTTCAGCGCCGCGACGCTGAGACAGCAGATCCGGATGAATCGGTCGGCCGCCAGCATCAGCCCCGGCAATTTCGGCTGGATACAGACGGCCGATGGCTGCAACAATTCCAATTGCATGCGCCAGAATCTCGCAGCGGCCGCCGGCTCTTGCTACAGTTCTTTCACCGTCAGCCTGGCCACGGGCAACAAAAACAACGTCGAGAATTATTTCGACACGAGATTCGATATCTACAGCATGAACCCAAAGCCGGCTGTTTCATCTGTAAACGCTCCTTCCGTCAATGTGCGGAAGGGCTATCTGCCCGGCAATAAGGGGGACTGGTGTAAGGCAAATTCGGCAGATCAGTTTAATCCGCCAGCTCAATATTACACAACCACGCCTGTCTACACTAAGCCGCCTATCGTAAGCACGACTGGGACGATCTGCAAGAGCGGAAATGGCTGCACCAAGAATGTAATCACGGGCGTACCGGCCGCCGATATCGGCAATATCAGTGTCGGTCAGACGATCACTGGCGCCAACATTCCCACCCTGACGACAGTCACCGGCGTCAACGTGGCGGCTAAGACCATTACGATGCTCAACAATGCAACTGCCAACGCTACCGAAAGCTTGTCCATTCAATGGCCAACGAGCCCTCTGCCGCTCGATACCAGTTGGACCGGCATCTGCACTAGCGGCACCTGCCTCCAGGGCAATGGGCAGTGGGACTGCCAGAACTACTGGAAGATCAATCATCCCGGGGTGGCCGTTCCGACCATTCCGAACCCGACAGGGGCGGCGTTTGGTGGTGGAGTATGCGGGACTCCGGCAGCGACCACGGCGAGCCGCTATGCGGTCTATCGGTATGAGATCGCGCAAAACACTTCCTCGGGCGGTATTGACGATTGGTCGGGCAATGGGTTGGCCGACAACGTCAATAACCCTCCCGGAAATGGCGAAAACGGCGCTCCCTATTGCGCTGCCGCCAGCGGCGTCAGTGGCATCGACACGACGACAGGTGGCCTGGATCGCCGGGAATTCATCACGCCGATCATTAACTGCCTGGCTCAAAATGTGAGTGGCAGCGGGTCAGGCGCCACCGTTCCGGCCGCGGCCTTCGCGAAATTCTTCATGAGCCAGCCCTACGAAACGCCGCCCCCGCCTCCACCAGCAGGCGATAGTTCGACGCAATATATCTACGGAGAAATGACAGGCCTCGTGGCATCGGGTCAGAATGTCACCATCCTCAATCAGGTTCAGCTCTACCGATAGGCCGCTCGATCGCCCTGATTTTCCGATCATCATCGCGGGGTGGGCGAGATTGGGCGCCTCACGACTTGGCACGCCCCGATCAGCCGGGAGGGCGCTCGATATATCTGGAGCTGGAATCGAGGAGGTACAGATTGTTGACGATCGTCGCATTGTCGGGATCGCGCCGTAGCGCCGCCTGGAACTTGGCGCGCGCCTTCACCAAATCCCCACGCAGCATGTAGGAATAGCCCTCATTGTTGAGGATGTCGGTCGTTTCGCCAACTAGCTTGATGGCCGAGCGATAGGCGCGATCGGCGAGATCGAACCGCCCCAGACGGTCATAGCTCGCGGCAAGCCCGATCCACGCGCTCACATCCTTGGGCGCCCTCTCCACCGCATCGCGGAAATAGCGCTCGGCGAGCCCGTAGCTGCCCTCCTTGAAGTGCCGAACCGCCAAGCGCATGGGCTCGTCGGACGGGAAGTATTTGACCTCCGCTGGCTCCTGCACGGTCGGCGGCGAGGGCGTTGCCTCAGCCGCCGTGACGGCCGCATCCGGCGCCGGTGCAGGCTCGGTCGCCTGGCAGCCAGCTATTCCCAGGGCCAATAGGCCCGCGACGACAAGCCAATGGGCGCGAGCCAAAACAGCGTGCGTCGACAACTTAGCTCCCGTCCCTCCGGCGCTCCCAACGTTTCCTGTATGACTGCCATCACGAAGATCATCCTGCCGTGCCAATTCGGATGAGGCAAGCTCCGCGCTTCAGATTCCGGACAGCCGAAAGCAATGGAAGCAGTTTCCCCAACCATCCTGGATAACAGGCTGAAGCATAAAGTCGATGACACAGACCGCGCGGCACGTCGATTAAGCGGGGCCGTGGCATTTTGGTCACGCTCGCGCGCCCATTATCCTTCGTCCGTATCAGTTATCAGCTTTTGCGAAATCCAGATCCCGGGAGGCAATGCCGAGGCCATCGCTCAATACAGCGCCCTGAAGAGCTTGATGACGACGGGCACCATGACGATCATCATGATCACCGGGAATATGAACGCGCCCAATGGCAGAACCATCTTCACCGAGAGCGCGTTTGCCCTTTCCTCGGCGCGCAGCAGAGACTTGTCGCGCATCTCGTCGCTGAATACCCGAAGCGCATCGCCGATATCGCCTCCGAGCTCGACCGACTGGCGCAGCATCGCCACGAAGGAAGCGGCCTCGTCGAGGCCCATGCGGTCTGCGAGCGAGTTCAGCGCCTCAATGGTGCTGCGCCCGGCGCGCATCTCGGCGCCCATCATCTCGAGATTCGTCCCGAGCTCACTGTTCTGCTTGCCGATCTGGCTCCTGACGCGGTCGATGGATGCCTCCAGGCTCAGCCCGGCGCTGACGCAAACCACGAGGAGGTCGAGCAGGTCCGGAAAGCTTTGCCGGTATTTCTGCGTCAGGAGCCGGTGCCGGCGAGCGAGATACGCGTCGGGCCCGAAGATGCCGAGGAGAGCCGAGACGCCGACGATAAGGAGAATGAGCGGCTGAGGCGCCGTCGGCAGGAACATGCGGGCCAGGAGGAATATCGCGCAAGGCAGCACGATCACCGTGAAAATGCGCGCGAACAGATAGTAGTTCAGCGCGCTGTTTCCGAAATACCCGGCCCTCACCAGATCTCGACGCAATCTCGACCTGAGCACGTTATCGACGCCGAACCGCTCCTCGCCGAAATGCCGGGTGATCAGGCCATGCATCGTCCCCCGGGCCGATCCGGCCGTGGAGCTCGACGAGGGAGCGGCCACCGGCAGTCGTCGCCGCAACTGGGCATGGCGAAGATAATATTGCCCCGAAGCAAATACCATGGCCGCAACCGCAGTGAAGGCAAGGACCATGATCAGTATAAGATTAACGTCCATGGTTTGACCTAAAATTTAAAGTTAACCATTTTATACATTACAATGTTACCTATGACTAATGACGCCACGCAATAGAAGAGCAGAGGCATGGCGAGAGGATGGTCACTCACCCCGGTAAAATAGGTGGGCGACAGAAAGCTGATGACCGCAAAGAGGATAAAAGGCGCCGCCGACAGGAACCGGGCCGACATTCTCCCTTCTGCGGTCAAAGCCTTGATCTTGAGCCTCAGTTTCGATCGTTGCCGGACGAGTGTCGATAGCCTCGACAGGATTTCGGCGAGATTGCCTCCTGTCTGGCTCTGGACGTTGACGGCGATCACCAGAAACAGGAGGTCGCCCTGTCCCACCCGCCGATAAAGATTATTGACGGCCGCATTCAGACCCAGGCCGAAGGTGATTTCATCCGCGGTCATGCCGAATTCGGTGCCGATCGGATCTGGCAGCTCTCGCGCCACGAGATCGATGGCGGTCGAGAAGGGGTGGCCGACGCGCAAGCCGCGCACGACCACGTCGATGGCATCGGGGAGTTGCTCGGCGAAGCGGGCTATGCGCTTGGCGCGCGTGATCCTGAGAAACAGCAGGACGAGCACCGGGGGAAGAACGACCGTGATGGCGATCGATATCGGTTGCAGGCCGAAGAACGGCAATGCCAGCGCGAAGAACAGGATTCCCAGCGTGACGGTCCAGAGCAGCAGCACGCTCTTGGAGATCCGCAGGCCCGTTTGTACGAGAAGATCGTTCAACTCCGCGAGAACGGGGTTCTTGAAATCGGCAAAGCCACGCTCGCGGCGCAAGGCATCAAGTACCTCGGTCGAGTTCGCGAGTTTCTTGCTCAGCGCCAGCCTGCGATTGATGGATTTCTGTTTGCCGCCGGCCCGATAGATCAGCCAGTAAAGCGCTTCGACGCCAAGCACCGCCGCGCCGAATATCAGCGCGTAGATAAGCCAGGGTTCGTTCGCGAGCGCGGGGTTCATCAGAGCGCTCGCGAGGGGTCGAAATGGGAAGCCGGAATTTCGATGCCATAGGCCTTCAGCTCGGCGAGAAAATTCGGCCTGATTCCCGTGGCCTTGAAACTCCCGTGCATCTTCCCGGACTGGTCGGTGAACTCCTTCACATAGTGGTAGATCTCGTGCATCTGGATCACCTCGCCCTCCATGCCGGTGATCTCGCTGACGCTGGTGAGGCACCTTTGGCCGTCGGGCAGGCGCTGGACCTGGATTACGAGCGTGATGGCCGAGGCGATCTGGCTGCGGATGGCGCCAAGGGTCATCGGCATGCCGGCCATGCCGATCATCTGCTCCATTCGCTTGATGGCATCGCGCGGCGAGTTGGCGTGGATCGTGGTCATCGAGCCCGCATGGCCCGTGTTCATCGCCTGCAGCATGTCG
>Ga0207130_1150_pt1 | contig 21373 bp, 18 predicted proteins | sample Alteio_BWMinHeat_16_FD_153545 | JGI IMG/M metagenome (GOLD analysis project Ga0207130, IMG submission 153545) | Enriched cells from forest soil in Barre Woods Harvard Forest LTER site, Petersham, Massachusetts, United States -... | ecosystem: Environmental > Terrestrial > Soil > Temperate forest >... | reverse complement strand
AAAAATCTGCAACCATCCTGCAATCTCTGGGTTTGAAAGTCGAATTGCAAGCTTTGCAAGTACTGGATACAGTCGTAGAAAATGTTGGAGTTTCACTGGTGCGTTCGGACCTGGTGTGTACAGATAAACACGAGGGTTATGAAATATGGGTGTCACCCGACCACGCCGCCACAGTTTGGAACGCTTTGGTTCGCGCCGGAGCGCAACCAGTTGGGGCGGAAGCGGTTGAACTTGCCCGCGTTGCTGCAGGTCTTCCGCGCTATGGACAGGACATCCGCGAGCGCGATCTGCCGCAGGAGACGGAGCAATCGCGGGCGCTCAACTTCCAGAAAGGCTGTTATGTTGGACAGGAAATCGTTGAGCGCATCCACTCCCGCGGCCAGGTGCATCGTAAATTTACCGGATTTCGTTTCACCGGAGCCGCTCCTGCTCCGGGTGCAAAGATCGAATCTAATGGAAAGGAAGTGGGCGAAATCACCAGCGTTGCTATGCTGCCCCTGGCCGGCGAAGATCGCAACATCGGCCTGGGCTACATCCGGCGTGAGGTTGGCGTCCCCGGCGCTGAAGTAACAGTGAACGGCGCACGCGCCACGGTCAGCAATTTGCCCTTTGAATCCATATGAAAGAAAAAAAACAAGAGCCAGAATTCGTCGTAACCGATCGCCGCAAGTTCACGGACGAAGGCCAGCTTCGTCATGAATCGGAAGAGCCTGCTGCAGAACAGGCGCCGGAAATACCACAGGCTTCAGCGCCCGCTGCGCAACCGGCTGCAGCTCCGCCCGACTCTACCAAGACCGCGCGGGTTGAGCATCTGCGGGAAGCGCCTCCGGTTACCCAGTCCGAGCACGAAGCCCAGAGCCGCGAATACTCCGAGGGGAACAAGCGCCTGGATGAAGTTCTGCGCGAAAAAACCGGAGGCCGCACCCAGTCTCTGGAAATGACCTTTGAACGGCTGATCGCTTCCCTCTACATGACCGCGATGTTGCAACTCGGACTCATGGCGCCCGAAGGCGAGCAACCGCGCGCCGATATTCTGGGTGCACGCCAGACCATTGACACCATCGGCATCATCAATGAAAAAACCAAGGGCAACCTGACTGTTGCCGAGCAAAATCTTTTGCAGCAGTCGTTGTTTGATTTGCGCATGGCCTACCTGGAACTCACCAATGCAATCACTCGTCCCCCTGAAGGCGGCGCAAAAGAAGGCCCTGGTTCTGGCGGCCCCGGCTCTATTCTGGGTGCCAAGAGGTGAATGCCACACTAACGGTCCTCGGCAGCGGGACATCCATGGGCGTCCCGACCCTGGGCTGCACTTGCAAGGTCTGCACTTCGCCTGATCCCCACGACAACCGGACCCGGCCGTCAATCACGGTTGCGTACGAGGGCCACGTGGTCTTGATTGATACCACTCCAGACTTCCGCGCCCAGGCCATCCGCGAGAAGCTGAGTCGCATAGATGCCATCCTGTATACGCACGCCCACGCCGATCACATACTCGGGTTGGAAGATGTTCGTCCCCTGAGTTTTCGCAACCCAGAGAAAATTCCGCTGTATGCCTATCCGGAAACGGCCGCACAAATTCAGAACTCGTTCAACTACATTTTTAATCCCGATCCGGATTACACCACGTTGGCGCGGGTAGAGCTGCGTCCGCTGAACGGCGAACTGGTTTTGTTTGGAGCGCATTTTCTCCCGGTCAGGCTGCTGCATGGCAAAGCTGAAATTTACGGCTTTCGCTTTGGCCACGCTGCTTATCTCACCGACTTCAGCGAGATTCCGGAAGATTCAATGTCTCTGTTGCGCGATTTGGATATTTTGTTTCTCGACGCACTGCGCCACCGCCCGCATCCTACGCACTCCAACGTGGAACATTCGCTGGGATTGGTCGAGCAATTGCGGCCCAAGCGGGCTTTCTTTACTCATATCTCGCACGATTTGGGCCATGAGGAAACCAATGCTGCTTTGCCGCCCAACGTCAGGCTCGCCTATGACGGGTTGAAGCTGGAGTTTGAAATTTACTGAGACTATGCGCATCTTCCACAATCTCGCGGAAGTGCCTGCTGATTTTGGCAGCACCATTGTGAGCGTCGGCAACTTTGATGGACTGCATCTCGCCCATCGCACGGTCTTGCATGAGGTAGTAACGCGGGCCAAGGCGCGGCACGCGAAATCTCTCGCTGTTACCTTCGAGCCGCACCCTGTCCGTATTTTGCGCCCAGACTCAGCGCCGAAACTGGTCACACCTCTGCCAACGAAACTGGGGCTTCTGGAAAAGACCGGCTTGGACGCAACCCTGGTGCTTCCCTTCACTCGTGATTTTTTCCATCATTCCCCCGCGCGAGTTTGCCCGAGAGATTCTGCGGCAGCAGCTAAAAGCAGAAGAGGTCCACGAAGGCGCCAATTTCCATTTTGGACACAAGGCAACGGGCAATATCGAGCGCCTGGTGGAATTCGGGAAAGAATTCGGTTTCGAAGTTATTATTTATCCCGAACAGAAGATACGCGGCATCACCGTTTCCAGCAGCCAGATTCGCACTCTTCTCGAACGGGGAAACGTAGATCGCGCACGGCATCTTTTAGGACGAATCTTTTCCGTCGCCGCCACTCCCGCCGCAGGACGCGGTTATGGAAGCAAATACACTGTGCCCACGATCAACCTGGGCCCTTATGAAGGACTGGCTCCCGCCCATGGAGTCTACATCTCACAAACCGTTATTAACGGCGAATGCTTTGATTCGGTCACAAACGTCGGCAATCGTCCAACGTTTGGGGCTGATTCGTTTGCGATTGAAAGCCACCTGCTGGATTTTCACCCGATCGCGCTTACCCCTGAAACGCCGGTAGAAATCTTTTTTCTGCATCGTCTGCGCGATGAGATTAAATTTCCTTCTGTCGAAGCCTTGCGCGCGCAAATTGCTAAAGACGTGCACTGCAGCCAGCGTTATTTCCGGTCTTTAAAGTCGTTTTCTCGAAAATCATTTTCTCGCCCGTAAGGAAGGAAAGCGGTACAATCTGCGCTTTGCCTTCAATTCATGGCTGCAACCTCTATTTCCTTTTCACAGGTCACTGCCGTCCAGCGCCGTACGCTGATCGCCGCCGCCTTGGGCTGGCTGCTCGATGGCTTCGACGTCATGCTGTACGCGCTGGTCATCACCGCCATCGTGAACGACTTTGGTATCAGCAAAGCCACAGCGGGCAAGATAGCCACGCTCACTCTGCTTGCTTCCGGCATTGGCGGCGTACTCTTCGGATGGATCGCCGACCGCATCGGCCGCACCAAAGCGCTGATGCTCAGCATTCTTACGTATTCTGTCTGCTCCTTCGCCTCTGGTCTTGCCACCTCAGTAGCCATGCTGGCGGCATGCCGTTTTATTCTCGGACTCGGCATGGGCGGCGAGTGGAACACAGGAGCAACCTTGGTCGCCGAAACCTGGCCCACCGAGCTGCGCGCTAAGGCCATTTCGGCCGTACAAAGTTCCTGGGCGCTCGGCTACGCCGCGGCTGCTCTGGTCTCAGGTATTGTTCTCAAGTATTCCAACTGGCGAGTGGTTTTCTTTGTGGGGGTCCTGCCTGCACTGGTCGTCTTTTGGATCCGGAAAGATGTCCCTGAATCCGAAATGTGGCTCACCCGCAAGCACGGAACGACAGCCGCGCCGCAAATAGAGTTTTCCGAAATCTTTTCCCGCCCTTACCTTAGAACGACCATGGCATTGTTGTTCATGAATTTCTTCGGCATGTTCGCCTGGTGGGGATTGTTTACCTGGATTCCGAGCTACCTGCAGCTTCCGGTCTCCAAAGGCGGACGCGGCTTCGACGTTGGCTTGATGACCATCATGCTGGTCGCGTTGAATCTTACCGGCATGTTTCCCGGATACGGAACCTTTGGTTGGGTTGCGGATAAGTTCGGCAGAAAAAAATCCTGCGTGCTGTACACGCTCTTGGCCTCGCTTTTGGTATTGCTCTACGCTCGCGCCACAGATCCTCGCACGCTTCTGCTGCTGGGCACGCCGGTCGCATTCTTCGCCACTGGATTTTTTTCCGGATCGGGGATCATCGGCAGCGAGGTCTATCCCACGCGCATTCGCGCCCGCGCTCTTGGCTTCACCTACAACGGCGCGCGCACGATAAGCTCCATCGCTCCGACCGTCATCGGATACTTCGGACAAAAATATGGCCTGGGCAGCGCCTTCTATCTTTGTTCCGCATCGTTGTTTCTTTCCATGCTCAGCGCCACACAATTACCGGAAACCAAGGGCAAGGTTCTGGAGTAGGCAAAATTGATAGCTGCCTCTAGCAGCCCCAAGGAAGGATTATTTTCTGCGGCTTCGGGTAAGTTTCTGCCGCAGTCCTGGGGAAATCAGCGGAGAAATCCGTTCAATTGCCTCGGGATTGTCAGCTACAAACGATTCCAGAAGGTGGGCGAAGTTTCCGGGCGCGGTATCATCGAGAATTTGTTCCCAGCGCTCGGCCGTGCGCAGCAGTTCTTTCCGAAGCATTGTCAGTTCGGAAATACGCAACTGTAATTCTTCTGCTTTTCGTAAAGCTAGTTCTCGGACCCGCTTGCAAGGTGGCCGATTGAGGCCTCGGGTGCGGAAGATATCGGCGAGCTCATGAATTGTGAAACCGAGGGCCAGAGCTCCCCGGATAACCCGTACTCTCTGAATCGCGCTGTAGGGATAAAGACGGTATCCTCCATTCGAGCGCAGCGGAGACTGTAGTACGTTCTTACGTTCGTAGTAGCGCAAAGCATCTCTACTGACGCCTGTAAGGCGCGCCAATTCTCCGGAGCGAATACTGGTGGGAGCCGGCATGAAACAACTATTGTCACCTCGGAACATGTTCCACGGTCAATGCTTACTTCAATTTGTGCTTGACCTCGGAACATCTTCCATCCCTTAAGGTATAGCAGAGTTGCGATATTGACCCGCAAAACTCGCAACAATCTAAAACCGGAGGACCCGCCATGAAACTCTTCACCATAGCAATCGTCAGCTTAGTTATATCCCAGGCCGCCGCCAGCGCACAGCAACCCGGCGACATGACCCATTGCCCAATGCACAATCAACATGTGCAAAACACCGGTGCAGCTTCCGAGCAACCACAAACTGCGTCCCACTTTGAGGCAGTGGATCGTCGTGGAGACAAAGCGATGGGCTTTGATCAAGATAAAACAACGCATCACTTCATTCTGAAAATGGCAGGAGGAATTATAAGGGTAGAAACAAACGGTGCAGCAGACGATACCAGCCGCTCTTCGATCAGGGCCCATCTAACTCACATTCCGAAAGCATTTTCTCAAGGTGACTTTGAGATTCCGATGTTTGTGCATGACCAAACTCCACCCGGGGTTTCCGTAATGAAAAACAAAAAGAATCAAATCAATTATGAATACCGCGAACTTCCTGCGGGCGGGGAGATAGTAATCACGTCTTCCGATCGCCAGGCAATTGCGGCGATCCACGAGTTTCTTAAGTTTCAAATACAGGATCACAGAACAGGAGACAGCTTATCGGTTCAGTAACTATTTTGCGGCAGCTATTCTAATGTTCCACGATCTGTTCAACTTTATCCGATGTTAAAGCCGCTTGCGGAGCCTGCACCACCACCGTCGCCGCCAAAACAAGCACGATTCCAATGACCTGCCACAACCCCAGGCGTTCTCCCAAAAATGTGGCAGCAATCAGAATGGTGAAGACCGGTTCCAGGCAACTCGTGACGATGGTACGGGTAGGGTCCAGATGGCGCAATCCTGCGTAGTAGAACGAAAATGGAATCAGCATTGAGCTAAACGCGAACGCTGCCATAAATATCCATTGCTGACTGGAATAGTGCGCCGCTGCAATCTTCCACGGCGGATTCACTACAATCCAAAATAACGACGCTCCCAGCAGCGCGTAAGCAATCACCTGCCAGCGGTCATGTGAGCCGAGCAGGGTTCGTCCGTACACGGTATAAAAACAAAACGAAAATGCCGCCAGCAAAGACGCCACAACGCCCATCCAGACCAGGTGCACGCCTTGCTGTCCTACAATTCCGATCACCAGTGCGATTCCCAGCACGGCCGCAGCCACAGCAAAAACCCGGGCCAGGGTCACCCGCTCGTAACCGCGTGAAACCATATAGAGCAGCACCCAGACCGGCGCAGTGTATTGCACGATGATGGCAATGGAGACCGACGTCGCAGAAATAGCGTAGTAATAGAAATAGTTTGCGGGCGCTACACCCAGCACGCCCAGTCCCATGCAACGCAGGGCATCTGCGCGACCGATAGCAAAAGCTTTCTTCCCTCGCACGAGCAGCAGCAAAGAGGCAAGCACGAGAAAAGCGATTGTCACCCTGCTCTGCGAGAGAATCTGCACATCGAGTGGCTGCAACGGGGGCAGCCCCCAAAGGCTGTGTCCGCTGAAGACGGCCTTGCCTGAATTAGCGGAAACTCCCCAGCACAAGGCGGCCGCCGCAATGTAGAAATAACCGCGCCACGGATGAGGACTCTGCAGGCCCGCAGATTGGGAATTGTTTGCGTCGTTAGTCAGAGAGCATCTTCTCGAGCCGTTCGGGATCGAAACCAATCATCACTTCTTCGTCCACAATGATTGTGGGAGTCGAGTTGCTTCGGTATTTTTCCACCAGATCGCGTACCGCGTTTGGGTCGGTGCGCACGTCGCGTTCTTCAAAAGCGATTCCCTTGATCTCAAGAAAAGCTTTCACCCACTCGCAGGGTGCGCAGCCATCCTGGCAGAAAACGATTACAGCTTTTTGCTTCATAGCGCATCAGACTAGCAAACTCCAGGAAAAGATGCAGAATTTATGCCAGCGCAATCTCGCTCGTAATCTCTGCCGTCTTCTGCAGCATCGCAGAAACCGAGCAATATTTCTCTTTGGAGAGCCGCACGGCATCCTCCGCCGCCTTCCGCGAGACCGCGCCGCTGATTTTGTAGATCAACTTGATGTTGGTATACACGGTGGGCGGTTTGCTCGCGCGCTCAGCCTCAGCGTGGACCTCCACTCCGGTAAAAGGCTCGCGTTTTTTCCGTAAAATACTGACTACGTCGGTCGCCGTGCATGTGCACAAACCAATTAACACCAGCTCCATGGGCCCCACAGCGGTATTACGCTGGCGATCGGCATCAATCACCATGGCGTGGCCGCTGCTGGCAATTCCTGTAAAACGTTCTCCGTCGGTCCAGCGTGCGCTGGCTGTTACCTGTGACATTGATTTATCTCCGGTTGTCGGTTTGTGGTTCGGGATGAATTAGCACTTTGAAAAGCTCGGGGGCCTCCTGCTTGAAACGCGTCTCCAACGCAGTAGAAATATCGTGGACTCGCGCCAGCGGAAGCTCATCCGACATGGTGCAGTGACATGAAAGATACATACGGTCGCGCACGCGTTTGAACACAACGTCGTGCATATCGACCACCTCCGGGAATTCGCGCGCGATGTTCTTGAGCCGCGTTTCCAGGTCAGCGTTCTGCTGCATCCGGTCGCCGGGCTCAATGGTAGAGGGCTCGCTCTCAATATGCGTCAGAATAGAAGAAATTTCAGGCACATCCCGGCGCATCTCGCCTTCAATTTGGGTCACAACGTCATGCGCGCTTTTCAGGCTCAGGGTTTCAGCCAACTCCAGGTGCTGCTCGACGTGCAGCTTCCCTTTCAGGTCTTGTACGCTGACGTCATGCACGTTGAGATTGTTGCGCGCCGCAACCGCGCGGATACGGTCAAATATATTTTCTGCGCCTGTCGGCCGCGCCAGAGAATGCACCACCACGTCGGCATCGGGAAGCACGCGCCGCACCGCCTGCGTGACCATGTCGGTGATTTGCTCCGAGCGCTGGAAGGTCACATTGCGCCCCAGTCCCACGGAAAGATCAGCGAAGTACTTGTTCCCTCCGCGGCGGATTCGGGCCCGGTCCACCTCCAGCACTCCATCAATCCGCGCGACCTCGTTCATAATCTGGGAGCGTACACCCGCAGGGGCGGCATCGAGCAGTGCATCAATCGTCTGGCGTGCCAGCCGCGAGCTGACATACATCACGACACCGGCTACAAACAGCGCCGCCACGGTGTCGGCGTTCTGCAGTTGGGCAATTTGTAACCTTCTCCCCGCCAGAACCAGCAGCAATCCAAGAATGACGACTCCACTGGAGAGAACATCAGTCCCAAAATGCAACGCATCCGCCTGCAGGGCCTGGCTCTGGTATTTATCGGCAATTTTCTTCAAGGCACGGGAACGCCAGACATCCACGATCATGGAGAAGATCATCACCACAAAAGCAACCCTTGTCGGTTCAATTTCCACGTGGTGGTAAAACAGGCGGCGAATGGCCTCCCAGATAATCCACACACAAGTCAGCGATAAAAGACCGGTTTCAATAAAGGCAGAAAAATTTTCAACCTTGCCGTGTCCATATTGATGGTCGGCATCTGCCGGTTTGTCCGACACACGCACCGAGAACAATGTGATCAGGGCAGCCACAAGGTCTAGCCCGGAGTGGGCCGCCTCTGAGAGAACCCCCAGACTGCCCGTTGCCAGGCCTACAACCAGCTTGAGGCCCGTAACAACTACGGCCGCCGCCACGGAGTTGCGCGCCACCGTGCGCTTTTCCCGGCGCATAACTCGTGCGCTATTTTGGACCTCGGCCCGCGGCATCCCTGCATTATCGCAATTGCCTGCCCACTGTGGCCAGTTTCACCGGACTGGAAGTGGGTAGTTCAGCTTTGAATATATTAAGAGAATAAAATCAAATGTTTGTCATCCCGAGCGAGGGCGAAGCCCGAGTCGAGGGACCCAGGTTTTTGTCTTTATCGCGTAAACTTTCTTCGCCCCACTTTCTGGCCGCCTATTAAGCCCGCTCGGGCCGTTTGTGCTAGGATTCTCATTCTGTTTTGATTCCTATGTTTGATCCCCACGGAGGAAGCAATGTCTCGTTTGTTTTTTAATCTTATTTTTATCCTTGCGCTTTCTTTAAGCCTGGCTGCGCAGGATGCTAAACCAGCCAACGCCAGCCCTGCGCCTGCTCCAGCAGCTCAGCCTGCCCCGGCAGCCGGAAACGCGCAATCATCGCCTGCAAGCCCCATAGCTCCCATAACTCCGGTGCCCGCACGACCGCAAGCGGAAAAAGAGTCAACTCCTGCGCAACCGCCTCTGCCTCCCAACACTCCGGTTATCACGTTGAATTTCTGCCCGGGCGCTGCTCCGTCCAGTGCTAATGCTGCTGCGAATGCCCCAAAAACTACATGCAAAAAAGTAATCACCAAAGCGGAATTCGATAGGGTCCTTGACGCCGCAATTCCACGCAGCCGCCGGCCAGCGGGTGGTGATATTCCTTCGCAGGTCAAAGAAGCAGTAGCCAAGGAATACGTGAACATGTACATCATGTCGCACGAGGCTGAAAAAAGGGGCCTGCAGAATAAAGACCCACTCATCGAGGAGATGCTGCAGTTGTCGCGCATGCAAGTCCTGGCCATGGCTTTAAACCAGGAACTGCAGGAAAACACCAAACTCTCCGATGCTGAAATCGAAAAGTATTACAACGATAACCCTTCGGCATTCGTAGAAGTGTCTCTGCGCCGGCTTTATATTCCCAAGCCCGCTCCGGCTCCCAATCCCACTACAACTCCGGCGAACCCAACTGCTGCGAATGCAAATGATGCAACCCCCAAGCCAGCAGATGCGGATGCTTTAGAAGCTGCCGCTGATAAACTCCATGACCGCGCCGCCGCGGGCGAAGATCTGGACAAGCTGGAAAAAGAGGCTTTTGATGCCGCTGGCACAAAGCAAACGCCTCCGCCTACACAAATGGGAAACCGCCGCCATGGCATTCTGCCTCCAGATCAGGACGCACTGGTCTTTGCTCTGGATGCAGGCGGGGTTTCAAAACTGTTTGGCAATCCTGGCGGCTGGTACCTTTACAAGGTGGAATCCAAGCGCACCCTGCCTCTGAGCGACGTTAAAGAAGAGATCCAGCGCAAGTTGCAACCTGAAAAATTGAAGGATGCTCGTGATGCAATCACGGGAAATATTAAGAGTGATCTCAATGAAAAATACTTCGGAGGAGCACCAACCTCTGGTCCGGCACCGGCTTCCGGGAAAGCCCCTTCGGCTCCGGCTAATAATGCAACTGACGAACCGGCGTCTGCTCCGAAAACGAGCAAGGCAAGGACCGCCAACACTATAGTGCACAAAACTCAGCCCGCCAAAACTCCGGCTGCTGCTAATACTGCCCATTGATGAGAGATGGTTCTTAGCTCTGCAACTGCTTCTTGGCTCTAAACAAACCCGCGATGCCGAATGAGTAAGGCTTCCATACGGCATCGCGGAATCCTGCTGCACGCATCCTTTTCAGCATCTCTTCCGGTTCGGGAAAGCGCTCTACAGAAGCGGGCAGATAAGCATAAGGCCCGCGAACGCCTGATATCATGCTGCCAATAAAGGGCAGCACACGGCGGAAGTACACGCGATAAATCTTCCCCAGCAATCCCTTAGGCTCGCCGAAATCAAGAATGCCGATCTCGCCTCCCGGCTTCAGCACTCGCAAAATCTCCTGCAGTCCGGTATCGTAATTGGCGAGATTGCGAAAGCCGAAGGCCGAAACCACAAGATCAAAGCGCTCATCAGGCAGTGGCAGTTGCAGCGCATCGGCCTCGATCAGCCGGATGTTTCTCGCCAATGTTTTTTTTGCCGCACGTTGCAGCATGGCATGAGAAAAATCCGCGCCGATAATCGGCGATTGCAAAGCTCCGGCCTGCCGCAACAGTGCCAGCGTCATGTCACCCGTTCCGCAACATAGGTCGAGCACCCGCGCCTCGGGTCGTTGCAGGATATGCCTGAACGTGCGCGCCGTACGCCACCACCAAAGCCGGTCGACATTGCAGGAAAGTACGTGGTTCAGCAGGTCATAGCGCGGCGCAATGGCGGTAAACATCTCGCGCACCGCCTGCGACGCTGCGCTCTGGTCACCCGCGCCGGCGGGCGCAGCTCCCACAACATGTTCGGATTTGGCGGCTTCGGCAGGCATCATGCGTGTGAAAGGTAACGCAGTTCATCCACCGCCTGCAGCACCGCCTTTTGCGGCACTTCGCTAGAAATCTGCACCTTCCCGATCTCGCTCGGCAAGACAAAATGGGTCACACCGTTGGCGGTCTTTTTGTCAGAGAGAATCCGGCGGGCAATGTTCTTGCTGCGCACTTCGACTTTAGGCAAAGTGGCGTAAGCCAGCACCGAAGAGATGATCCGCTGCGCGGTTTCTGCCGAAGTTTTTTGCATCGCCGCCGCGATCATCGAAGCCGCCACCATGCCCCAGGCGACCGCTTCTCCGTGTAGAAAGTAGCGGTATGAGGTTTCCGCTTCGAGGGCGTGGCCAATGGTATGGCCAAAGTTGAGGATACGGCGCAAATCGTTTTCCCGCTCGTCTGCTTCTACGACTTCAGCTTTGACTCGAATGCATTCCGTGATCAGCCATTCCAGCGCCGCAGAATCGCGCGCCAGAACGCGCTCACGCTCTTTCTCCATGAAATCAAAAATTGCCGCATTGCGGATCACCCCGCACTTCAAAGCCTCATACAGTCCCGAGCGGTATTCGCGCTCCGGCAAAGTTGCGAGTGTGGCGATATCGGCCAGCACCAGCCGGGGCTGATGAAACGTTCCCAGAAGATTTTTCCCCGAGGTCAGGTTGACCGCGGTTTTGCCGCCAACAGAGGCATCCACTTGCGCAAGAAAGGTAGTGGGCACCTGTATACAAGGGATGCCGCGCATATAGATTGAGGCCAGCATTCCGGAGACATCTCCCACCACGCCTCCGCCCAGCGCAATTACAAACGACCCGCGGTCCGCCCCCAGCTTCACCATTTTCTCGGCGAGCTGTTCCACCGTGGAGATGTTTTTGTAGCGCTCACCATTTCGCATCTCCAGCACATGGAATTGAATTCCCTTTTTCTTCAGCGAACCAAGCAGCGTCTTTTCCCAATGTTTGCGTACCGGCGGAACTGTGACCACAAAAGCCCGCCCGCTGCCGCTGGCGCGTCCCAACGCAGCACTGATTTCATCAGCAGCAGAGCTGAGCAGACCGCTGCCAATAACTGCTTCATACGCTTGTGGCTTTACCCGAACCGATACTCGATGCACGCTTTCATCATAACGTACAACTGCTTTCATAAATAGCTTTCGGAGCCGCAGCTATGAAGGAGCGGCCAGCCGACACTACTGCCGCCGATAAACCGATAAACGCTGATTGGTAGAGACGTAGCTTGCTACGTCTCCGAGGTGACAGTGTAGTTTTCTTGTCTGTAGAGATTGAGATAAATATGTGAATCTAAGCGCCAGAGGCGCGACGAGAGGTTAGCCCACCGCGAAGCGGTGGGTAAGCTGAAAAAAGAGAGCGAGCCCCGTAGGGGCGACACTTTTGAACGCGGCAATAAACGAAGCTGCGGAGCCCTTACATGAAATGCTACCATCGAATGTTGGACTAATTGGTTAGACTAGCTCCGTCCATGAAATCCATCCCCAAGGAAACAGACTTCATCGTTGTAGGAGCCGGGGTTGCCGGTCTGCGCGCCGCTATCGAGCTCGCGGAAGCCGGACGCGTGTTGGTGCTGGCCAAGCGCGAACTCAGCGAATCCGCTACGCAGTATGCCCAGGGTGGTATCGCCGTCGCTTTAAGCGACGAAGATGATATCGGACTGCATCTTCAGGATACGCTCGATGCCGGCGACGGCTTATGCAACCCTGAAGCCGCTCGCGTGCTGGTGGAAGAGGGGCCGGAACGCATCCAGGAGTTGATTGATTGGGGAACCGCCTTTGACCGCCACGGCACCAAGCTGACCTTCACCCGTGAAGGGGCTCATAGCCGCTCCCGCGTTCTGCACGCCCATGGCGACTCCACCGGACGCGAAATCGGTCGTGCGCTTCAAGCCAAGGCCCGTACTCTGGCCAATATTTCTTTCAGCGATTTTGAATTCAGTACTGATCTTTGGCTGCACGATGGCCGCGTGAGTGGAATTGAATTGATCGATGAATCCGGCGGAATTCATCGTCTTCGAGCTTCAGCAGTTTTGCTCGCCACCGGCGGCATCGGACAGGTTTATAGCGAAACCACTAATCCCCCGATTGCTACCGGCGATGGTGTTTCCATGGCCTTTCGCGCCGGGGCCGAAATCAGCGATATGGAGTTCGTTCAATTCCATCCCACCGCTCTCTACGTAAAAAACGCTCCCCGCTTCCTGATCTCCGAGGCCCTGCGCGGCGAAGGAGCAAAGCTGCGCAATATGGAGATGCTGCGTTTCATGCCTAAGTATCACGACATGGCGGAGCTGGCGCCGCGTGATGTGGTGGCGCGCGCTATTGTGCATGAGATGGAGGTCATCCCCGCGCGCGACCCCGTGGTCTACCTGGATCTGACCCATTTGAGCGCAGAGCGCATAAAATCGCGCTTCCCGCGTATTTACGAGACCTGCCTGCAATACAACATTGATATCAGCACAGATATGATTCCGGTTCGCCCCGCGGCCCACTATGCCATGGGCGGCGTACATACTGATCTCGACGGCAAAACCAACCTGCCCGGACTGTTCGCCGCCGGAGAAGTTGCCGCCACAGGTGTCCATGGAGCTAATCGCCTGGCGAGCAATTCCCTTTTGGAAGGCGTGGTCTTTGGCGGGCGCGCAGGCAGAGCTATGCGGGAGGATTTGCGCCTGCAAAAAAATACATCCACTCTCGCTTCAACTGAAAACAAACAGCAATTGCACCACTCCAGCCCCGACCTGAACCCACAACAACTTGAAACCCATATTCAAGCCCTGCGCAAATTGATATGGCAAGATGCAGGCATCGTCCGTGACGGCAAGAAGTTGCAACACTGCATTGCTGAACTGAAGAAAGCGCAAGACCTTCTGCCCCAGCCAAAATCCCGCCGCGAGTGGGAAGCTCACAACATAGCCATCAACGGCATGCTGATCGCCTGTTCTGCTCTCGCGAGAAAAGAAAGCCGTGGCGCCCACTATCGCACCGATTTCCCTCAGCACAATGACGCTCAGTTTAAGAAGCATTCCATCATGCGCGGCCCTGACATTCGCTTCGCCTAACTAACTGTCTTTTCTTTCTGCTTCTGCGGAAACACGAGCGATGCGGCAATCGAAATCACCAGAATGCCGGCCACAACTCCCAGCGCCCAACCTGTTGGGATAACAAAGTAATGAGAGAGCAGCATCTTGGCTCCAATGAACACCAAAATGACGGCAAGCCCTTCATTCAGATAATGGAAAATTTCCATCATCCCCGCCAGGGCAAAGTAGATGGAACGCAGTCCAAGAATGGCAAACACATTCGACGTATAGACAATAAAAGGATCCGGAGTGACCGCCAGCACCGCAGGAATGGAATCCGTAGCAAACAGGACATCCGTGGTTTCCACCACCAGCAACACAAAAAACAGCGGCGTTGCCCATAGCTCAGGTCCACGCCGGACAAAAAACTTGCTGCCCTCGAAGTTTTCCGTCACCCGCACAAAGCGGCGCACCAGCTTGAGCACCGGGTTCTTCTCCGGATGGACCTCCTGCTCATCCTCACTAAAAAGCCGGATGCCGGTATAAACCAAAAATGCCCCAAACAAGTAGATGATCCAGGAAAACCTTCTCAGCAGAGACACGCCCAGCACAATGAAGATACCGCGTGTCACCAGCGCGCCGATGATTCCCCAAAACAGGATCTTGTGCTGCAGCTCATCTCCGACTTTGAAGAATCGGAAAATGACCAGGAAGACAAAGAGATTATCTGCGCTTAAAGATTCTTCAATAAGATAGCCGGTGGTAAACTCCAGCGCCTTCTGGCTGCCTCCGCGATAGAACACCAAAGCAGCGAAGGCAGCCGCCAGCAGGATCCAGAAAAGGCTCCCGGCCACGGCTTCACGAAATTTGATAGCACGCGGCTTCCGGTGCAAAACCAGCAGATCCAGCGCCAGCAGCACCAGAACACCCGCGTTAAAGAAAACCCAAAACCAGATTCCCTCGTTCATGCGCTCTGCCGATTGTACAGAAAGCGCACTCTGCCCAAAAATCGTGAACCTGGATTGGGAGAGAATTGGCGGGTACCAGCCGAGATTGGCAGAGACGTAGCTCGCTACGTCTCCAATTGGCATCTTGCAGAAACCTTCGCTTAGACAAGAGCCCAAGCTGAAGAGGCTTTACCCGTTATCTGCCTCTGGGTACCTCTAGCGTCCTCTGCGGTTTAATTTTTTGCGCTAGTGCTATCTGGCCGCCGCGAGTTCAGACTTCTTTTTATTGCCCTCAAAAAATTCTTCGATCTCTTCCAGTGTCTTACCCTTGGTCTCAGGCAGGAAGAACGCCGCAGTGATGAAATAAATTACGGTGCACGCCGCAAACATGAAGAACATAAAGGAGTAGCCATGTTTGCCTACCGTGGGCAGGAAGATAGCTGCAATTGTCGTGGAGACCGCCTGGTTAATCAAAAGCGCGATACTCATGCCATTGGAACGAATGCGCGTGGGCATGAGTTCAGAGAGGGCCAGCCACACGCAAACGCCGGGACCGACCGCGAAGAATGCCATGAAAAGATAAAGTGTGATGGCCACCAGCCAGCCGTTGTTCTGGCTGGGCACAGGAGTAATCAATGCGGCGTCAATCTTGAGCGGAGCGGTTCTTGCCGCCTCAAGGTTGGCAGAGGGAGACTTGAAGAACGCTTCCACCACGTTGCCGGGAAGATCGCGCTTAATGCTGATTGGTTTTGCCGCCACATCATTGGAAATGGCAGCATTACTGGCGTCACGGAAATCCCCATAGGAATAGATGACCACGATTGACGATGGACGGCCACTGATAGCCTTGCCAGCCTCCCCCTCTGAGGCGAGCAGAGAATCCGCTATCTTCTGGTCAAAAGGCAAAGTCAAAGCTTGATCTGGAGTCACCAGCTTTTGGACCGCATCTTTAGCATCCACCTGCTTCTGCTCTGTGCTTCGGAAGAGAATGCCCGTGCAGGTCAGCGAAATAATGATGCCCGCCGTACCCAGCGAAAGCAGGAACTTGCGTCCTTTGCGATCCACCAGCGCAACCGCGACCATAGTCATTAAGAAATTGACGATGCTGAAAGCCAGGTTACCCCAGTGGGCCTGGAAGTCGGAGAGGCCGCCCTGCAGGAGAATCGTGGTGTTGTAGCCGATGATCGAATTCACGCCAGTGAGTTGATTGCACGCCAGAATAACGCAGGCCATAACAAAGGGGATCACGTACTTGCGGCGCAGCAGCGATTCCTTGATCTTCTCCCCTTTTGAACCCTTGGCGCTCTCCGCAGCAGCGGTTGCTTCCATCTCTTTGAGCTCGGCAGTTGCCTGCTCTTCGCTGCGCGAACGAAGCAGGGCGGCATAAGCAGCGTCTTTTTTGCCACGGCGGAAGAGCCAGCGCGGAGACTCAGCCACAATCAAGCTGCCGATCACGAACACAATGCCCGGCGGCAGAGAAAGCCAAAAAGTATTGCGCCAGGCATGATCTTTGAAGGCAAATATCTGGGCGGCATCGCCAAGTTTTGTAATGAGATCGAGGCGACCACTGAAATACAAGGTAATGCTGGCTGCGACCACAAAGCCGAAGGTCAGCATCCACTGGAAGATGGCGGTACCTTTACCGCGGCTTGATGCGCTCAGACACTCCGCCAGATACAACGGGATAACCACCCCGATCAGGCCGGCACTTGTGCCTTGCAACAAACGTCCAAGAACCAGTGTTCCGTAGGCATGAGAAAGCGCAATCATCGGGATACTGACCACGAACATGATGCCGCTGAGCGCCATCAGCCACTTGCGCCCCATCCAGTCAGCAAGCACGCCCGCGAACAAGGTTGAGATCGCGCTGCCCAACAGCACTGCCGCGACAACAAAGGAAAGCTGGCCGGGATTGAACTGCGATGTGTCCTTCAAGTAAGGCAATACCCCGGCGATAATGCCCACGTCCACTCCGTAGAGCAAACCGCCAAGCCCTGCTACCAGCAGCAGAAAGCGGTTATAACCGACCTTGCTTTCACCTAAACTCTGGCTCATATCTTCGATTCCTTTTCAGATGAGATTTCGGCTGCTGTCCAGGTTCGCGGCAAAAATGCGCAGCCACAACAGCCCGATTGCGCGGCGGTCAGCTTCATTATTGTTTTCCCTCGGCTTGACGTCCGCGATTGCTATTGAGCCAACCGGACCACAGATCGAAAATCTTCAATTGTTCGTCCAGGTGGGTCTCCTGTAAAAGTTGCTCTATTTGCCTGCGGTTCTGCCGCGCGCCAAAGCGCTGCGGGCTGTCGGCAAGTTCGAATGCCAGCGTCGCTGCTATGGCCACGTGTTTCTTCAACTGCACAAAATCAACTTTGTCGTAGGTATCGGAGCTGGCGTGGTAATTTTCCAGGTAATTCGCTTCCTTCTGGTTTGCTACAAACGTGGGCACGCCCTCCAGCAGAAAATCAAAATTATCGGTCCCGACAAAAGCGTCGGTGGTGAGACCTGCGGCTTTCCATTGTTGGAATGGTTTAACCAATTCCGCAGCGGTGGGGAGCAGTTCCTTGCGTCCTCCCAAAGAGAAACCCGTAGTCGCTCCCGTACCCTCATCAAAGACGATGGCCGCTACCGCGTTGTCGAGTTCCTTGCGATGATCGCGAACGTAGGCCCACGAGCCGAGCGTTCCCTGCTCCTCGCCAGAAAATAGGATGAACCTGATTGACCGCCGCGGCTTCAGTCCGCTGGCTTCAATCGCGCGCAAAGCGTCAATCACCAGCGCCGCGTTGCAGCCGTTGTCCAGCGCCCCGGTGCCCAGCTCCCAGGAATCCAGGTGCGCTCCCAGTACGACGAACTCATCTGGCTTCTCGCTGCCGCGAATTTCGGCAATCACATTGTTGCTTTCCACTGGACCACCCACTTGATTAGGAATGCTCAGGCTCACTTCTACTTTCTGCCCGACAGCAATTAGACGACCGATACGCTCGCCGTCCTCGCGTGCCAGCAAAACCATGGGCAACGGCGCAAGATTTCCATTGAGCGTGTTGATATGGCGATAGAGGATGTCATGCTCGCGGGTAGCAATAAAAGCGATGGCCGCTGCTTTTCCATGGACTGCAGCTTCAATAATGGATGGCGCTTTGAGATATTCCGCGAAAAGATCGTCCCAGCTCTTCAGCACATCGCTGTGCACCAGAATAATCGCGCCCGCAATGTTCTTTGCATTATGGAAGTTGGCCAGGCTGCCATCACCCACGTCCACCACACGCGCGCGCACCAGGCCGCGCAGAGGCGGCGCCCACGCGATTGAAACCGCCCGCACTTTGAAATCAACCGGCGCGACTACCTCAACCTTGGTTGCGCCTTCCGCCCAGGAAACAGGAAGGGTAAACGGTTCAACATGGACATTCTCTTCGCCGGCATTCTTGAATGCATCTACCGCCCACACGATTGCTTTTTGCATCGCCGGAGTACCTGGAACGCGTCCGCCGACCTCGTCGGTCAGAACACGCAAGTTCTGCTCCAGGGCCGAAGGCTTGAGCGCCTCCGCAATGACCTTGTCGGTATCGGAAGATTGACCCCAGGCAGCCAGAGGCAGCAACGCGGCAATAAAAAAGTGTGAAACCCAAAAGCAAAATCTGCGTGAAAGTGGAAGTGTCGTGTTGGTTGCAACAAGATTCATGACTGTTCTTTACGCAAGTTTGGCCACAAACCGAACCCACTGGTAAAATAAAGCTTCTCCGCAACAGGTTTGTCTGCTGCCTGTCACGTGGGGCTATAGCTCAGCTGGGAGAGCGCATCGTTCGCAACGATGAGGTCGTCGGTTCGATCCCGACTAGCTCCACCAAAAATCTTAGAGTGTGCTTCAAAAAATAAGTTTTAAAGACCACGATTTAACCATACCGGCCAATTAACCATACCAGCCAAAGTTCTTCTGCTTTGTATCAGGGCACGGCTGAGCCGTGCCGCTAAGCTTATTAAAATAAACAACTCCGCTTTGCCGAAGGCTAGCGCGCAGCGAAGCGGAGCGCTCAGAACTACGTTTTTCCGCAACCTGTTTACTCGTGCCACAAATCGTTCATAAAATGATGGGCTTCAGCCCCTGCGGATCAAAAGTTCATCGCCTCTTAAGAAACACTTTCTAAACTTTGAATCAACCGCACATCTTATCTGAATCTGCGAATCCGCAGCGTGTGCCGGTCTGAGCGATAGAGGCCCAGCACGTAAAGAATAGCTTTGCCTTGTGTGGAATATATGATCTGTCGAATTCTGAGCAGCGGAGCTCCTCGCGTAACCGCCAACAACTCCGCCGTTCTAGGATCAGCCGCCGTTGCATCAATCTCTTCATCCGCGTGGGCCAGCTCGAGCCCGTGCTCGCGCTCCAGCAGTGCAAACAACGAACCTCGTTCCAGAGGCACCCGCGCCATATTAGCGAATTCGTCCGCGGGAAAATAGCAGGTTTCGAGGGCAAACGGTTCATTGGCCGCTTGCCTGAGTCGCTCTACCATCAGCAACCGGCTGGTGGCAGGCAAGGCCAGGCGCGCCGCAATGTCATTGGCGTTATCAATGACACTCGAACTCAAGACCCGGGAGCGCGCCGATAGTCCTCTGCTGGCCATCTCCTCGCTCAGGCTTGTTAATTTGTTGAAGTGAATTTTGGGTGGAGCGACAAAGGTACCGGAACCCCGCCGGCGCTCCACCAGACCTTCGCGCTGAAGCTCTGCCAGAGCATGGCGTGCGGTCATAAGACTCACACGATGGATTTTCGCTAGCTCTCTCTCTGAATCCACGGCATCACCAGGTTTGAGCAGCCCTTTTTCGATCCGCTCCCGTATCGTGCCCTGGATTCTCTGGTAAGCCGGGGGCCAGTTGCCATTATTGCGCGCCAATGTTTCGCCTCTCTATCTTGAAGGTCAAGGGCCCAGACATCATGAGTGCTATGATGCTCTTTGTAAAGGCCAACCTGCTATAGAGCAGATAAGCCCATTATTAAGTCATAGTTGGGTTATAAGTGCTCAATTTTTCCCTTGACAAATGTCCCAACTGCTATATAGCTTATACCAATTAACAAAGGGAGGCGCAAGTCCTCTTTTCAGTTCGAGGCTCCTTGGGCGGTCTCTCATAAAAAATAAATTTTTCAAGGAGGGTGCTGTGAGACAGAAATCCGATTCAATAAAAAGACTTGTATCAATATGTGCTCTATTCTTCTTAATTGCGTTCCTTATGGGCGTGCCCGCGTTGGCTCAGGACGTTACCGCTGCCATCACAGGCACTGTCGTGGATCAGGGCGGTTCGCCGGTCAAGGGCGCAACCGTCACGGCAAAAGACACTGATCGCGGAACATCCTTAACCACCGAGACCAACGACAGCGGTGCTTTCAACTTCTCTCGCGTTCCCGTGGCAAGCTACCAAATCAAAGTAGCGGCCAAGGGCTTTGAGACCCAGGTCCTGCACCAGGTCACTCTGGTGCTCAACCAGGTAGCACGTTTCGAGTTCAAATTGAAAGTTGGCCAGGTTACCGAGTCGGTGGAGGTCAACGCCGCCGCTCCGCTCCTTCAGACCGACACCACTCTGGTTGGCAGCATCGTGGATTCAAGAACGACCACGGATCTGCCTCTATCAACCCACAATACCAACCAGTTGACGTTGGTTTCCGGACCAGGCGTCATTACTCCCAACCTGTTTGGCTTCCAGGCAGCCCAGAACACCTTTGGAACCGGTCGGCCCTATGTAAATGGCGCTCGTGAACAGGAAAATAACTTCATCCTCGATGGAATGGATAACAACCAGTCCGACAATAACGATGTCGGTTACGTGCCTGCTCCCGAGGCTGTCCAGGAATTCAATCTCCTCACCTCAAACGCGCCCGCAGACTTCGGTAACTACCTGGGCGGCGTGGTAAACGTGAGCATTAAATCGGGTACCAACCAATATCATGGCGATCTCTACGAGTACATGCGTAGGGGTGGCTGGAACGCAAATAGCTGGTCTAACAATCTCAACAAAGTTCCCAGACCAGGAATGCACTACGACAACTTTGGCGCCACCGTGGGCGGCCCAATTTTGAAGAACAAGCTGTTCTTCTTCACCGATTTTGCTGGCAGCCAGTGGTCTCAGCCTTCCACCACGACTCAATTACAGACAATTCCGTTGGCACAGCGTAACGGCGACTTTTCCGCCTGGCCACAACAGCTTTTTGATCCTGCCTCCAGCGCCAATCCTGCCACCCGCACGCCGTTCCTCGGCAACCAAATTCCGGTTGGAAGGTTCAGCAACGCGGCAAAGGCGATCATTAGTTCTTCGTTCTACCCTTCTACCCAGCTCGCGAACAACGTACAGCGGTTTACCACCAACTCTTATCAGGGCGACGCTAAGATCGACTTCGTCCCGTCCG
>Ga0207130_1004_pt4 | contig 21719 bp, 23 predicted proteins | sample Alteio_BWMinHeat_16_FD_153545 | JGI IMG/M metagenome (GOLD analysis project Ga0207130, IMG submission 153545) | Enriched cells from forest soil in Barre Woods Harvard Forest LTER site, Petersham, Massachusetts, United States -... | ecosystem: Environmental > Terrestrial > Soil > Temperate forest >... | reverse complement strand
GTATGGTAGCGCTACCGAGAATCGAACCCGGGTTTGAAGATTGAGAATCTGAAAGCTCGGAAAGCTCCCCGAGAGCTGCCGTTTTGCAATTAACTGAAAACAAATCAATTCGCCCTCGCTACGAGACATGCAGGGCATTTCCTGTACCTGCTTTTCTACCATCTCCGGCTGGGCTACGTCGTAATCGATCTCAAGATCGAAGAATTCAAACCGCCAGCATTTCGCCTCCGTATCCACAACCCGAGTGGCGCGATGATCTTTTCCTAATTCTTGGCGAACGTCGTTGGCTCCGCTGGACCCGATCCCTGCTGTGCAAACCTGGGCAGATGCGATCTTCATGCGCAGCGAGTCATAGCCCCTGAATTAGGAAACTGACGGCCTGCCTGAGGACAACCGCACGGCCACACGGATGCTTCGCAGTATCGGCGGCTGAACTTCAAGAAGCTATTTGGGCAACAGGCAGCGAAAAGTGGAAGACTGAGCATCGCCCAAGCTGACTGATGACTCCGATCTTGCCTCCGTGCAATTCGACGATTGCTTTAGCGATCGGAAGGCCCATGCCGGTACCCGGAATCATCATGCGCTGATCGCGGCCCCGGTAGAACTTCTCGAAAATCATCTCCTGTTCCATCTCGTCGATGCCGTGCCCCTGGTCCGCAACACTGGTAATCACCTCAGAACCCTGCATCTCCACGCTGACCCGGATTGGGGTGCCAGCAGGCGAATACTTACCAGCGTTATCCAGAAGCTGAGAAATCACTTCGACGATGCGCTCAAGATCCATTCGCAGCGGCGGAAGGTTCGCGGGAATGGAAGTTTCGATCGGATGACCCCGTAATGCCTGCTGAGAATTCTTGGTTGCTTGATCGATCGCCTCGCGAATGTCATGCATTTCGAAGCGGAACTGGAGTTGGTGCGCATCCAACTGTGCGACTTCTCCTGCCTCCCCGACCAGGCGATTCAGTCGGTCACTTTCTTCATTAATCACTTGGAGCAGATCTGTTCTCTGGGGCTTGTCGAGTTTTGCGTCAGAGAGCAACGTTTCGGCCGAGGCCTTGATGGAAGTTAATGGCGTACGGAACTCATGGGTAACTGAGTCCAACAGAACGGACCGCAATCGATCGCTTTCGCGAGCGGCTTCACTCTTGGTGAGCTTGTCCACAGTGTTAGCACGTTCGATCGCGATCGCTACCAGGCTGCCGATAGCCTCCAGGCTCTCGCGGGAGAGATCACACCCCGAGAGTCCCAGAGCACCGACGGAGCGGACCCCCATTCGTACTGGCATGTAGCAGACCCTTTGCTGACGGTCCAACACGGGTTCTCCCCGATCACTGATCGCCTTCAGTTGGTCTCGCGGAAACAGAGTACGGCTTCGATCATCCAGGAAATACGTTTCTTGCTTACCTTCGAGGAAAAGAGCAGCGCCGCTAACCTCAAATGAGTCTGCGATGTGTTTCGGAATGATATTAAGCAACTCGAAAACATTTTCGCTAAGCCACAACTGTTGACTAAACGCGTACAGCCGCTCAACTTCTCTTCGTCGCTGGTCCGCGTATTCGGTGCCGCGTCTCGCCCGCTCAGCAAGTTGACTGGCAATGCCCGCTGTGACTAAGAACGCAGCGAGAGCGATCCAGTTTTGCGGGTCGGCAATTGTGAATTTGAAGGGCGGCGGCAGAAAAAAGAAGTTGTAAGCTGCTGTCGCAAGCAGCGCGGTGAAAGTAGCGTATCGTAAGCCCCAAGTCGTCGAGATCAGCAATACGGCGATCAGAAAACTGAAGCCAACGGTAGTGGGGTTAACATGCAGCCATCGCCAGAACACCATGACAATCCCGGCCACAATCAGAGCACAAGTGATGAGACGCAGGATCGGATTGTTAAATGGCCGCTTCACGTGCGAGGATTCTAATCGGTCCGACTTCTGGCCGCCTACGAGGATAATACACACCAATGCCGAAGACACCCGAACAATGGCTGGAAGAAACGGCGCCCCACAAGAAAGAGCCCATCTTCAAGCTATTCCTGGGCTACGCACCGGGCGTGGGGAAAACCTTCAATATGCTAAGCGAAGGCATCCGGCGGCATAGCCGCGGCGAGGACGTGGTGATTGGAGTTGTCGAGACTCACGGGCGAACCGGAATCGCGGAGTTAGCTTCGAAATTGGAGACGATCCCACGCCGCAAGATTCAATACAGAGGCGCGACCTTTGATGAGATGGACCTCGATGCCATTCTGGCCCGAAAGCCGCAGGTGGTGCTGGTCGACGAACTAGCACACACGAATATCGAAGGCAGCAAACACGGAAAGCGCTACCAGGATGTGATGGATCTGCTGGACGCACAAATCGACGTGCTCTCGACAATGAACGTGCAGCACATCGAGAGTCTGATTCCGACCGTCCTCAACATTACCGGCGTCCAGATCCGTGAGGCCGTTCCTGACTGGGTAATGCAGAAGGTCAACGAGATCGTATTAGCGGACCTGACGCCGGAAGCGCTGCAGACGCGAATGCGACGTGGAGACATTTACCCTCTGGACCGTGCAGAGAGGGCGCTGGGACATTTCTTTCGGCCCGGTAATCTGATCGCCCTTCGTGAGCTGGCATTGCAGCAAGTTGCCGGCGCAGTGGACCGAAGCCTCGAGTCGTACCTAGAACGCGAAGGTCTCGGGAAGAATCTGGGATTGCGGGAGCGAATTGCTGTGTGCGTCAGTTCCAGTCCTGCGGCGCAGTACCTCATCGCGCGAGCCGGGCGCATGGCCCAGCGGATCGATGCAGAACTGTATGTTCTCTATATCGACGTGGGTGCCGACGAGGACCCTCAAGACCAACGCAGCTTAGCCCAGAATCTACGATTCGCCGAAAACCTGGGTGCTAAAGTCGTCCGGGGCAAGGGAAAGAACATTGCAGAAGAGGTGGCCAGAATCGTCCGGGAAAACCACATCACACAGGTGGTATTCGGACGTTCGGCGCAGAGAGGCTGGAAACGGTATCTTTATCTTTCGGCCATACACCGATTTTTGCGTGATGCTCCTCCGGTCGACGTCCACATCGTGACACAAGAAATGAAGTGAGAGATGACCAATTTCGATAAACGGAACATTTTAGTAGTGGACGATGAAGCCCAGATTACCCGTGTGCTCAGGACCACTCTATCAGCCCAGGGCTACATCATTCGAACCGCAGCCGATGGCCTGCAGGCGCTGCAAGAGATGAAGACTTGGCCACCGGACTTAATCATCACCGATTTGCGAATGCCAAACATGGATGGCCTACAGTTGTGCCGAAAGGTTCGGACTGAGTCCGGTGTCCCGATTATCGTTCTGTCGGTGAAGGGCGAGGAGACAATCAAAGTAGAAGCGCTCGACGCAGGTGCCGACGATTATGTCACGAAGCCCTTCAGTGTGAACGAACTGATGGCGCGAGTACGCGCGGCGCTTCGTAGAAGGTCCGCTGTGGAGCAGCCGGAGAATCCACTCGTCGATATCGGCGATTTCCATATCGATATTCCACGCCGACTCGTGGAAGTAAAGAATCAAGAAGTCCACCTCACCCCCAAGGAGTTCGACCTTCTCGTCTACCTCGCACGGCATCCTGAGAAGGTCCTTACACACCGCGCTCTGCTGGCAGCGGTGTGGGGGCCTAACAGCGTGGAACAGACGGAGTACTTGCGCGTATGCATCGGCCATTTAAGAAAGAAGCTCGAACCAGACGAAACCGTTCCACGCTATATCCTCACGGAACCTTGGGTTGGGTACCGCTTTGAGCCAGGAACGTAAGCTGCGACAGTTTTTTGCGGTCACATAAAAACCGACTCTGATGATTTCAACAATAACCGAGAGCCTACGGTTCCTGATTTCGCACTCTCAGTGGCGCGAGGCCGCTGCGCTGCTGCAAACATGCAGTGCATCGGACGCCGCCGAGGCGTTAAGAGACCTGCCTTTCGAACAGGGACGCCTCTTGTTCCGCCGCCTGCCTTTGGATGTTACCGCGGCGATTGTACCTCGGTTTGAGGCCGAGGCTGTCGGCCATAGCGCAGCCGATTGCACAGATCGCCGCGTCTGTTCCGGCGACTGCGCTGTTTCCGATCATACTTCTGGTACTCACTCGTGCCGGGGGTGGCCTGGGAATTGGGTCTGTTGTGCTGCTCGTCCTCGGTACGCAGTGGTACATCCTGTTTAACGTGATCGCGGGGGCAATGGCAATACGAGCAGATTTGAAGGAAGTCTGCAGCACTTACCGCCTTAGTAGAACGGAACGATGGCTTTGCCTTTTTCTGCCGGCAATATTTCCTTATCTCATCACCGGGCTTGTCACGGCATCAGGTGGCGCATGGAATGCCAGCATTGTGGCCGAATACGTTCGCTTTCGCGGTAAGACCATCTCCGCGCCTGGTCTTGGCGCAATTATTAGTGAAGCGACAGACGGCAGCAATTTCGGGCTTCTACTCGCGGCGACGGTGGTGATGGCGACGATCGTCGTTACGATGAGCCGACTCGTCTGGAGACGGCTCTACGCAACCGCTGCAACACGATTCAAGCTGGAAGGATAATCCCGCGGAACTTTCCTCCACCGATTTCCCGGATGCGTATTCTTCCCTCTACCTTTTCAGTCTCAACTCACTGTTTTCGGAGGTGCGATCACTCAATATCCAAGGAAGAAACGGGACCTTCTTTCCACTCATCTATCCCCCAAAAGTTTTATGAACTCTTTACGAACCTTTTATTCGAAATTTACGGATTTTAGTGTCCAATCGTCGGTAGCGATCTGGGGGTGGGAAGTCATCGCCAATAGGGTAAACATGCTGACAAAGTACGTCATAACAGTGCTGCGCGGGTGGGACCGCATTTTACCTGCGATTCCTGTTTGCACTGTGGAAAGAATGCGGGCCTCGGTTCACTCGACAGGGTAGGCCCAAACCTCCTCGGTTGCGGTTGCAAAGGATCTCAGAGCACGGCGAACTTCCATTCGAAATCTCCCGACCCAATGCAGCATTACAGATAACTGAAATACCGCGTCACACAACTTTTAGAATATTGAGAGGGGACTTTATCTGATGTCGATCCACGAAGTAGCACCGGAACAGTTGGCACAACTTTTTCACCACTTTCACCACGCGCTCGCTCCCGACTTCTCTTGTGCAGAGAGAGTGAGCTCCGACACGTGGGACCAAGTTCCGGCTCAGGAAAGAAGCCGCTTAGTCGCTGCGGCGCGTCTGGCATTGCTTGAATTGTCTGCGATCGCCCGTGAGCAGGAAGATTCGAGACGATATTTTGCCAAGCCCGGCGACGCCGAATGGGGCTGCTGAACGAGGAGCGGATTTGGAGAATAAAATGGCAGGAAGGTGGAGCTTGAGACACTTGTTTAACGACCGCTCACATCGAGAAGAGACTGATGAAGCCATCGTGACGACCGGTACTATCGATATGGGTGACTTTCGAATCGACACGGTGCATGGCTCGGCGACGCTGAGAGGTCATGACTTGGCCTTAACGCCAGAAGAGTTCGAGGTCCTAGTCTTCCTGACCACTCATCCGCAACGGTTTGTGACTCCACGCACGATGTTGGCGACAAGTTGGACCCGCGGCGGACTTCATCAAACCGAATTCTTGAAAGCCTTGCTGGGCCTTCGCAAGAAAATCGATGCACTGTCGTCAGGAAAGCAGTACCTGCGAACTGAACCCTGGGTCGTCTATAGGTTCGATCCCAATTCTTCTTTGGCCACCTAAGTAATCGCAAACCAGTGCCCACCACACTTTGGTAATCGGGCATCTTTACGAACTTTTTATGAACTTTTTAGACCAGTTTTACGCCTTTTGCTCTTAAATGAGAGTTACTCCTTGAAAAGGGCGTAAGCGAGTAGAAAGGTAGGTGCGCTTGAAAACTGAACGAAAAACACAGCTCCAACTCCTGTTCATACCGCAGTTTGGTCTTGTGATTGTACTTGCTTCATTCTGCTTCCTCTCGTTGCAGGCGTTGGCACAGAACGACCAGCAGGGGACGATGACCAGTTCTCGCCTCGGTAATTCAACGCAGGCTGCGTCAAACCCCGGTTCTGCCTCTAATGCCACCGATGCGGAAATTCTTCAGGAACTCGACAGAATGCGTGCTCGGATTCAAGAGCTCGAGTCCCGACTGAAACAGCGGTCCGGCGAGGAGGTGGCGAAGGATTCCGTCCAACCGTCTTCAACAGCAACCAGCCAAGTCCTGAGTAGCTCCATTTCTGCTTCGCAGGGCGTGGCGGAACAAAAAGGCGCCGCGGACAGCGAGAGTGGCTCCACGAAAACTCCAAAGGCGGAGCCCTTCGCCTTCGCTGACTGGACCTGGCTCAACGGCAACCCGCGTACGAAAGAGCCGGCGTTCGATTCAAAATTCTTCACTCCCGAAATCCGGGCGGACGTTGCCTATCACTACGACTTCAATCACCCTAAAGACGATACGATTGGCGGTTCAAGCGAAGTATTTCGCTCGAATGAAGTTGGCCTTACGCATCTGGGTGTGGGTGGAGATTTTCACTACGACCACGTTCGTGCACGCGTGCTCAGCCAGATAGGTTTGTATTCAACCGCAACGCCGCGCAACGACGCCAGCACTGCGCGGGGCCAATGGGATCTGGCCAACGCCTACCGGTATGTCAACGAGGCCTATGGTGGGTATCACTTCGATGCGCTGCATGGCATCAACGTCGATGCCGGCATCTTCCTGTCGTACGTAGGCCTGTTCAGCTTTTACAACTTCGACAACTGGGCTTATCAGCCTTCTTACGTCTCTTCGAACACGCCCTGGTTCTTCACGGGAATGCGCATCCAGGTATTTCCCACCGAGAAGTTGAAGATCGAGCCTTGGATCATAAACGGATGGCAGTCCTACGGGCGCTTCAATGGCCGGCTGGGTTTTGGTGGGCAGGTCCTATATCGGCCTACTGGTTGGCTTGAGATTCTTTCGAACAATTACGGGGCAGGTGCGGACGCGCTGGGTATTCCCACTCGCACCCGCTATCACACAGATAACAGCATTGAAGTGAAGTACTACGACCATCCGGAGCGCTTCTTGGACAAAATGGCCTTCTCGCTTACAGGTGACGCAGGCTGTGAGAGCGGTGGCGGCGTGAATTGCACGGGCAATCGCAAGAATGCGCAAGGACAGGTCGTGGCCTTCAAGCAAAGCTTCCTCGGTTTCATGCTCTACAACCGCTGGTGGTTCCACAAAGATCGTTACGGCTTTACGCTGGGCGGCGGAAAGATCAACAATCCCGGGCGATATTTGGTGCTGCTGCCGCCAATCAACGGCGCAACCGCAGCTTCGGGAACACCTTACTTCACCGAGAATCCCGGCGATCCGTTCAAGGCGTGGGATATGTCCGCAACCTATGACTACATGCCAAGCCAGTACATCACCTTCCGGTGGGAGTTCAATCATCGCCACGCCAATGTGCCCTATTGGAGCGGCCCGGGCGGAATTACACCTCCAGGTGGCAACACCGGGGCTCCCGGTTCGATTGTTCCGGGCTTTCAGCCAGATCTTCGCCACACGGAGGATCGCGCCACAATGGCGATTCTCGTCAAGTTCTAGTCCGAAAGAGTTATCAAAAAAGGACGCACGAGTCTCTCGTGAGTGCAGCAAAGAGGTTCGTTGTACTTGAACAGATTTACTCTCGGAGGGGGTTATGCAAGACATTCTTTGGATCACAGTAACAATTGTATTTTTCGCCGTGTCGCTCGCATACGTGCACTTTTGTGAACGGGTTAAATGAGGAAACGAACATGAGCCTCGAATCGATGATCATGCTTGCCGTCAGCGTGCTGACGACTGTTTACCTGGTTTATGCACTGCTGCGTCCGGAGAAATTCTGATATGACAGCGAACGGCTGGTTTCAAATTCTGTTGTTTCTAGCGATTGTTTTGCTGGTCACAAAGCCGCTCGGTGTCTTCATGACACGGGTGTTCAACCGCGAAAAGACGTTCATGGATCCTGTGCTTCGCCCGGTTGAGCGACTTTTGTATCGCGGCACGGGCGTTGACGAAAACCACGAGATGCGCTGGACCGAATACGCGATAGCCATGCTTCTGTTCAGCCTGGTTTCGATGATCGTCCTCTATCTGATGGAGCGGCTGCAATGGTATCTGCCTTTCAATCCGCAGAAGTTTGGGGCAGTAAATCCTCCCGCGCTGGCATTCAACACAGCGGCATCGTTTACCACGAATACGAATTGGCAGAACTACTCTGGCGAGACCACGATGAGTTATTTCACCCAAATGGCTGGCCTCGCCTATCACAACTTCGTGTCTGCGGCGGTCGGCATCGCTCTAGCCATCGCGTTTATTCGAGGCGTTGCCCGTCGGCAAATGCAAACGATCGGCAATTTTTGGGTTGACCTTGTTCGCTCCAGTCTCTGGGTTTTGTTGCCGTTTTGTATCCTCGGCGCTCTCATCTTGGTTTCGCAGGGGGTAGTTCAGAATCTGAAGTCATACGATACCGTGAAGTTGGTTGAACCGATGCAGGTTCAAAAGGTCGGTCCGGATGGAAAACCCGTAGTAGACAGTCAAGGGAAGCCCGTCATGGACACGGTCCGTGAGCAGACGATTGCACAAGGTCCCGTGGCGTCGCAGGAGATTATTAAAGAGTTGGGCACAAATGGGGGGGGCTTCTTCAATGCCAACAGCGCCCATCCGTTTGAAAATCCAACGCCGCTTTCCAATCTGATCGAACTGGTTTCAATCTTTGCCATTGGCAGTGGGCTCACGTACACACTGGGACGAATGACGGGATCGCAACGCCACGGCTGGGCCGTTTGGTCGGCGATGGCAACCCTGTTCTTAGCTGGAGTAACAGTCGCCTATTGGGCGGAAGCCCGCGGTAACCCCCTTCTGGCGGGAACGAATCAGAATGTCACCGCGCGGCAGCCAGGCGGCAACATGGAAGGCAAAGAAGTCCGGTTTGGGGTCGCGAATACTGCGCTCTGGGCCACGGTGACAACAGACGCAAGCTGTGGCGCAATCAACGGCTGGCATGATTCGTTTACGCCTCTGGGAGGCATGGTCCCGCTGGTCAACATTATGCTCAGCGAGATCATCTTCGGTGGCGTGGGCGCGGGTATGTACGGGATGCTGACCTATATCGTTCTCGCCGTCTTCATTGCCGGACTCATGGTAGGTCGCACTCCGGAATACCTGGGAAAGAAGATTGAGGCCTATGACGTGAAGATGGCCATGCTGGTCGTACTTATTTTTCCGCTCGTGATCCTCATCTTCTCGGCCATCTCGGTGGTAAGCGGATTTGGCGCTTCCAGCATCTTGAACCCCGGTCCCCACGGCCTAACCGAGATTCTCTACTCGTTTACCTCGCAGGCGGGCAACAACGGCTCGGCCTTTGCCGGATTGACCACCAATACTCTTTGGTACAACACCGCGGGCGGGATCACGATGCTTGTCGGCCGCTTCCTCATGATCATCCCCATGCTTGCCATCGCCGGAAATCTTGCGGGAAAGAAATATGTTCCACCGTCGCTGGGCACGTTCCCGGTGACCACGCCTTTGTTCACGGTGCTGCTGATCGGGGTGATCCTGATCGTCGGCGCGCTGACATTTTTCCCGGCACTCAGTCTTGGACCAATCCTTGAGCACTTGCTCATGGCTGCGGGTAAGACGTTCTAGAGGACTCTGATATGGCTATGACGACGCAACCACCAACAATGCCGCAAGTTGAATCCGTTCGGCTCGGACACTCACCGATGAAGCCTCGGAAGAAGGCGATTTGGGAATGGAAGATCGTCCGACGGGCCATTGTGGACGCATTTCTCAAGCTCAATCCGCGCAAGATGATGGGCAATCCCGTGATGTTCGTGGTGGAGATCGGAAGCGTCATCACAACTGCGTTGCTGTTCAAAGGCGGCGCAGCCCTGAAGTTCAACTTGCAGATCACTCTCTGGCTGTGGTTCACAGTGGTGTTTGCGAATTTCGCGGAGGCGATGGCCGAGGGCCGTGGTAAGGCTCAGGCGGACACTCTCCGCAAGGCACGCTCTGAAACTATTGCCAACCGAATCTTTGGCAGTGACGAAGATGTCGAGCAAGTACCCAGTTCCAAGCTTTGTGCTGGGGATCTCGTATACGTCTCGGCAGGCGAGTTCATTCCGTCCGATGGCGAGATCATCGAGGGTGTGGCCTCCGTGGACGAATCGGCGATTACGGGCGAGTCTGCCCCCGTGATTCGAGAGGCAGGCGGCGATCGATCGGCAGTCACCGGTGGCACCCGCGTCTTATCAGATCGGATTAAGGTGAAGATCACTTCCAATCCTGGTGAGACCTTCCTTGACCGAATGATCGCGCTGGTCGAGGGTGCCGAGCGTCAGAAAACTCCGAACGAGATTGCGCTCAACATCCTCTTGGCCGGCTTAACCATCATCTTCCTTCTCGCGGTTGTGACCCTGCAACCATTCGCGATCTACTCGGGTTCGCCACAAACGGTGTTCGTTCTGGTGTCTCTGCTCGTCTGCCTGATTCCCACGACGATCGGTGGACTGCTTTCCGCGATCGGCATTGCAGGTATGGACCGTTTGGTGCAGCACAATGTGCTGGCCATGTCGGGGCGAGCCGTGGAAGCGTCGGGCGACGTGAATACTCTCCTGCTCGACAAGACCGGAACCATCACTCTGGGAAATCGGCAGGCGTCTCGCTTCATTCCTGCGCCCAGCGTCACTGAACAGGAACTCGCGGACGCAGCTCAGCTCTCGTCACTAGCCGATGAAACTCCTGAAGGGCGCTCTATCGTTGTGCTGGCCAAGGAGAAATACGGCCTCCGCGGGCGCGAGTTAAGAGCTCACGACGCGCATTTTGTGCCATTTACAGCCCAGACAAGGATGTCGGGAGTTGACCTCAACGGCTTTGAAATCCGCAAGGGAGCGACCGACACGGTCGCGAAATACCTGGCGCAGAACGGGAACGGATTGCCCAACGAAGTGAAGACGATCGTAGAAGAGATTTCGCGATCCGGAGGCACGCCATTGGTGGTCGCCGAGAAGAGCCGCGGTGCTCTTGGCGTCATTGAACTGAAAGACATCGTGAAGGGCGGCATGCGAGAAAGGTTCGATCAATTGCGTGCCATCGGAATCCGCACCGTCATGATCACCGGCGACAACCCACTTACGGCGGCTGCGATCGCGCAGGAAGCCGGGGTTGATGATTTCCTTGCCCAGGCGACCCCGCAAGACAAAATGGACCTGATCAAGAAGGAACAGGCCGACGGCAAGCTGGTTGCCATGACGGGGGATGGTACTAACGATGCCCCTGCCTTGGCACAAGCGGATGTAGGAGTCGCAATGAACACCGGCACCCAGGCTGCAAAGGAGGCCGGGAACATGGTGGACCTGGACTCCAATCCTACCAAGCTGATTGAGATCGTCGAAATCGGCAAACAGTTGCTCATGACCCGTGGAGCACTGACCACGTTTTCCATTGCCAACGATGTCGCGAAATACTTTGCGATCATTCCAGCGATGTTCGCCGGCACGTTCCCGGTTCTGAACGCATTGAACGTCATGCATCTGAAAACACCCGAGTCGGCAATTCTGTCGGCGGTGATTTTCAACGCGCTGATCATCATTGCGCTTGTCCCGTTAGCCCTGCGTGGTGTGAAGTACCGGCCGATGGCAGCAGCCCTGCTGCTTCGAAACAACCTGGTGATCTACGGCGCGGGCGGTATTATCGTGCCGTTCATTGGGATCAAGATCATCGACATCCTGATCACGCGCGTGGGCCTTGCTTAGAGGAGCGAGCAATGAAAAAGAACCTAATTACCGCGGTATTGATGACGATCGCAACCACCGTCTTATTGGGGATTATCTATCCATTGGTGGTCACTGCAATCGCCCAGGTCCTATTTCCGAGACAAGCGAATGGTCAACTCATCCAGCGAGATGGCAAAACTGTGGGATCTGCCATCATCGGACAGAGCTTTTCCGGTCCAGCATATTTCCACTCCAGACCGTCCGCAGCTGGAAATGGCTATGACGCGGCCAACACCAACGGCTCACAACTAGGGCCGACCAATCAGAAACTCATTGATCGCGTGAAAGGCGACGTTTCCGCGGCTCAAGCGAATAATCCTGGCGTACCTGTGCCCATCGATCTCGTGACTGCCTCAGCTTCCGGCATCGATCCACACATCACACCCGCGGCTGCAGAGTTCCAACTTCCACGTATTGCCAAAGAGCGCGGAACAACTGCTGACCGACTACGTCCATTGGTCGCCAGACACACCGAGGGTAGGCAATTGGGATTTCTTGGGGAGCCCAGAGTGAATGTCCTGGAACTCAATTTGGAATTGGACCAGCAGTTCCCGGCAAACAAACAAGCCAAGGTTCAGTAAACGGTGATGCCGACTTATGTCTGGCCACAGGCGGCAGTGCTTCTATCGCGAATTCTAGTTATGGCGACCGAGCAATCTATCATTGTGGTCTTGGAGGAGGATCCTTCCCTGCGGCAGATGATCCGCACTTGTCTGTAGGGCAGCGGCTTTGCTGTCGAGGGGGCGGTAGCGCGGCATGAGAATGGATCGGGGCAAGACATCGCGGGAGGCCAACTATGTTGACGCGAACGAACATCGTACGGGTCATCGTATCCATCTCAGTGCTCGCTACCGCGGCCATCCTTGGAACCGCGGTCGCACAGAAGTCAGCCGTTCCGAAGCCGCAGGACAAGCTGGCGCTCGGGCAGAATGAGGTCAGGCAATTGCTGCTCCTCATGGATGCCGACCAGAGCGGCAAAATCTCCAAGCAAGAATGGATGAAGTTTATGGAAGCGGAGTTCGACCGCCTGGACAAGGACAAGAAAGGCCAGTTGGACGTCAAGGAACTAACGCAGTCGAAATTGCGTGTAAGCCACCCTGTAAGTGTGGGTAAGTAACGCCGGCATCGCGCTCAATAAGAACGCCGAGCCCACTCATCGCCCCTTGGCTCCCGCCTCCAATGTGCGAATCGGATCGTCAATGGACAAATGGTTTCGGCGACCCTTTCGTAACCAGATCGCGGAAACAGGCCGTGATTGAGGCGCAATTCCGAGAGGAGCTGCTAGTCGGCACCGAAAGGAGAACACGAGCACGCGCAAAGACTCCTCCGACAACGGCAAAGCTCTCGCGGCGCAACCGTGGCGTGGAAGTCGAGCGCTGAGGCAGCCAGCGAAAAGCGGAGGGAGTATTATGCGGGTAACTACATGGCGGTGCCATTGTCATCGCCTCCATGACGCCACATTACCACGCGGCGGAGATGGAGCCGTCGGCAGAAAGGGAACCGTCGCGTCGCTTGCCACCCCAGGTCGGTTCTTGCCTGTGTACCGCCTTGTGTACCACGGCAAGCGCTTTTTGCCGCCAACGACCGCCAGCGACTTTTTCACCCAAAAAAGAAACCCGCTGAAATGGCGGGTGTTAGCGGATATTGTATGGTAGCGCTACCGAGAATCGAACCCGGGTTTGAAGATTGAGAATCTGAAAGCTCGGAAAGCTCCCCGAGAGCTGCCGTTTTGCAATTAACTGAAAACAAATCAATTCGCCCTCGCTACGAGACATGCAGGGCCTCTTCTGAAATACAGAAGATTGTGGCCAGTGACGGTGATTTGTGGCAGTTTTGGCCGCAAAATGGCCACAAAATATTTGCACTATGGTTTCGGAGAAAAAGCAAATGCTCCGTCGGTACCTTGGGAACTTCCCACAGGCATTCACACATCTGGCGCTGATCAGCGCCGCAACCTATCTGGATAGAGTCCTTTCTGGCAAGGACGACGCAGTATGGCGCTAGCATTTTGAGACAGGGCCCATTGGTGCAAGCAAAACTCCCGAATTGCCGGCGACCCTTCCACTACCGCGCACCCAGCTCAAGGATTCGGCACGATGCCAATGCGACTATAGACGGCTGATCGAATCTGCTGCTTGCAGCCAAGGTAGCGTTCGGTGATTTTGCACCGAAACGCGCCCCAAAAGAAATTGGATCTGCTCCAACTCGTCTTCGGATGCGTGGCGGAGCCGGGCACAGGTCCGTCGCAGATCGTGCGGCGCCAACTTCGCCACTCCGATGCTTCTGGCGTATTCTTTCACGTTGTGCCAAACCGCCTTTACCGTCATCCCATCTCCCCATGCCCGCCTACTCTATTGACCCGGCGGAACAGCCTTCCGCGATCAATTGCGGCTGCGGCAAGCCAATCGACCAGTTCGGTTCTCACCCAATCGGGAACCGGATCGTTTGAATGGCTCCAAACGCTGAAGAAATATGGTAGGCACATGGGCACTCACGCCAGAAGCGGCTTCGAGACTCGCTCATCCTCACATCTGCGCCTTGCTGTTTGCCGACCACTCGGGAGTAATCCTTGGCTGGCTCCGGCAGTAGGCGATGCAAGTTCACGAGGAACCTTGTCCACGTCAACTGCCGAACCGGATTTGCTGAGAACCGGGCCTTTCGAAACGTTACTTTGGAGATCAGTGCGTTGGGTTTCAGAAGTGTTGTGCAACCGCCGAGATCAAGATCACGCTGAAGCGAATCGCGCAGGCACTTTATCGGACCTGCCGGCAAAAATCCGAATATAAGAAACCCAAAACGAAATCTCCGCTGAAACGCACGGAATGGCTCGATCCCCTCCGATCTTCCAAACTTGAATGAAGCTATTTCAAGTCTGGAAGAGGATGTTGTGGTGCTCGGCACAGGCGTGTGGGCTATCCGTCCGAGTCAGGAAGAACGGACTGGGGCCTCTCGGGATTCCGTAGATAAGCATCAAGAAAACGAAGCAGGAATCGCGTTTGGCTGCCTATGCCGGCAAACAGCAGGACTGGAACGTCCGGCTTTATCCGCTTCATCTCCGTCCGTAACGCACTGGCAGTCGCATCGGGCAGGTCATATTCCAAGAGAACGCCGTCCACATGCAGAGTTGTCAAAAGGCGCAGGGCTTGATCGCCAGTCGTTGTGAGCGTGACCTCGTATCCAGATTTTTCAAGCATGTATTTCAGGGCGCCCATGTGCTCAGGGTGATTCTCGACGCAAAGAACTCTTATTTCGCTCATCAGTATTCGCAGTGTCCAATGCTGGGTGTTGTATGCATCCCCTTGTGTCGTTGCTCTTCCTACGGTTTGCTAAGTCGGGTTTTGCCGGAGCACTGTTCTTGCTCTCATGCCCCCCCTGACATCACGACGGATTTGCTCTTCGCGTTTCGAGGCTTTGTTGAGTTCCTGAAAGATCCCCAGCAACTCCTCTCGATCTCTTGCTTCGAGGGCGGGTCTAAAACTCTCTCCAGTTCTTGCGCTCTCCTTCATGCATAGTGAACGGTCACTGCAGCAGGGAACCAAAGAGGCCCGCTGGTCCACGCTACGGTTGGCAAGTAGGCACCATATGGCTATCTTCCGGACAGAACGGTGGAAAAGGATCGAGTGGTCCACCGCTCAGATTTCCTCCCTCACCTTGTACCAGGAACGGAATGTCGTTCACATTATTTGGAATGCTCGGGTACCCGGGAGGGGCATCCGCAAATTGGAACGTGAACATGGGAGCGTGGTACTGGCCAGAGAGGAGTCCGTTCTCCCCGTGGTGAAGGATGGGTGCTGGGGCATCCTTATCGACGCATATCTGGGGACTGGCTGGTGGGACAATAGTGCCGGTCTGCTTCGTCACCTGTGCCACTCCGTGGTGGCTGTACGCCGCGTAGACCCGGGTAACAGGCTGAAGCGCTCCATCTTTCGCGACTTCGAAGCGGAAGCGGCCCTTGTTACCTTTGGCAATTACCCCTTGGAACACGCCGACTTCCGGCAAAACGGTGCCTAGTATCCGGTTGCATGTCTCAACACCGCTGCCGGCACCGATCTCTACAGCAACAATATCCACGAGCTGAGTGGAATCGGTAACGAATCCAACAACCACCATGTTGTTCCGTGGTTCGGGCAGTATGATATTTCCGCCCTGGATCCCCAAGGTCGCATTTGACAAGACGTTGGTGCCGCTCGTATTGCCGCCAGTGCCGATCACCATTCGGGCAAGCTGAACATAAGCGGGCCCTACTTCGTTCGCCGTCCCTGGCGCCGTGTAGATGCCCAGTTTATCGACACCCACCGTGTTGGCGGAGATATAGGTCTGGGTCTTGAAGTTGGTGACGACAGCAGTGGGGACATTCTTGTACAAGACGCCTGCGTAGGCGATGTAGTCACCCAGCATCAAGGGCGCCTGTGCCCAGGGGTCCGGCTTGGTTAAGCCAGGTTTCTTGCTGGCTGGCATCATAAAAGCCTGCAAAGGTGCGCCGGGCTGAAAAAGCGAGTCATGATTAGGATCTCCGATTGGAGGATTCAGCGGGCGGTTGTAAAGCGGGCACTCCAGGTCAATACTCGGAGGCGCCACCCGTGGGATACACATAGGGTAGCCGTTGCCGCTGGCGATCGTGGGATTTTCATTGTCCACCGACCAGCGCGGGTCAGGGCTGTGCGCCAAGCCGTAGCGACCCGTCGGGTCATTGATTTCAATGACGGTACCGGTGTTCTGTTTGCCCAAGGTCCCGCCCACCTCAAACCGGCCTTTTGCATAGTCGATAAAGGTGATGAACCCCTGACCGCCATTGCCCAAATCCTGGCCCACGGGAAGAATCAGTCCCACGATGTAGGTGCCGGGAGGGTTCTTGAGCCCAGTGACGTTATTGAGAGTCGTGCCTTTGACGTCAATGTTCCCCGATACAATCGCGTTGAAGGGCAGGTAGGGACTCACTCCCCGAACTTGTGCCGGATTGTCGAGCAACGCCAGCCCCGTCTTGTTTGCAGCAATGGTAGGGGCGACGTCGTTGACCGGGGCTGAGATGGTAGGATCAAACAGATCCCTCCATTTCAAGGTGTTGGCCGGAAACTGGAGTACGCTGTTCTTAGGCACAATCATCCGGACGCCGTTCATTGTTAACGTGCCGCCGCTGTCCGGGTCAGCAAAATTATCCACCGTGGCCGCCTCGATGTAGCCTGCTTGGCCGAAGCCTGGTGGCACGTTGCTGTTGAGCACAGTTACTTGGGCACTGGCCTCGAATCCGAACAGCAAGGCAAACGCCGAGATTAAAGCCAGAATTGTCGTGGATTTCCGTGTCATCAGATTCCTCCCGATGCGTATCTCGCCCCTCATGGGACTCTTCTCGCTGGACGTTCCTGCCTCCATGCCACTCACATGAAAATTGGGCCCCTGCGTAGAACGCTGCGACCCGTTCGACTAGGGTTGCTGGGGATCCAAGCCCAAGAATGTGGGAAGCTCCGTTGCCCGACCGTGGCTGCCCACGGCTGGGATGTGTATAAACAAATCCTTCGACGAATCACTCTTTGGGGATCCGTTCGGAACCCTCAGCTCGGGATGATCGAACGGCCCTTTTTCAAAGGCCACTCGGTCATCCTTGAGGCCCTCAGCCAGAAAATCCACCAGGGCTTCAATATTTGCCTCAGCAACGGGGTTGAACTCAGGGAACGCGAACGGCGGAATGCCTTCGACGTCTACCGTCTTATCGTGCAAGTTGGTGTTGGGGAAGTTTCCACCGCGAGTATAAAACTCGACGACTTGGCGCAGGGTTGCAGAATCGCCAACGTGGAAATAGGGACCGCTGAACTTAATGTTCCGCAGGTTGGGCGCTTTGAAGGCGCCGTTAGTAACCCGGCGGGGCAACATTGGGACATCTGGGATAAACCTGGCTACATCTGGGGGCAGGCATCCTACATGGGGTATCGGTGAGCCGGCGCAGGCTGGATTTCCTCGAAGCGCGGTCAGCTCCACCAAGGAAAGCGGGAACGGCGCATTCGGACCAGTCGCGGATCCTCCGCTCGAAGAAGAGTCCGGCAAGTTGCCCTGCAGATAGGTGAATTGAGTCGGCGAAATGACCGTAGCGACGGCAAACACGCCGTTGAAGCTCGCGTCGCCGACCCCGAAGATCGTGACGAATTGCCCTGCAGCCAAAGGATTGCTAGTTGCGGTTGTGACCGTGACTGTGCTGGTAGGTGGGACGGTAGGCGGGATCACCGCAGCCCGCGAAATCGACGAGATACCAACATTGGTTCCGATCAACGGGTTCATAAATTGAGCGGCCTTATTGGCCGTGGCGCCCCGCCCTTTGTCTTCGGTGTGTGACGGACAAGTGGATGGGTCTATTCCAGTGATACAGCTCCGCCGCACGCCGATGTTGTACATGCCGTGGTCATAGTTGGCCTCTTCCGCGTTATCTCCCATGATCATGAATTCGATTGCCTCCCCCATCGCCAGAGAAGGCACGCCTTGGGCATCCGGCTGGTAATCCAGCACAGTGTGCCCCGTTGTCACCGGAGGAACGTGACAGTCGGCGCAGTGCGTGCCGAGATTAGGATCGTCGTCTTCAAAGAGGGACAGACCCAATCGCTGTCGCTCGGTCAGAGCATTGGGCTGCGGGGGGATGGGATTTCCGTGATTTGCTCTCACGGGATGAGGTGCCCCCATGAACCGGTCAAAGGGTGTGTTATCGGAGACGAGGGTCGCCTCGTAAGCTTGCACCGCCAAACCAAAAAAGAGAGAGAAGTTAGCTTGCATTTGGGTGTAGCCATTGAAGAGGTCAGGGCTATCCCACCACTGCTTCTGGAACGCGGCCTTGACCATGTCCTCATAGGCGACCTTTAGACCTCTCGAGCCTGAGAGGGTTCCATCAGGATTCAATACAGCCCGCGAGAAGTTGCCCAACACGCTGTCCTGAGGATGTACAAATTGTTTTGCCAGCGGCCGCAGGCTTACCATCTTCTTGCCGACGTCGGAGAAGGTACGCTTATCAAATGACATCGCGATATTGTTGGTAGGTACTCCTGCGGCGACGGAAGCGAGGCTGGAATTCGTGATACGGACGAACACAGGTGTCACCACGCCATTAATGACTTCTTTGACAGTGCTGGACCGGTCACGGAACCCGAAGGGGTTCACACCATTAAAAACGAAGCTGGCCTTCCCATCCCAGAGATTGTCGAAGTTGAAAACGGCATTGATCATCGTCGGAGCGTTTCTCGGCATCGCCCGGCGGACCCTGCCACCCGTATTGAGCATTCCGGGAGTCGCCGTGTTGAAAATATCTGCTTCAGGCATTGAGCATTCGGCCGCGCTTCCAGGTGTAACGCCGCAGAATAGGTTGAGACGCACTCCCTGCGAAGCCATAATGTCGTTTGTGTCGCGGGCGACATTCGCAAATTCGTCGAAAATCGTGACCCCCGGTCCCCGGGGAGTCAGTTCGGTGGGCCGGAACCAGTCGTTGATCGGAAAATCGGCGCTGGTTACCTCGTAGTTCGGGCCGAATTGCGGGAAGCCCGGAACGTTGAGCTGTGCAGGCGGTGGCTCGACCGGGCCCGGGGGATTCGGGGTAAGGGGATCGTTGGCGGTATAGGGAACGGTGGCATCGCCCCAAAGGTTATCACCACCAAAACCGTCCCCGTTTGGTGCGATGTTATTGTGGAAATTTGTGTCGCTCAGGTTCGGGGAAATCTGGTTCTTGCTGCGGACATCTGCGCCGGCGTTGAAATGGCAGGTGGCGCATGCCGTAACGCCGTCGCTGCCCACTTGCATATCCCAGAACAAGGCTTTACCCAACCGGACGAGCGCCGCATGGCTCTGAACAATTTCCGTGGTCAGAGGCTGAAAATTCAGGTCGGTTCCCGGACCCGGAATGTTGCTGATCGGCGCCACAATGACCGCCGCCAGGGGTTCGGGCACCGGCACTTCTTTCAACGACACCACTTGATCCACAGTGACACCGGGCGCGACGACTATTGGGTTGAAGAACTTGTCGCGCTTATGCAACCGTTCGCCCCTGTGCAAAGCCGAATTGCCGCGACTGGCTACTACGGCAAAGGCGATCATGGTCAAGCAACAGCATGTGTATGCTATGACCCTGGTCATCGTGGTGAACCTATGGTTGGCCGGAACGGGTTTCGACCCTTTTTTCGATGACGTTTTCATATGGAGTCCTTTTGTTGCGGCTTTGTTCGGACTATCGCCAGGATCCCAGCCTACTCATCAAGATCCCATGAGGAGCGATGAGAAAACCGGCGGACTAAAATTCGGGGCTTACACCTTTTGGCTTAGGTGAATTTCTAGATGGCCTAATCTTTATCTCGCCGGCTTAGACACGGCCCGTAGTCTGTAATTAGGTCGCCAACGACGGCGCTCATTATCCACAGGTGGCCTTGAAAGTCAACAGGAAAATAAAGTCTGATTGGGCTACTCCCCGTGATCCGCTTGGGTTTCGGCGTTTCTCGTGGTCACCAATTGACGTTGAAGAAGCCCGTCAGTGCGACCGAACACATTAGTGAAAGAAGATCCTTAAGCTCGCCCCGGGATCCCAGACTGCTGGAACGGCTGCAAACGTTCCGACTTCGCGGTCACGATGATGTTCACCGATCTCAAGGAATCCACCGAGTACTTCGAGAATTTTGGCGATATTGCCGGACTTGCATGGTTCATGAATGTAACGATGCGCTGCGGCAGGAGATTGAAATCCGTTGAGGTCGCGTTATGAAGACTATCGGTGCCCACGGGTGCAGAAGACGCTGTCCGCGAGTTTCGACGGTTTCGGGCCGTCGTAGCTACCACAGCGCTCACGCCTGCGTTCGTCTTGCGTCTCGCACCTCGGTCTGCGCGTCTCCCGCCTCGATCTGCTCATCATCAGGAGCCACACGAAGCCGCTTGTCGATAAGCATCTGGAACATGCTGCGGAGTGGTGGGTGACTGGCGAACAGGGCGTTAAAAGTCGCGCGATCCAGGCTCAGCAGGTTCGCCTTCGTGACAGTTCGTGCTGTGGCCATGCGCGGGCTCTCGTTCACAAGAGCCATTTCACCGAAGCACTCACCCGGACCCAGACGAGCCAGTGACTGCTCGTGCTGCGGGTCCTCCATAAGCATCTCGACTTCACCATCCACGACGATATAAAGCCGATCGCCGCGGTCTCCCTGACGGAAGATGATCTGGTGGGGCTCGAAATGCTCTCGGCTCAGGCTAGCCGGTTTCCCAAGCTTGAGCTGGACGATGTCGGGTGGCAGTAGCAGATCAAGGAACCAGTCGGTGGAGACTCTTAGCTTGCGGTCGAAGCCGGGTAGCTTCATCAGATAGATCGCGCGCCACATCAGCCATGCAATGAAACCGGAGACTTTGAAGCCGAACACCTCGGCGACGGCTGATCGGTGACCGAGCGAGGCTAATTTTCCGAGTGCCTGGAAGGCGAACGCTTGCTTCGGTTTGCCACGCAATGTAGCGAAGAGGTTTTTCGCCAGGCAGGCAGCCTGCCGCGTGGCGTGCTGGGCGGTTGGCGGACATGGCTGCCACGTTTCGTGGTCCACGACCCAGGCACAATCGCCCAGCGCCCACACACCCGGATAACCGATGACCTCCAAGTGTTGGTTGACGACGATTCGCCCCCGCTCTTTCTTGCAGGGTAGAGCAGCTACCAGCGGATTGGGCGCCGCCGGAACCGTGCTCACGAGCGTCTTCGTGGGAATCCGCTCATCACCCTCGAGCAAAGCCGATTCGGAGGTTGCGCCGGCGAGGCGTGTGTTGAGGCGAATTTCGACTCCGCGACGTTGTAACAGTCTCTGTGAGAACTGGGCCAGGCTCTGAGGCAGTTCCGGAAGGATAAGCGGACCCGCATGGAGCAAGACAACGCGGATTTCGCGCGGGTCGATGCGTCGGAAACCACGTGCGATCGCGCGGACGAAGTCGTTTAGCTCGGCCACCGCTTCCAC
>Ga0207130_1121_pt1 | contig 21811 bp, 18 predicted proteins | sample Alteio_BWMinHeat_16_FD_153545 | JGI IMG/M metagenome (GOLD analysis project Ga0207130, IMG submission 153545) | Enriched cells from forest soil in Barre Woods Harvard Forest LTER site, Petersham, Massachusetts, United States -... | ecosystem: Environmental > Terrestrial > Soil > Temperate forest >... | reverse complement strand
CACTTCCTACTTTCCAGGTCCTTCGGCTTCGCTCAGGATTTCGGCAGCGGACTCCCGCTTCGCTCACGCCCGCTAAGCGCCTCAAGTTCGACTCCCGCCGCCTCCACCACTTCACTCGTTAGTCGTCGGTCTTCAGTCGTCGTCTTCAGTCGTCATCCCTCCTTTTTCTTTGTGCCCGTTTTGGGCACAATGCTATCATTAGCAATGTACGAGCGCGATTCTGGATGTGCGGATCATCGCCCGCAAAACGCTGAGGGACTTTGTGGAGTCGCTTCGCGGCGCCAAGGACTATAGGGCTGTTAAGTCCGCCCTTGATTCCTGGTTTCATGAAGTGCAGCGTGCAGACTGGCATGTGCCCGCGGATGTGGTCCGGGACTACGCCAACGCGAGTATCGTGGGGAGTGATCGAGTCGTTTTCAACATTAAAGGGAACTCCTACCGACTAGTTGTCGGGGTGGATTACCAAAGGCAGATCGTGTGTGGCTGGGGACGCATGCCGCGTATGACAAAATTGACGTGAAGACGGTGAAATATGGAGATTAAGCCGATCCGCAATGAGGCCGACTATGAGGCGGCCTTGCGCCGGATAGAAGCCCTATGGGGCGCGCCTGCTGGAACTCCGGAGGGTGATGAACTCGACGTATTGGCGACGCTTACCGAAGCTTATGAGCGTGAGCACTATCCGATTGACCAGCCCGATCCTATTGAAGCCATCAAGTTCCGGCTGGAGCAGCAAGGCAAGGATTACCGCGCCCTGGTAGGCGTGATTGGCCAACGGACCCGCGTGTATGAGGTGATGCGCCGGGCACGACCGCTGACACTCAACATGATTCGTAAGCTGCACCGCAAACTGCAGATTCCTGCCGAGGTCCTGATTCAGCCCGCCCGCAAACGGGCGCGCCGGACTTCGAAGCAGGCGGACGTGAAAAAGACGCTGGGGCGCAGGTTGTCCCGGCATTCGGCTTAGCGCTTTTCTGTTGCCTGCGGCCGCGAACGTCTTGAGATAATCCCTGGGGCATGAACGCGAATAAGCATGTAGTCTCTTGACCAGTAACATTTTCGGACGCGGGTTCGACTCCCGCCGCCTACATCACTTCCTACTTTCCAGGTCCTTCGGCTTCGCTCAGGATTTCGGCAGCGGACTCCCGCTTCGCTCACGCCCGCTAAGCGCCTCAAGTTCGACTCCCGCCGCCTCCACCACTTCCTACTTTCCAGGTCCTTCGGCTTCGCTCAGAATTTCGGCAGCTGGCTCCCGCTTCGCCCACGTCCCGCTGAACGCCTCAAGTTCGACTCCCCTCCACCAAACATTCACCTAGAACAGGCCGGAGTTCTAAACCCGCTAATGCGCCGCGTAGCTACTCAGACTTGAAGCGAGCGCGTTTGAGATATGCAACCCGGCCAATTCTCTCCGCGAGATGCCGACGCCCCTCCGCGCAGATTGGAAGGGCGTCACAGGTTATCCGTTGGTCCGTAAAGCCCAAATCCCCGTGCTTGATTGTTTGCGGCAGCTTTCCTATACTGCAACTCAAGCGCGCAGGGCGCACCCAGTCCGCGGGAAGGGCCGTGCCCACCTGCATTTCGTAACTTAAACGAATCTTCTTTCCGAGCCTGAAACACGCGGACTCCAGGCCAACAGCGAAAGGAGCTTCGTGTGCCCGAGATTTCTTTACCCGATAAGCCCAACCTCGAACAATACAAGAAGCAAGCCAAGGATCTTCTCCACACTCACGCCAACGCAGCGCCCGGCGCGCTCGATCGCATCGCCCGCCATCATCCGCGACTCCACAACCAGCCGCCGAGCGCTATCTGCAGCGCGCCTTTCCACCTCGCCGATGCCCAACTTGTTATAGCCCGCGAGCACGGCTTCGAAAGCTGGCCGAGGTTCGCCAAGCACATCGAAATGCTCCGGCTGACCCGCGAGGTCGCTTCTCTCTCTGACCCCGCGGCCGCGTTCGTCGAAGCTGCCTGCGTGCCTCGTGACGGGCATAACGCGGGAACGATCGAGGAGGCTGAGATGATCCTCGCTCGGTACTCGTACGTCGCGAAGAGCAGCATCTACACTGCCGCCATCGTTGCCGGCGAAGCCACTGTGTGCGCCTTCCTCGCTTGCGATCCCGCCAGTGCCACCGCGAAGGGCGGACCCCGCGGCTGGGACGCACTCACGTATCTATGCTTCTCGCGATACCTTAGGCTTGACCGCGCCCGCGCCGACGCCTTCGTCCGCACGGCCCGCGCTCTGGTCGATGCTGGCGCAAACCCCAACACCGGCTGGATCGAAATGATCGACTACCCGAATCCTCGCCCCATCAACGAAACCGTAATCTACGGCGCAGCCGGGATTGCGCAGCACGCCGAATTGACGCGGTTGCTGCTCGAACGCGGCGCCGATCCTAACGATGAAGAGACTCCGTATCATGTTGCCGAAACGCGCGACAATACGGTGCTAAAGATCTTGCTCGAAAGCGGCAAGCTGAACACGCAGAGCTTGGGCACGCTGCTGCTGCGCAAATGCGATTGGCATGATCACGAAGGTGTCCGCCTCATGCTTGAACACGGCGCCGATCCGAATTGGATAACCCGGTGGGGACACGGGGCACTCCATCAGGCGCTCCGCCGCGACAACACCCTAGAGACGATCGAGCTCCTGCTTGAGTATGGCGCCGATCCCGCGCTGCCGAACCGCGACGGCATATCTGCGATCGCAATCGCTGCCCACCGTGGACGCGGCGCCGCGCTCGACCTCTTCGAGCAGCGCGGAAACGCGATCATGCCCACCGGCGCAGTCGCGCTGCTTGCCGCTTGCGCTCGCGATCACAAAGAAACGATCCGCTCGCTCATCGCGGATGAGCCTAAACTGAAATCAGCAGTGATCGGGCACGGCGGAACGCTGCTCGCCCAATTCTCGGGCGTAGGGAACCTCGCGGGTGTCGGCAATCTGCTCGATTTAGGTGTAAGCGCAACCGCGCTCTATCGCGAAGGCGATGGCTATTTTGGTATCGCGAAGGAGAGCACTGCTCTGCATGTCGCAGCGTGGCGAGCCTGGCCCGAAGTCGTAAGGGAGCTGGTTGCCCGCGGTGCGCCTGTCAATGCTACTGATGCCCAAGGACGCACCGCGCTGCAACTCGCCGTTAAAGCTTGCGTTGATTCCCACTGGACCGAGCGCCGCTCGCCCGATTCCGTTCGTGCCCTGCTTGAAGGCGGCGCGTCTATCACGGGAATCGAACTCCCCACAGGCTACGACGAAGTCGATAAATTGCTCCGGGCAAAATGATGCACCATCCCGCATCGGTGATAGCCTGATTTCGTGGTAAAAGAAACTGCCAGCAAGGTGCTCTCGCTTGAGGGACGTGAAGTCCATATAACGAATCCCGACAAGCTCTATTTTTCATCGCAGGCGCGAGTCACCAAACTCGATCTCGTGAACTACTACCTTTCCGTTGCGCCGGGCGCGCTCGCTGGAATTCAGGATCGCCCGATAGTTCTCAAACGTTTTGTTAACGGCGCCGAGGGAGAGGCCTTTTATCAAAAACGTGCACCCGATAAGCGCCCGCCCTGGCTGCGAACCGTCACACTGTCGTTCCCTTCGGGCCGAATAGCGGAAGAGGTGGTCGTGGACGATGCGGCTGGGCTCGCCTGGATCGTGAATCTTGGTTGCATCGAGCTGCACCCGCATCCGGTACGCTCAGGCGATCTTGATCATCCCGACGAACTGCGAATCGATCTCGATCCGATTCCGGGGGTGGGCTGGGACGATGTGCGGCGTGTCGCGCTCGAAGTGCAAGCCCTGCTCGAAGAGCTGGGGCTTCGCGGCTGGCCTAAAACCAGCGGTTCGCGCGGCATGCATGTCAACGTACGTATCGAACCGCGCTGGACGTTCACTGAAGTCCGTCGAGCCGCCGTCGCCTTGTCACGTGCGGTGGAACGGCGCGCGCCCACTCTGGCCAGCTCGAAATGGTGGAAGGAAGAACGTCATGGTGTGTTCCTCGACTACAACCAGAATGCCAAGGACCGGACTACTTGCTCTGCCTATTCGGTACGTCCGCTTCCTGACGCACGTGTTTCGACGCCGCTTAGCTGGAATGAGGTTCCTGACTGTGATCCCGCTGATTTCACGATATTCACAGTTCCGCCGCATTTCGCAAAGATGGGCGATCCGCACTCGAACATGAATGAGGCACCCGGCTCGTTGGAGAAATTGCTCGATCTTGCCGAAAAAGACGAAGCTGCCGGTCTTGGTGACGCGCCCTGGCCACCGCACTTCCGAAAAATGGAAGGGGAGGCACCTCGCGTAATGCCCTCTCGCGCGAAATCAGCGATAAAGAAGCCACGAATCAAGATGCCGCTCATCGTTGTTGCCAACTCTCCCGATAAAGCGGCCGCACTGGCGGGCCTCGAAAGGTGGAAGAAGAAACACGCCCAGATAGCTAGCCTCCTTGCCGTAGACGACGTTCTGGTTGACTCTATGCGAGGTAGATCATCGACGTGGACCCGCATTCGCGTCAACTTGCGTCACGTGCCCGAGGCGCAGAGGCCGCAACAAGAAACCCCCGATCCTGATGATGATCCAACCCGCGAATGGCGTGAGCGTTGGAAGAAAAAAGCAAAGCAATAACTGGCGCTAGACTCAGCGCCCGTGAGAGAAAATCGCTGCCAACTCCTGCGGCGGAACCACTTCAAGCTGCGAATAAGTACAATCGCTCGGCTTCTTGTCGTTGCGCCATCTGCGGAACTGTGCCATGTGGCGGAAGCGGCTCCCTTGCATGTGCTCGTAAGCGACTTCCACTACCAGCTCGGGACGTAACGGCTCCCAGGACAAGTCCTTGCCTTGACTCCAGCGGCTCTGCCCACCGGGCATGCGCTTGACGCCTTCATCCGCCGTTATTTCTGATTCCGCCCAGGCTTTCCACGGGTGAGCAGCGAGCGCGTCTCGACGATACGGTTCGAGGAATTCCGCGAGTTCCAGCCGCTTCTTAGCGGTGAAGCTCGCGCAAACCCCAACGTGTTGCAAAGCGCCAGCATCGTCGAACAGGCCTAGCAACAATGAACCGATCAGAGTGCGATCACCTTTTTTATACCAACGAAATCCTGCAACTACACAATCGCAGTCGCGTTCATGTTTCACCTTGAGCATCACCCGCTTGTTAGGCTCGTAGGTTCCTGAAGGATCCTTGGCCATGACGCCGTCAAGACCCGCGCCCTCAAAGCGGCGAAACCAGTCTGCTGCTATGGTGCGGTCGCTGGTTACCGGGGTTAGATGGATGGGCGGCGCCACCGATGAAAGCAGCAATTCCAGTTCGCGGCGCCGGGTTTGGAAAGACTCGCTCCGAAGATCACGATCGCCCAGGCAAAGCAGGTCGAAGAAGACGAACGACGCTGGAATTTGGCCAGACAGAAGCTTCACGCGCGATGCGGCGGGATGGAGCCGTAGCTGCAGCGCGTCAAAATCGAGCCCATCGTTCTTGACGATGACCATCTCTCCGTCGAGGACGCAGCGCGGAGGAAGCGCCGAGCGTAACGGCTCCAGAAGCTCAGGAAAATAACGGTTCAGCGGCTTTTCGTCGCGACTCTGGATTAGGATCTCATCTCCATCGCGAAACACCAACGCACGAAATCCGTCCCACTTTGGTTCGAAAACCCAATTCTCGCCGGCTGGTAATTCGTCAACACGCTTGGCAAGCATTGGCAAGATCGGCGGGTTCACCGCAAGGTCCATTCCTCATGGTAAGCCAACGTCTGACGCCGGAACGCGAATAGTATCGCAGTTTCTGACCAGTAACATTTTCGGACGCGGGTCTCCCGCCGCCTCCACGGCAATTTTTTCCAACCTACATTCCACAACTGTGGGATAAAAGCCGCGGGGGCTACGCACAAATCCCATTAGGAGATAGTTTCCGAGTTGCTCGTAACCCAGGAGAAATCCAGAAACAGTCCTGGACTGCTGTGCAACCTAGCCTTTAGCGTCTGGAACCTTCGGTTGCCACAATTCGATCGGATTTCCCTCAGGGTCATGCAGGCGGGCGAACCGGCCGTTGGGATAAGACTGCGGGTCAATCTTGACCGCGATTCCCGTAGCTTGTAGCTGGGCGGCTATTTTGTCGAGATCCCGGACTCGAAAGTTTACCATCCAGGACTTGTGGGCATCTCCGAAATAGTCGCTCGTCTCCTTGAAAGGAGCGAAAACGGTGGGTCCTGCTTCTTGCTGCCAAACGGAATCCTGGAGGCTCGATGGTGTGAGGGAGATCCCCAGGTGTTGCTGGTACCAACGCCCTAATGCTTTCGGATCGTGAGCTCGGAAGAACAGTCCTCCAATACCCGTCACTTTTTCCATTTCCGTTCCGCCAGCGATCCCATCGCGAACAGCGGCCCCGGCAGGCGGAGGAGAGACCTTTGGCTGTGTGGCTGTCTGCGCCACTATGCCGAGTTGGTTCGGCCCCAATATGAAGCTCGACCCGAAAGCAAATGACAGGGTTCGAAGCAGTTGTCGTCTTTGAAAACGCATCCCATCCCCCTTTCGAGAGGATCGCGACTCGATCTACGATACTTGCGCAAACGGGGTTCTGGGAAGCGTAAAGATAGAGGTTCTGGGCGAGTTCTCGGCAAGCCGGAGACAAGTATTCGGCTCAGGTTTCGGCGCGAGCTCTGACACCGCGCAACTGCTCAAGTTGCCAGAGCGCAGGTGCAACGTGCAAGCTGTAACTGGTGCCAGAACTTCCCGACATCGCCGCTTATATCACTGCGCTCGAGTCACGCATTCTCGGTCAACCCATCGAACATGTGCGGCTGGCGAGCCCGTTTCTGCTGCGTACGGTGGAACCGCCCATTGCAAGTGTTGAAGGACGCAGGGTGCGCGAGTTGCGGCGTATCGGCAAACGTATCGCCATTGGCGTAGAAGACGATCTGTGGCTGGTCCTTCACCTGATGATCGCTGGACGGCTGCATTGGCGGCCGGCCGGAGCAAAGCTGGCAGGCCGCAATCAACTGGCGGCCTTCGATTTTCCGAATGGCTCTCTAGTGCTGACGGAAGCCGGTGCCAGGCGCCGCGCCTCCCTGCACGTTCTTAAGGGCGAGGACAGTCTGCGTTCCATCGATCCCGGGGGCGTCGAGGTTTTCGCCAGCGATCTTGCTTCTTTTCGGGCCGCGCTCACGGCTGAAAACCGTACCTTGAAGCGGGCGCTCACCGACCCGCGCATCGTCAGCGGTATCGGCAATGCTTACTCCGATGAGATTTTGCACGCTGCGCAACTCTCTCCCATCACGCTTACGCATAAGCTCACTGCAGCCGAATGGGAAAGGCTGTTTGCCGCAACGCGCTCTACGCTTCAACACTGGATAGACGAGTTAACGACTGAGGCCAGCACAGAATTTCCCGAAAAAGTGACCGCGTTTCGCAAAGACATGGCGGTGCACGGCCGCTATGGCCAGCCTTGTCCTCGATGCGGCGAAACCATCCAGCGCATTCGTTACGCGGACAACGAAACCAACTACTGCGCCCGTTGCCAGACCGGCGGTAAAGTGCTGGCGGACCGCAGTCTTTCCCGCCTGCTAGGAGCGGACTGGCCACGCACGCTGGATGAGTTGGAGGCACTGAAGCGGCGCTGAGGATGGAGTATGATGACCGCCAGTCGTCAATTTCGACTCCCGCCGCCTCCAGCAGATTTACGGGCGATCTCACAAATAGCTCTGGCGGGGCTTGGCGTATTTCAGGCTAGTCTTTCTGACGCTCATACGCTCCTCTATCGCAGCCGCCCGAGTCCTCTCTATCGGGACGCGGCATGCCACGTTGATCGGTCTTCAGTACATGACCGCTGCCGTCTTTGCAGCCATTCGGGTTGCCCGAGTCGATCGCCGGGCTTCCAGGGAGTACAGCCATGGTCTGGGTGGGTCCGCCGTTGTTTTGCAAGGGTCCTAGGTTGGGGTCGGTGTTGTTCAGATCGCCCACGCCCTCGAACCCGCAGCTAGGGTCGCTGCTCAGGTTGTAGCCAACAGAGGCGATGGAACCGTGACAGTCTCCTCCCGTACTGTTCGCGACAATAGTGTTCTGGAGCACCACTGTGCTGCCCTTGACGTTAAAGATGCCGCCACCCCTGCCATTGCCCGCGGTATTCCCGCTGAGCGTGCTGTTGTTGATGACGAGTGTTCCATTGGACTGGAATAATCCGCCATTCAGGATGCCTCCGGCAAGGCCGCTCGAACCGCTGCTATTTCCGCTGAAGGTGCTGTTCGTGATGATCAGGAGGCCGTAGTTGCCGATGCCGCCGGCCCGGTGGCGCGCGACGTTCCCGCTAAAGGTGCTGTTGATGATGGTCAGGGCGCCGCCGTTGCAGATGGCGCCGCCTACTTCCGCGCTGTTGTTGTTGACGGTGGAATTGATGAGGATCAGGGTGCTGCTAGGGCAGTTATAGATGCCGCCGCCGTAACCGAAAATGCCATTCCCGCCCCGAATTCTATTCCCAGTGATGATGCTGTCGATGACCGTCAAGGTGCCGAAGCAGTTGTAGATGCCACCGCCGCTATCTACCACTCCGGTGGCACCGCGGAAGGTCATCCGGGAAACCGTGACCTGGACTTTGGGTTCGGAGCCAATGACAAGGGCTTGGCCGAACCCGCCTCCGGCATCAACAATCGTTGTCTTCGCACCGGAACCGATAATCTTCAAGGGGAAGGGGATGACAAGACCCTCGTGATAGGTCGCGGGGGCGACGAAGATGGAATCACCCGGCAAGGTGAGCGAAATCGCATTCGAAATGGTTTTGCAGGCGTGCTGGCGCGACCGGCAGTTGTTGTTGTCATTGCCGTTCACTCCATCGACGTACCAGTTGCTGCCAGCCAGAGCGGTGGGCACGGCGAGCAATGCCAACACTGCAACGCACATAAATTTTCTGGATTTCATTTTTCCTCCTGAATTTGGCGTCGAAATAGCCAACTGCCAAAACATCCGTTGGCGAGATAACTGCTACGCTGTCCTGGGGTGTCCTCGCCGCCGACTTCGGCATTGGTGACCGCCTACCAGAAGGCGACAGAAGGACCAAGAGGCTGAGCCGCAGCTACGCTAGGACGAAGTCGGGTTGCGAGTTGTCATACCACCGTAAAAAGATTGTCAATTCGGGTGCCGTCGACGGTTTTTCAACGTGCTGCTGAATCGTCCGGAAGCCGTTCATGTCCAGGCCGCCGCTTGAGATTTTGAGATTTAATGAGGAAGTAAACTTTCCGAACAACTGAACTCCTCGGGCGCTACATCACTGCGATTTGAGTGATGCCATGTCGATCACAAAGCGATACCGCACATCGCTCTTGAGAACCCGCTCGTAGGCTTCGTTGACTTTCTGAATCGGGATCACTTCGATATCGCAAGCCACTCTGTGCTTGCCGCAGAAATCCAGCATCTCCTGGGTTTCTTGAATTCCGCCGATTGAGGAACCGGCCAGACTGCGCCGGCCCGTGACCAAAGAAAAAGCCCCGATCAGAGTTTGACTTTCTGGAATGCCGACAATGACCATGGAACCGTCGACTTTCAAGAGATTGAGATACTGATTCCAATCCATGTTGGCCGAAACCGTGTTGATAATTAGATCGAAGTAACCCTTCAATTTGGTGAAGATCTCGGGCTCACTGGTCGCATAAAAATGATTTGCCCCCATACGCTTGCCGTCGTCCTGTTTCTTCAAGGATTGGCTGAGAACTGTGACCTCCGCACCTAAAGCATGACCGATTTTGACGCCCATGTGCCCCAACCCGCCTAGACCAACGATCGCAACCTTCTTGCCAGGTCCAGCTTGCCAGTGCTTCAAAGGAGAATAAAGCGTAATGCCGGCGCATAGCAGCGGCGCGCATGCATCCAGCGGCAAGTTGTCAGGCATGCGCAGGACATAATTTTCATCAACGACGATCTTGCTGGAATAGCCGCCGTAGGTGGGTTTGCCCTCTTTGTCTCGGGCGTTATAAGTCCACACCGTGTGTACGGTGCAGTATTGCTCCAGACCTCGCTTGCACTCGACGCAAGTGCGGCATGAGTCCACGAAGCAGCCCACACCGACTCTGTCCCCGACTTTGAACTTGCGCACCTTGCTCCCCACAGCTGCTACGACCCCGGCGATTTCGTGGCCCGGAACCATGGGAAAGATGGATTCCTCCAGGTAGTCGGACCATTCCCCACGACTCTGATGGATATCGGAGTGGCAAATCCCGCAGTACTTGATGTCGATGGCGATATCGTGCTCCTGCGGTTCGCGCCGTTCGAACACATATGGGGTAAATGGAGCCTTCGCAGTCATCGCTGCGTAGCCCTTCGTTTGGCTCATGATTTCTCTCTTCTTAAGCAGGTTGAATGCGAGAACCGTTCAGCGTTGGATCTGCTCGGATCGGGGGACTGAGCGGCCACGTCACGGCTTCGCGATGTCGCCGGCTATTCTGCGCGCCGATTCGCGGGGCTGCTGACTTTGTAGCTAAGCGGCTTTTTTCTTGGGAACCTTGGCTCCCTTTTTGCGCGCTTCCGAGAGGCCGATCGCAATAGCTTGCTTGCGACTCTTCACTCTGCCTCCCCTGCCGCCTTTGCCCGAGCGAAGGGTACCGTGTTTCTTCCGCCGCATGGCGCTAGCGACAGTCTTCCCCACGGCTTTGCCATATTTGCGACGACTCGACTTTTTCCTGGCTGGCATGTGCTTACTCCCACGCGCTTTGAATTGCGATCCTCGTGCGAAGTTGCTCCAATTGATATTCGCTCCCGCAACTCCGGCACCGCTTTGGCCCTTGGAGAAACATTATCCAGCCGTGAGCGCGCCTCACACGTCTTTTTTCTGCCCTTCGGTATGGCGCTCTCCCCGCAGCTACTGCGGAGGTTGCGGCTTCTCATTTTGTTTCCGCTGTTCCTCCTGTCGTTTCTTCTCTTCGGGTGTCGGCTGACGAGGCTGCTGTTGCGGCGGCGCCGGACGTGCCTCTGGCGGCCGCGCTTGCTCAGGCTGCTGGCGTTCATTTGGCGGAGGGGTTGGCGGCCTCGGAGCAGGCTCATTTCGGTTTGTTTCAGGCCGATTATTTGGCTGCGGAGCCGGCGGACGGTTTGACTCTGGTCGATTTGGTTCCGGCCGATTTGCCTCGGGACGATTGTTCGGCTGCGCCGCAGGCGGTCGATTTGGTTCCGGCCGGTTATTCGGCTCGGGTTGGTTTGGTTGCGGACGATTATTTGGCTGCGCAGAGGGCGGACGATTTGACTCCGGTTGCGCCGCAGGCGGTCGATTTGTCTCGGGCCGATTGTTCGGCTGAGGTTGGTTCGGTTGCGGGCGATTGGGCTCCGGTTGCGCCGCAGGCGGACGCTCATTCCGCGCCGGCGGCTCCGCTGGACGATTGTTCGCGGGTGGTTGATTTAGTTCCGGCCGGTTTGGCTCCGGCCGATTGTTTGGCTGGGGCACAGGCGGTCGATTTGGTTCAGGCCGATTATTCGGCTGAGGCTGGTTCGGTTGCGGCCGATTCGGCTGCGCAGAAGGCGGACGATCATTCCGCGCCGGCGGCTCTGGACGATTGTTCGCGGGTGGTTGATTTGGCACCGGCCGATTTGGTTCCGGACGGTTGTTTGGCTGCGCAGCCGGCGGCGGGTTTGATGGCGCCGGAGTGGTTGCGCCCGGAGCTGGCTGGCCGCCCGGGCGGTTCGCGGGCTCATTGCCCGGACGATTCGGCTGGTTACTCGGCGTCGCCGGCTTTCCCGGAGGCGCCATCTTGACCATCGGATGTACTTGTGAGGTCGTCGTGGGTCGCAAGCTCTGCACTTCCTGTTTCGCCAGAGCTTGTCCCGGATGCGCCGCCAGCGCTTGCTGCTGTCTGGCGAACGGCACTGGCGGAGGAGGCGGGGTGTTCTTGGCGATCACCTGACGGTTCGCTACTGCCGGCGGTGGTGCGGTCACACGGTTAGCCGTGTTCGCGTGCCCTCCCAGTACGCTTTCTCGCGAAGGCGCAACGGCTACTCTCGCGGCAATCGGCGCGGAGGCTATTTGTCTCGGGTCGACCTTGACCGCGGCCTTGGCCACAGGCTGCGCGCTCGCGAAAGCCTGCTGCGGCACCGCAGTCACAGCGCCCGGAACCGTTTTATTCACGTACGTAACGTTCGTGATAGTGGTGCTTTTATTGACGATGGTTGTGTTGTAGACGTTGTTAATGGTGGTCGTGTTGACCGTCGTATTGCTGATGTTGACCCTATTCACATACTCGCGGCTTACGTTGTAGGTGGGAACATAGACTTCGCGTGGACCCAATGGGAACCATCCGACATTACCTCCGACCACGCCGAGACTGCCGACGAACACGACCAGGGCGGGCGCGTAAACCGGGACAACGTCCACCGGACCGGCTACCCAGCCCCAACGTCCGCCAGCACTTATCCAGCGGCCATAATGAAATGGCGCATAGCCCCATGGCGCGTCGTCTACCCAAGTCCAACCCCAGGGAGCTATCCACGCCCAATGACCTTCGTGATACGGCGCCCATCCCGCATCTACACGGTTAGGAAACCAGACGTGACCATAACTGGGATCGTCGCGCCAGTCTCCATAATCATCCAGATCTTCGTAACCAACGACATCACGGGAGAGATACCGGGCCGATCGCGATCGCTCATAACGTTGGTCACGATCGTTGCTCCAGTTATCGAACTGATCCGGTCCACCGATATCCACGACTTCCGCATTCAGTGTCTCGGTGCCGCTGAACGTCCCTCTCTGTCCTGCATGGAGCGTGAAAGTCTGTCCGTTGCCGGTCGACTCTCCTTCCCCCTCGCGCACACTTACCACCGTGTAATTTCCATCTTCACTAGCTTCTAACCGGTACCTTCCGGGTTGATACACAGAAAACGCCTGATTCGGTGTATCGATTTCGAACACATCATCGCGATTCATGCGACGCACTCGTACGTTGAGCGAGCCCGAAGTAAGTTGGATTTGGACTGTACGGTCATCCAAGTTCAGAAAAGACATGCCAGTGTTTTCCGCCAGGCGGATCGTGGCCGTACCCAGCTGCACTTCGGCGCGCGAACCCTTATCGACCCAAAGCTTATCGCCGATCGTCATCGGACGATTGGGATCCGCTTGTACCCAATCTGATTCGCCGGCTGGGTCAAATGAAACCGACCCCTCCAAGTAACCGAGTCTAGCCACCCGGCCCGGCGGATCGACACTACCATATTGATCCTGAGCAACTGCTTTAGGGGGTTGTGCTATCGTCAGCAATGTGAGCGCGAGCAGCGCGCCCATCCACAAGACTCTCTGCTTCGATTTGTTGTCCATGGGAAGAATCTCATTCCTTCTGCCGCCAAGGGCTGCTGCCAGTACGCTCCACCGTGGTGGAGTCGGCAGTCGATCCTAGACTTTCATCATAGGCCTACGCCTTCCTCGGTACGTCTACACCGAACTTCAGACGTATCTAAGAAGTATCTAGTTGCCTGAGAGCGGGTAGACCCTAGCGAAGTGAGGACTGCTAAGAACTGTTTCACGTCGAACATTTGAGTCCGCCGCAGTTAATGATGGATGACAGACCTTGTAGCCTGCTTCACCCCCATCCCGTTGCTGATGTCGGCGAAGCCCAACGCGGTCGAGGACCTTCGAATTTCACTCGTTCCAGTTGCGGTGAGCGTACGAAACCGGGTAGGGTGTAGGGGACCCGTGATGATCTTTTCTTCCATTTCCAATCCGAACGAGGACAATAAAAAAGCTGCCGCTTAGGCTACGGCAAAAAGCCATGATTGCCTTTCTTTCCATTATTGCCGTGGGGTTTTTTCTCGGCATGCGGCATGCGACCGATCCTGACCACGTGATCGCGGTCGCAACTATCGTCACCCGACAACGCAATTTCGCTCGCGCTGCTCTGATTGGCGCATTTTGGGGACTGGGTCACACCGTCACCATTTTCGTGGTAGGTGCAGGAATTATCCTGTTCAATCTGATCATCCCGGCTCGGGTTGGCCTCAGCATGGAATTGTCCGTGGGACTGATGCTAATCATCCTCGGAATTATGAACCTTGCAGGTTTTCTGCGTTCCGTCCCTGGCCTGCCGCTTGCTGCTCACGACAATGACGGACACGAGGAACATACGCACCATCAGGGCACCGTTCACTCTCATCCTCACAGTCACGGGGACTACGTCCATAGCCATCGACATGCGCACCAGCCTGAAGTCCACCCTCACGCACCCGATCAGACGCCGTTGGCTTTTTTGGACAGGATGCTTGCCAGGTCCGGTGCATATCAGCACCTCCGGCCGTTGGCAGTGGGCATCGTTCACGGCCTGGCGGGATCGGCGGCGGTTGCCCTGCTCGTCCTCAGCACCATCCGGAATGCGCACTGGGCCATTGCCTATCTGTTGATTTTCGGACTGGGCACCATCGCGGGCATGATGGTGATCACCTTGAGCCTTGCTTCTACACTCAGGTTCGTAGGTAGAAGCCAGCGCGTCGCCAGCAAACTGGCGATGGCCTCGGGACTGCTTAGCCTGGCGTTCGGTCTCCTGGTGGTTTACCAGATTGGCTTCGCAAGCGGTCTGTTCACGGCTCATCCGCTATGGACGCCAAAATAGCTCTAGGCCTGTCCGATGGAAGTTAGATATTTTATTTTTACCTGTGAATGGGATAGTTGAGATGAACTCACCTCCTCGACTAAACATGCCAGAGTCGTGGCAGATCAATGCCGCGCTCCTGCTGGTTCGCATTGCTAGCGCTTTGGCGTTTCTGTATCACGGGAGTGCCATCCTCTTTGGCGCCTTCGGGGGTCCTGGCCGGACAAGTTTGCCGCTGCCCGCAATATGCCGGCTGTGATTGGGTATCTAGTCGGGCTGGCGCAGGTCGCTGGGGGCTTGGCAGTTCTGACTGGTATTCTGACTCGAGTTGGGGCGGCGTGCGTTGCTCTCGTAATGCTTGGGGCGATCTTTCTAGTCCATCTTCCGCACGGTTTCGACGTCAGTCGCGGTGGTATGGAATATGCGTTCACGGAGTTGTTGCTGGCTATAGCGCTCATATTCACTGGCCCAGGCGCATATTCACTCTCATCATGGCTTCCAGTGTCACTGCGAAAACTTTGAAGTCGATAGCCGACTTATCTTGACCAAGGCGGCGCGATTTCTTGCTCACGCCGTATTGTCGCCTCGGTCGTTCGCTTATAATTCAATGGCTTAGCGGTATGTGTTCCGAACAGCTCCGCTCCCCTTCCAAGGAGATACGAATTTGCCACGCCACGGAAATTGGCCGCTCCTAGCGGCATCGCTTTTGCTTTCCGCTGCGCTTCTCGTTCTGGGCGGCGCTTCGAGCGACTCCGTACCCCAGGTCCGTTATCCCCAACCCGACATCGGAGTCGACACGCTTGCCGCGCGCAAACAAGCGCAAGCCGACACGGTGAACCAGTTCAAGGTTTTTTATCAGTTTCACTTCACCGACGCGCTAAAAGAGAGCGGAATCACGTTTATCCACCACATGGTGGATGATGCCGGTGTCGATTACAAGCCGGTTCACTACGATCACGGCACCGGCATTGCAGTGGCAGATGTCGATGGTGATGGGTTCTACGACATTTACTTCGTGAATCAGGTAGGCGGCAATGAACTGTGGAAGAACTTGGGTGGCGGCAAGTTCAAAAACATCACGCAGGAAGCTGGAGTCGGCCTGCCCGGCCGGATCAGCGTCACCGCGTCGTTCGCCGATATCGATAACGATGGTGCCCAGGATTTGTTCGTCACCACGGTTCTCGGTGGCAATGCGTTATTCAAAAATGACGGGCATGGGCACTTCACGAACATCACGAAAGCGTCCGGCCTCGATCTGGTCAGCCATTCCTCGGGAGCAGTTTTCTTTGACTATGACAACGATGGCCTTCTCGATCTTCTGGTTTGCAACGTGGGCAAGTACACCAGTGACAAGAAAGGCACGCAGGGTCAGTACATAGGATTGCCGGATGCCTTCTCTGGTCATCTTCACCCTCAACGCTATGAATATCCCGTTCTATACAAGAATTTGGGCCACGACCGCTTCAAGGACGTCACCGCGGAAGCCGGATTGCGCCCAACCGGCTGGTGTGGAGATGCTAGCTTTGCCGATCTGAATAGTAATGGTTTCCCCGGCCTATTCATTCTGAACATGCAGGGCCACGACCATTTTTTTGCAAACGAAGCCGGCAAGAAGTTCGTTGACAAAACTGAACAATATTTTCCAAAGACTCCGTGGGGCGCCATGGGACTGAAGTTTTTTGATTACGATAACGATGGCCGCATGGATCTCATCGTCACCGACATGCATTCTGACATGAGCGAGACCGTTGATCCTGACCGTGAGAAGTTGAAATCCACTATGCGTTGGCCCGATTCCTTTCTGCAGGGGTCACACTCGGACTACATCTGGGGCAATGCTTTCTATCACAACCTGGGCAACGGCAAGTTTGAGGAAGTCTCGGATCGTCTTGGAGTCGAGAATTACTGGCCGTGGGGGGTGAGCGTCGGAGACCTCAATGCTGACGGATGGGACGACATTTTCATCGCGTCCGGCATGAGCTTTCCCTTCCGCTACGGAATCAACTCGATGCTCTTGAATAACCGCGGGGAGAAGTTCCTGGACTCCGAATTCCTGCTCAGGATTGAGCCGCGCAAAGACATTTATGTGCCGTGGTTTGACTTAGACTGCTCGCAAAATGGGCTGGATGAGCTGAATCAGAAGGTTTGTGTTGGACGATCAGGGAAGATCACCGTAATGTCTCCGCGCTCCAGCCGATCTTCTGTGATGTTCGATCTCGACAACGATGGTGATCTCGACATCGTGACCAACGATTTCAACTCGGCGCCCCAGGTCCTCATCAGTGACCTGGCACAGCAGAAAGCAATTAACTGGCTCAAAGTCGTTCTGGTCGGGACTCGATCGAATCGCAACGGACTGGGCGCCACTGTGCGCGTGCAGGCGGCCGGACAGACCTATACCAAATACAATGACGGGAAATCTGGTTACCTCTCTCAGAGCGTGTTACCGCTTTACTTCGGTCTGGGTGACACCACAAAAATCGACCGCGTCGAAGTGGACTGGCCCTCCGGCCGAAAGCAGGTCTTGACTAATGGGCTCGCGGAAAACCAGGTACTGCGGATTACCGAGCCAAAATAGCCGAGAGATATCTCTTTCCTACGCTCGCAAGTAAAATCGGTTGGACTTAAAAGAAAACGGGAATACTATTGACTTCATGAAAGCTTGTAAGGGCGGGTCGGCCTCGAGTCGACGATGCAGGGGAGGGCTTATGAAGCAACTATCGGTGCTGCGCTGCGGCCGCCCAGTCCTGATGTTCTTTTGTGCAAGCGCATTAGTCTTAAGCGTGACGCCATTGCTGGCTCAGCACAGGGGCGGTGGGAATACACGCCCTCCGACGCCGGCACCTCAAGCTCCTACCACCCCAGCCCCGGCAACCAACTTTGACCAAAACAAGCTGATGTTGGATAGCAACGTCAAGCCAGCCTCGTCACCGATTGCAAAAGAGAATAACTGTTTTCTTGCCCCGCTCAACGGGGTGCGCTCTGCTACCGTTGGGATTGCCGATTTGCAAATTCCGGCCAAGGCGCAAAGGAAATACGAGGATGGTTGTGCGGCCGTCAAGAACAATAAATTAGTCGAAGCTGAGAATCATTTTCGCAAGGCGGTTAAGGAATGGCCAAAATATTCGGCTGCCTGGGTCGTGCTGGGTCAAGTACTGGAAGCCCAGCAGAAAACTGAAGATGCCCACAATGCCTGTTCTCAGCCTCTGACAACCGACGCGAATTTCTTGCCAGCCTATCTTTGCCTGGCGGATATCTTCGCGCGCTCGCAGAGTTGGGATAAAGTGCTGCAGCTTAGCAGTCGCGCCCTGGAAATTGACCCAACTAACGATATGGTGGCCTACGAATACAACGCTGCGGCAAACCTGAATCTGCACAATTTGCCTGAGGCAGAGAAAAGCGCGTTGCGGGGTGCAGAAATCGACAAAAGCAACATCGATCCGCGCTTGCATTTCCTGCTGGCTCAAATCTACGAAGCGAAGGGTGATCGCGCGGGTGAAGCTGCTCAATTACGCGAGTATCTGAAATTCGCCAGCGATCCCAATGATGTAGCGATGGTAAAGAACTACCTGGCGGATCTTGACAAGCAGAGCAAATAAGCCACTGCGGGTTTCAGCGAAGATTCTGCGGTTACTTCCACTTAGCCTCACCCTCCACGATTGTAATGTAACGGTTAAGAGGAACCTCAGTAAACCGCTCAATGGCATGGCTGGGCGCCGGCCATCTCACTTCGATCCAATCAAGCTTGGTTCGCTTTCCAATTCCCAGCACCACACGAGGATCATGCGATGAAAGATAGCTGCCTCCGCCTACTTTCGTTGTGCTCCGCTTCAAATCTCCGGCCTGGTACGTGACACGCGCCCCCACTGCATCGATGTTCGACTTTGTTCCAACCAGGCGTAGTCCTAGCCAGTTATTCTGTGCGCCAAGTTCGTTGCGAAGCAGAACCGGCGCTTCATCGTTATTCGAGATCAGCACATCGACCGCGCCATCGTTGTTGAAGTCTCCCAGCGCCAGGCCGCGGCTCGCCATCGGCGTTGCGAAAACTGGGCCGCTCTCCTGGCTGACATCCTTTAGTCCCGTGCCCGTATTGTGGAACAGCAGAGGCGGTTCACGATATGTCACACGAGGGTAGATCACGTCGATAAGATCATCAGGGTGACCGTTCGCGATCATCAAATCCAAGTTACCGTCATTGTCGTAGTCAAAGAATTTCACACCCCAACCGCTCTTCATTTTCGTGGCATTTGCAATGCCCGAAGGCACGGCCATATCTTCAAAAGTCTCGTCGTGCTTGTTGCGATAGATGGCATCGAGTTCATGGTTCATGTTGGTGACAAACAAATCCATCCAGCCGGCCTGGTGGAGGTCCGCAGCGTCAACGCCCATCCCAGACCGGATTGTTCCCCCCTCACCATATGCCACGCCCGACGTAAAACCAATCTCCTCGAAGTGCTTACCTGCGCGGTTCACATACAAGAAATTGGCCAACTGGTCGTTGGCCACGAACAGATCCATCCAGCCGTCGTTGTTAATGTCTGCCGCTACTACTCCCCACGCCCTACCAGGGTTGTCTGCAATACCAGCACTCTGGCCGACATCGGTAAATGTGCCGTCTCCGTTGTTATGAAACAGCCAACTGGGCATGGGCTTGTAAACCCTGGGATTGCAGTATTCCGTTGAGCTCTCGAGCCCAGGCAAGTGAGGAGCCACGCAGTGTTGGTGATTCGCCTTGTCAAACTCTCCAAAGCGGCAGACAAATAGATCCAGATTCCCGTCGTTGTCATAATCGACCCACACCGCGCTGGACGCCCATCCCGGAGCGGCAACCCCAGCCTTCTCCGTAACGTCGGTAAAGGTCCCGTCCCCATTGTTCCGGTATAGAATGCTGCGTCCGTACTGCGTCAGATAAATGTCTGGGAAACCATCCCGGTTGTAATCCCCAACGGCAGCGCCCATCCCGTAGCCGCCTCCGGTCACACCGGCTTGCTCGGTGACATCAGTAAACGTACCGTCCCGATTATTGTGGTATAGAGCGTTGTGCAATGGATGGGGAGGAGTGAAAAAATCGCTTCGTCCAGTGTTCACCAGGTAAATGTCCATCCATCCATCGTTGTCGTAATCGAGGAATGCGCAACCCGACCCGTCCGTCTCCGGCAAGTATCTCTCAGCAGATTTTCCACTGGAATGTACCCAAGTGATGCCGCTGACCGATGATGGAACCAACGTAAAAGGATAAACGGGATCCGGATGGACTGCAGCAAATCGGCCAAGGGCGCCGAGAGTGAGGCTACCAGCTATTCCGCGTATGAACTGCCGCCGGGAAATACAAACGCAATTCTCCCGTAATCCCAGCGGTAGTCTCATTGCCACTTCTGTTCACCCTCCACGATCGTGATGTAGCGATTCAACGGCAGATCAGTGTAGCGCTGGGTGATAGTGCTGGGTTGAGGCCACTTAATTTCAATCCAATCGATTCTTGCCCGCTTTCCAATACCCAGCACAACCCGAGGATCGTGCGATGACAGAAAGCTGCCACCGCCAACTTTCATCCTGCTTCTCTTTAAGTCGCCCGCCTGATACGTCACGCGAGCCCCGATGGCATCGATGTTTGCCTTCTTTCCAATCAGGCGCAGGCCCAGCCAGTTGTTGTGCGCTCCTACGTCGTTACGAAGCAAAAGAGGCGGCTCGTCGTTATTCACGATCAGTACATCCACCGCCCCGTCATTGTTGAAGTCGCCAACGGCCAGCCCGCGGCTCGCCATCGGTCTTGTAAAAACCGGCCCGCTTTCCGAACTGACGTTTTTCCATCCAGCAGGCGTGTTTTGAAACAGCAACAGCGGCTCGCGAAAAGTTACCTGAGGCTTGATCTTTTCGACGATATCATTGGGATGTCCGTTGGCAATAAACAGGTCAAGGTTGCCATCGTTGTCATAGTCAAGGAATTTCACACCCCAGCCGCTCATCATCTCGGTGGCTCGTCCAATGCCGGACGAAACTGCTTTATCGTCAAAACTTTCGTCGTGCTTGTTTTGATAGAGTGCGTACATCTCGTGATCCAGGTTAGTGACGAACAGATCCATCCATCCGTCTTCGTTAAAGTCAGCTGAATCCACTCCCATCCCCGACCGTATCTTGCCTCCCTCGCCATACCCCACTCCCGCCGTGAAGCCGATCTCGTCAAAGTGTTTTCCTTGACGATTGACAAACAGAAAATTCGCGACCGTATCATTGGAAACGAAGAGATCCATCCATCCGTCATTGTTTATGTCCGTGGCGACCACTCCCCATGCTTTACCGGAGTAATCGGCGATGCCGGTTTTCTGACTAACGTCGGTAAACGTTCCGTCGCCGTTGTTATGGAAGAGCCAACTGGGCAGCGGGTCGTAGACTTTGGGATAACAATACTCGTTCACGCCAGCAACCCCTGGAATATTCGGATCGCCGCAATGTTGATTCCTTAACTTATCGTAGTCGGCGAATTGACAGACGAATAAGTCGAGGCGCCCGTCGTTATCGTAATCGAACCACGCAGCGCTCGACCCCCAGCCCGGCGCGGACATCCCTGCGTGCTCGGTCACATCCGTAAATGTACCGTCGCCATTGTTGCGATATAGAATGCTGTGTCCATACTGGGTAACGTAAATGTCCGGAAACCCGTCCCCGTTGTAGTCACCCACGGCAACACCCATTCCGTAGCCGCCCGCGCCCACACCGGCTTTTTCAGTAACATCGGTGAACGTGCCATCTCGATTGTTGTGATAGAGGGCATTGCGCAACGGGGTCTGGGGAGTATAAAAATCAGCCCGGCCACTATTCACCAGGTAAATGTCCATCCAGCCATCGTTGTCGTAGTCGAGAAACGCACATCCTGGACCACTAATTTCCGGCAGATATTTGTCCTTTGACTTCCCGGCAGTATGCGTCCAGGTAATGCCACTTTGGGCGGGCAAGACTTCTGAGAACGGATGAAGGGGGCTGCTCACTTCGAAGGCATGGATGAATCGTGGCAGCACGCCAAACGCCGCAGTGCCGGCCAGCATTTGTAGAAAATCTCTGCGATGCAATCCACTCGGCCGCCAACGGGTTGTTTGGTCTATTTTCGTCAACATAGAGAGCGGGCCGTTGAAACGATGACGAAATGCAAGGTGATGAATAACCTCAAGGCCGAGAGCTCTTCTTGGGCGCTTTACCCGCTACCCGATCAGCGGGATGACCAGCAGGAGCAACGGGAGCTCTAGTCGCGGGCACAGCGCGAACGAACTTTTGCAGATCCAAGCGA
>Ga0207130_1146_pt1 | contig 21897 bp, 29 predicted proteins | sample Alteio_BWMinHeat_16_FD_153545 | JGI IMG/M metagenome (GOLD analysis project Ga0207130, IMG submission 153545) | Enriched cells from forest soil in Barre Woods Harvard Forest LTER site, Petersham, Massachusetts, United States -... | ecosystem: Environmental > Terrestrial > Soil > Temperate forest >... | reverse complement strand
GCGGAGAGCCCTGTAAAATGGGCGATTGTTTCTCCTTTGGCCAATGAAGAGAACAACATTACGGAACTGCTGCGCAGAATCTCTCACGTTCTGGATCAGCATTCCGGCGGCCATGTTTTTCTTATCATTGATAAAGCCTCCCGTGATCGAACGCTGGAACTTGCGTCGAGTACGAACGATCCACGCTTTGAAGTGATCTGGGCTCCTGAAAACCGCAACGTGGTGGATGCGTATTTACGTGGCCACCGTGAAGCCTACGGTCGGGGAATCGAATGGGTCATTGAAATGGACGGAGGATTGTCGCACCTGCCCGAGCAGATCCCGGATTTCCTGTCCGGGCTCGCGGACGGATTCGAGGTGGTTTACGGATGCCGGAATTGCCCGGGAGGAGGTTTCGGTAGCGCCCCATTCCTCAGGCGTTTTTATTCCAAAGCGGGCACGTATGTGTCGAATATCCTTCTGGGGATGTCTTTTAAGGATGGCACCTCGGGATTCATTGCATTCAGCCGTAAAGCGATGGCGCGCTTTGTCGATAAACGATTCGGGTCGGAGGGCCATTTTTATCAAACGGAACTGCGCTATTATCTCAAAGGTCTGCGGTATAAGGAAATACCCATCCTCTACAACTCACCCTCGCCGCGCGTATCGTCAAATTCGCTTCGGAATGCACTACGGATGCTGGGCAGGCTTTGCCTGAACCGGTTCTGTGGTCCTTGACATTACCTTCTTTCTGTTTTCTTTATATTTTCTCCTAAAACTAATGAAACCCAGCAGGCCATAAACCATGAACAAAAAAGCTCTGATATTCGGCGTCACTGGGCAGGACGGAACCTATCTCGCGGAATTGCTGTTGGCCAAGGGGTATAAAGTGTACGGCGTGGTGAGGCGGGCATCCACGCCCAATACGGGCCGCATCGCGCATTTGCTTAAGAATCCTGATTTTTCGGAGTCGTTCACCTTGGTGGATGGCGACTTAACCGACGGGCTGAGCATTGCCCGTGTCCTGCAGGATACGACGCCTCATGAAATATATAATCTGGCGGCACAGACCGATGTGTATAAAAGTTTCTTCATGCCGGAGTTTACCAGCAATACCAATGCTTTGGGAGCCTTGCGCATTCTCGAGACGCTGCGGGTGTTGGGCAGGGCAAAAGAGGTGCGGTATTACCAGGCGTCTACCTCGGAGCTTTTCGGCAATAGCACGCAAGAGTCGCAGAATGAAGATACGCCCTTTCGTCCCTGCAGTCCTTACGGCATTGCAAAACTTCATGCTTATTGGACTACCGTGAATTACCGCAATGCGTTTCATATGCATGCGTCCAACGGCATTCTTTTCAACCATGAAAGTCCTATACGGGGAGAGCATTTTGTTTCCCGCAAAATAACGCGGGCGGTCGCCGCCATACATCACGGTCGGGCAAAAAAGCTGGTTATCGGGAATCTGAACGCCAAGCGGGATTGGGGCCATGCGAAGGATTTCGTGCAGGGAATATGGCTGATGATGCAGCAGGAGAAGGCAGATGATTATGTGTTGGCCACCGGTGAAAGCCATACCGTTCGGGAGTGCGTGGAAATAGCATTTTCCGTTGTAGGAAAAACCGTCCGATGGGAAGGCAAGAGTGCCGATGAAAAAGGGTATGATAAGGCCACAGGCAACCTTCTGGTGGAAGTGGATCCCATGCTTTTCCGCCCGACAGAGGTGGAGAACTTAAGAGGGGACAGTACGAAGGCACGCAAGCGATTGGGCTGGGAACCTTCCATCCGCCTATCGGAGCTGATAGAAGAAATGGTCAATGCGGATTTAACGCATTTTGCAAAGCATCCTTAACCTATGTTTGATCTCGCCGGCGCGAAAGTATGGGTAACGGGACATCAGGGGATGGTGGGCTCCGCGCTGATCCGGCGTCTTCGCAGTCAGGACTGCCAGTTGCTGACGGCATCAAGACAGGAGCTGGATTTGCGCAATCAGCAGGCGGTTGAGGCGTGGTTTGCCGATAATAAGCCTGATGCCGTTTTTCATGCGGCGGGAACGGTGGGGGGTATCGGAGCCAACAGTGCGTATCCCGCCGATTTCATTTACGATAACCTTGCGATGGCGACTCACGTGATCCACGCGGCATATCGCACGAAAGTCAAAAAACTCCTGTTTCTCGGTTCGTCCTGCATCTATCCGAAATTCGCCCCGCAGCCCATCACTGAAGACGCCCTGCTTACCGGTGCATTGGAGCCCACCAATCAATGGTATGCCGTGGCGAAGATCGCCGGGCTAAAATTATGCGCTGCTTACCGCAGGCAATACGGCTGCGATTTCATCAGCGCCATGCCCACGAATCTTTACGGGCTGCACGATAATTTCGATTCCTTAACCAGCCATGTACTGCCGGGCCTGATTGCACGAATACACCGGGCAAAACTGGCGGGATTGGATGCGGTCGAGGTGTGGGGGACAGGAACTCCTCGGCGCGAATTCTTGTTTGTGGACGATCTGGCGGAAGCTCTCGTGCATATGATGCGCGTTTATTCGGATGAGCCGCCGGTCAATATTGGCACGGGAGAAGACATCACCATTGCCGAACTTGCGCATCTGGTGGCGGGGTGCATAGGGTTCACCGGCAAAATTTTGTTTGATCCCACCAAGCCTGACGGCACGCCCCGGAAATTGCTGGATATAAGCCGCATACGGCAGATGGGCTGGCGACCGAGTACCACATTGCAGGATGGCATTGCCCGGACCTATGCCTGGTTTCTGCAGAACGATTCAGCCGGTCGGCAGACACAATAACGGTTGCGGAAACCGCAAATATCTCCATGTTAATGGCCTCGAAATAACTTTATTTCCAGTCCATGTCCGGCACCTTTCTCGTCATCACCACTATTTTTCATCCCACCCCTTCGGTGTTTACCCTAAGGGACGGCTGCCGTGAAGCGGGTTACGGATTCATCGCGGTAGGAGATGCCAAGAGCCCGAAAGATTTCTCGCTCGAGGGGTGTGATTTCATGACGCTTGAAGCCCAGCTTAAAAGCGGGCTCTCTACTGCAACTGCCTGCGTCGTCAACCATTACGCACGCAAAAATATCGGCTATCTGGAGGCCATGCGCCGGGGAGCGGACAACATCTTTGAGACCGATGACGACAACATGCCCGGGGCGAATTTCTTCGCTCCTCGTGAGCGTAAGGTGAAAGCGCCGGTCGTGAAGTCGCCCGGATGGGTGAATGTGTACGGCTATTATACCGATTCGGGCATCTGGCCGCGCGGATTACCCTTAAACCATGTAAAGACTGCGCTTGCGCCTTATGAGAGCCTTCCCGTTTCTGAGACGGATTGCCCGATCCAGCAGGATCTGGTGGACGGCGAAGCGGATATCGATGCTATCTGCCGCATGGTGGCGCCGCTTCCGCAACAGTTCAATAAACGCGGTGCGATTGCGCTGTCGGGGGCATGGTGCCCGTTCAACAGCCAGAATACGCGCTGGTGGCCAGACGCATTTCCGTTGCTCTATCTTCCCGCCTATTGCTCCTTCCGCATGACGGACATATGGCGCAGCTTTGTAGCGCAGCGTATCGCTTATGCCAACGGCTGGGGGGTGCTTTTTGGCGATGCGAGCGTCATGCACCAGCGCAATCTGCATGATCCCATGAAAGACTTCGCCGATGAAATACCTGGATACCTGCATAACAAGGCCATCGCCAGCACGCTTGATGCGCTTTCCCTGCCCTCAGGCGTCTCGTCGATTCCGGCGAACATGCGGGCCTGCTACGAGGCGCTCATAGCGCTGGGCGTGATTGGGGCAAATGAACGGACGCTGCTCAATGCATGGCTTGAGGATATTCAAGCAATCAAATAATGATATAGGATAACGCAGTGAGTTTATCCCGGGAGCGGAAATTATGTTCGATCATATCCTTCTGAAAGTGTCAGATTTTGAGAGAAGCAAAAAATTCTATAAGCCGATCCTTGAAACGCTAGGGCTTGAATTGTCCATCGACGGCGAGAGCTACATAGGGTTTGCAAACAAAGGAAAACTGCAGCTTATGCTGAAGGGTGGGACTGCTGCAGAAACGTCCCGGAACGTGCATATCGCGTTTTCCGCGCAATCCCGCAAGGATGTGGATAATTTTCATCGTCTTGCGCTTATGGCAGGCGGAGTCTCTGAAGGCGCTCCGGGGTTGCGTAACAAATACCATCCGAATTATTATGCGGCGTTTGTCATCGACCCGGACGGCAATAACATCGAGGCGGTTTGCCATAAACATGTTTGAAGGGCGCCCCATGACCGCCAAGACAAAGCAGCGTTGCGGATGGGCAGAGGGCAATCCGCTCATGCGTGCCTATCACGACGAAGAATGGGGCGTCCCGGAATACGACAGCCGCGCACTGTGGGAAAAACTCATGCTCGACGGATTCCAGGCCGGTCTTTCATGGCTCACCATCCTGCGCAAGCGCGATGCGTTCCGGGAGGCGTTCAAGGGCTTTGATCCCAAGATCGTGGCAAAATTCAACGAGAAAGACATCGTAAGGCTGCTAGACAACCCCGGCATCATCCGCTCGCGTGCTAAGATAGAGGCGACTATCGGCGGTGCGTGTACGTATCTGGCCATGGAGGCGGCGGGTGAGAATTTCTCGGACTTCGTCTGGGCGTTTGTGGACGGCAAACCCCTGCGCAATACGACTGGCAAAGTTCCCGCGAAAACTCCTTTGTCGGAAACCATTTCCAAGGAACTCAAAAAGCGCGGCTTCAAGTTCGTGGGCCCCGTCATCGTCTATGCATGGATGCAGGCGGTGGGACTCGTGGACGATCACGCCGTCCATTGTTTCCGGGCGAAATCCCGTGCTAAAAAGACGGGTTAGTTGATCCATGGCAGTATAATTATTTAATATTATCAAAAGATTAATTAATATCACTTGATAAACACCATAATTATAGCTATACTCCAATAATGGAGTTTAAGATGGCTTTGCATTCTACATTGGAAAAAGCTTTCGAGGGCAAACAGCTGCTCAACTGGGCAGTGTTTGAGGAGCCGGGCGTCATTGAAACGGTCGCCGGTCCTGTCTTTCAGATATTCGTAAATATCTGCGATGAGTGGGAGCTTTCCGTACCGCAGCGCCTGAAGCTGCTGGGCGGCATTATCGGCGAGTCGACCTATCATAACTGGAAGTCTGGCAAATCCATCAAGATGAACGTAGCGCTCCTGGAGCGCATCAGCCTTATCTTGGGTATCTATAAGGCGCTGAACCTGATCTTCGTGAATGAAGGCAAATCCCATGAGTGGCTCGCCGCCATGAATGACGATGCGGTGTTTGCCAGCATGTCGCCGGTGCATTTCATGTTGCAGGGGCCGGTGGAGAATCTGTATCGCACGCGTAGGTATCTGGATGCTTGGCGCGGGATCAAATGACAATATTCCGGTCAGCCGGATCGCGTGCAAAACACATCGCCTGATTAACTCCCGGCATCCGACCGTCGGCGTGTTCGATCGTGTCGCCAGTCCTGATCAGGCAAGGGCTGCCATGCTCATCGAGCAGCTGACCAATCCCCGAAATACCGCCATATCCGAACGTTTCGCCCGGATTCCTGCGAAGGAGCTCGTACTGGGCCAGTCAGGCGCTACGATGATCATGGCATCCTTCATCCATACTTACGAAACCGGCGGCAGGTTCCATAGCGCGCAGCTCGGCGCGTGGTATGCCTCCTTCTCCATAACGACCGCCATCCGCGAGACTGTATATCACCAGTACCGAAGGCTTAGGCAATCGCACATGGAGATTCGCGGCACCATCACCCAGCTGCGCGAATTGGTGTCAAACATCCATGCCGATTTCCACGATATACGCGGTTTGCAGGGCGCAATGCCGGATGTGTATGCCAAAGAAGATTATACCCATTCCCAGCCACTGGCCTTTGCTTTGCGGAAGAGCGGTTCCAACGGCGTCTGCTACGCAAGCGTTCGTCACGAGACGGGAGAGAACATCGCCGTTTTCAAACCTTCCCTCCTGCCGCCGGTGCAGCAGGGCGATCATTACCAATACGAATGGTATACTGACGCGGAGCTGGTTATACGAAAGCTCACAAATGTGGCATAAGGCGGAATAACCGGCTAGTATCTTGCCCTGTTTGGAAAATCTCTCGAAGGAAATCCGTTATGACATCCCGCTATCTGGCACCTGTTTTGGCACTGCTTGTTTCCGCCTGCACGTTTACCCCGCAGGATGGTGGCGTGAATGCGGGGTTCCACCCGCCGCTAGTCAGTAAACACTGGGATGTAAAGAATTACGCCCTGCAGAATGGCACTCCGGTCTGCGCCATTTCCTCCGGCTATAACGGCATTACTTTGACGTTGAGCCATTCGCGGGGAGACGAGGAAGTGGTGGTGCAAAGCACCCGTATGATGAACCCCGGCGCGACGCTCACCGTGAATGTGGGCGGCGAAAGGTTTGAGGCTTACGACACGTTCTTTCCAGCCAAGGTTGGGCCCCAATTGCTGCAAAGCCTGTTAAAGGGTGACAAAGCGTATCTCGAATGGTCGGAATTCAGCGGGCCGTCGGGACGGGAGCGCACGCATGTGCAGAACATCGTACAGCTGGATGATTTCGCAGGACATGTCAAAGAGTGCAGGGATTCGTTGCGTCAGCACTAATATTTCCGTATGCGAATGAAACTGCACCATACCCTTGCGGCGTTGCTGCTTCTTATTGTGACGGGCTGCGCGCCTTCCGCACCGTTTAATCACGAATTCGCTACCGGGCATTACGCGTCCGATATAGAGCAGTGCGCGCCGTATGCCCGCAAGGTATCCGGCATTAAACTCTATGGTGATGCCGCCGGCTGGTGGCAGGCGTCCCGTTCCCATTACGAGCGCGGCAACAGGCCAGTTGTGGGCTCCGTTCTCGTTCTCAAGAGAACGCATCGCATGCATTCGGGCCATGTGGCGGTCGTGAAAAGGATCGTGAATTCGCGGCAGATAAACGTCACGCACAGCAACTGGGGTGACAGCTCGAGCACCCGGCATATCATCTACGATTCGATGCGTGTAGAAGACGTATCGCCCGCCAACGATTGGTCACAGGTGCGCTTCTGGAACGATGCCAAGGGTGTGATGGGCTTTCCGTATGAAGCTTACGGCTTCATTTATCCGTGACGGACAATATCGCCCGGCAGATAACGCACGGTGTTCTTCGGCGGCAGACCCGACCAGCTGGGTTGGGGGCGTTTCAGGTAAAGATTCACCGTATCTGCATTCCCCACCTTGACGAACTGGGTCGGCTGCTTGGGGTTGATGAAGGGCGTTTCCTCGATCATGTCGGAAAAACCCAAATCCCAGCTTTCGCTGGCTGTATTTTGATAGCGGGACATAACATCCTCCTTGGTTGCGGTTGAAGAGGCAGAATGCTCTGAAAGGGCTACGGGTACCATATGGAAAGGGGCGGGTATTATAAGGGGAGCAACAAGATGGAGGAAAAAGAGGCGGATAGGATTTTGGCTTATGTATTCAGGATATTATGAAGGGTCGCCGAGCATTGCTCCCTTATGGCGCATTGGCCACAATACGTGCGAACATAGAAGGAGTCTGCACATGAACCCGCTTATCATTTTACTGCTCGTCATATTGCTTTTTGGAGGCGGCGGCGTCGGTTACTACCATAGCGGCTACATGGGTATGGGATATGGCGGTGGCGGCGGGCTTTTATTGGTGGTGATTATTCTTTTATTGCTGCGCTGATCCCACCGACGAATCATCTCAACCAAGAGGTATCCTATGAACAAGATTTCTTTTTTACTCGTAGCTGCCAGCCTCATTGCAGCTAGCAGCACTTGCGTTGCGGATGAAATCACGCAGGTGACGACGCCGCAGGGCAATGTCACCACGACGGTCCAGTCGGCCACTGGCACCACGACGATTAACAGCTCGGCCGGGCAATCCATGGTGACCCGATCGAAAGACGGGACGAAAATTGAAATGGACTCGGATAACTCCGTGTATACCGTTTATCCGGACGGCTCCAGGGTTGCTGCCCCCAACGGGGTCAACACGTTGATGGACGGCGAAACCATCACCGTCAAGGACGGCAAACGAATCCCGTAATCAGGGAAATCAATCAGAGTCACCACCCCCCCATTACGAAACACTACAGGATCGGAATCAGTATTTCGGTCAGCAGTTCAGCTTCTGGTGTGGTGGCCGGATTGTTGAGATATTTTTCGATGCAGAAATCTTCACGCATCTTTAACGGCGATTGATCCACTATGGCAAGTACACGCGGATAGGCTTCGGGCAATTGCGAATAAGAGCCGGTTAACAGGAAGCGTGCGTATTTGCCCCCTTTCAACTCACGAAATTGCAACCCGGCGGGGATTGATGCAGGCTTGCCTTTCATATTGAAACCAGCCTGCAATTGAAACGCATCATCCCCTTTTTTGCTTTTATCAATGCCGCTCAGCGAGAGGCCGCCGTTGATTTGATTACTATCGAGCTGTGTCTGCGCTACCTTACGCAATTCTTCCCATGCCTTTGGCGCCGTCTGCATAAACGGCCCGGTTTTTTCCACATATAAGAACCATAATGGCTCGGTTGCCACAATTTCCGGTTCGATGGTAAGGTTTAATAATGCTGCTTTTGTATTGGTCTTCATAATCGCCTCTTCGATATTGTCACTTTATAGTGATGATCGGCCATTGCCTTTTGTTACAGTGAGATGGATAGCATTGGCGGTTGAAACATGCTCTGTGCATTCATACCCTAAGGCCAAAAGATCCACGCCTGAAAACAGGTTTTCACCTGTACCGAGGAACACGGGTGACATGACGAGATGAAGTTCATCAACCAGGCCGGCACGCAAATATTGTTGTATGGTGGAGACGCCGCCGCCAATCCTTATATCCTTGCCATTCGCCGCGTTTCTAGCTTGCTGGAGCGCGGCTTCAATGCCATCTGTCACAAAATGGAAGGTCGTTCCCCCTTCCATGACGAGAGGCGGGCGCGCATGATTCGTTAATACAAAAACCGGCACGTGATAAGGAGGATTATCACCCCACCAACCTTTCCACGTATCGTCCGGCCATGCTCCCCTGATAGGTCCAAACATATTCCGGCCCATGATCCATGCCCCAATATTCTCAAAGCTGTGAATGGCAAAATCGTTATCGATACCTGTTTCCCCGCCATCCTGGCCAAACATTGCCCGAAAAGTTTTCGTGGCAAACGCCCATCTATGCAGGGTTCGTCCGTTCACTCCGAGCGGGTTGTCGAGGCTTTGATCAGGGCCTGCGCCATAACCGTCTAGCGATAGGGAAAAACCGCGAACTACAAGCTTAGTCATACGTTGGAATACCTTTATTATTTACCGGGAAGGCGGGTTTAAGCTTCCGGTATCTGCAACACCGGCATGACTTCGACGGATTCGCCCGGAAAGTTGGTAAAATGAGGATGATTCTCGAACATTTTGGCAGCGGCTTCGTGTGAATCGGCGCGGACGACGGTAAAGCCGCTCATTTCGTTGCTGACGTCTTCAATGCTGCGCGCGGTTATCTTCTTGGTCTTGCCGAGCGGGCCACCCATTTCGACAATGGCGGATTGATGTTTGGCAACCCAGGCTTTCCAGGCGGCGATGCCCTCTTTCATTTTTGCCTGCTGTTCTTTTTCGGACATCGCATTCCATGCCACCATTTTCGGGTTGGTTTTGCTGCCGAGAAAAATGGCCAGATAGGCATTGGTTGCGTTGGTTTTCATAAAGCCTCCTTTTTACGTTGTTATATATCTAACGATCGCTAAATATATAAACTTGCAATGCCTGTCAAGAGATATATAATGATCGCTATAGATATGGGGAATTAATATGGCTAAGGGACGGCCCAGAGAGTTTGATAAGGAGAAAGCGCTGGATATTGCGCTAGAGCTTTTCTGGCGGCACGGTTACGAAGGCGTGTCGATTGCCGCGTTGGCGAATGCTCTGGGAATCAAGGTTCCCAGCCTATATGCCGCGTTTGGCAATAAAGAAAGCCTGTTTCTAAAGGCCGTTGAGCGTTATGGGCAAAGCGCTGGTCACATCTATCATGAATCTTTCAAGAAAAAGACCGCGCGGGAGGTAGCGCAGGCAATCCTGGAAGGTGAAGTAAAGCTTGTTACACAAAAAAATCGCCCGAATGGTTGTCTGATGGTGCAAGGCGCACTTGTCACTAGCCCGGAATCTGAAAAAATAAGCACTATGATGGCTGGCATGCGCGGTATGGCGGAAAAATGGATGGCCGACCGCTTTAAGCAGGCGCAAAAAGAGGGGGATCTACCTGCCGATGCTGACCCCAAGGCACTGGCTTGCTACATCATGACCATCAATTCAGGCCTTGCTGTGCAGGCACGCAGCGGGGTGAGTAAGGCGCGGCTCAAGCAGGTCGTACAAATCGCCCTTCAAAATTGGCCGAAGACAATCAACAGACAAACCCAAAAGAAAATCTAGGACGAATGGGGTTATCGATATGAAAATATATTGGATCAAGGCTCAGGCGCCACGGCGTGTTCTTGCGCTTGTAAAACATCTGGAATTGAAGGCGGAGCTGATCGAAGCCACCTCTATGGCAGGTGGGTTAAAAAGTGAAAACTATGCGCGGCTCAATCCCAACCTGAAAGCCCCGACATTGGTCGATGGCGATTTTGTATTGTGGGAGTCATCGGCCATTATGGCGTATCTTTGTATCAAGGCGGGTTCGGATATGTGGCCGGCACATAACCCTGCCGAGCAGGTGGAAGTGCTGCGTTGGCTGAGCTGGAACGATTGTCACTGGGCACCGGCAACGGGTTCATTTTATTTTGAACATATTGTAAAAGCAACATTCGGCTTGGGAGCGCCAGATAGGGCTTCGCTACAAGACAATGTACCGGAACTGGTTCAATGGGCGAAGGTGCTGGATGATTATCTTGCCGATAAAACATATGTGGCATGTGGGCGGTTGACGATTGCAGATTTCCATCTCGCCTCTATGGCAACCTATTGGCGGGAATCGGAGATGCCACTGGAGGGATTTCCTAATATTGTGCGTTGGATTGATATGTTATTGCGCATTCCAGCCTGGGCCGACCCATGGCCTGCCAAAGCCAATTGACCAGCCGCAGCATTCACAATCCATACAACATACATTCCGTTATTTAACGATCTGCAAAAGAGGGTGATTCCAGTTTAGAAATTGATTCCTAGCGATGCGACACGGATTTTCTATGCGTTGGATCGTGATCGTAGGATTAATCTAGTACATTGTTAAATAAGTGTATTTACAAATAGGGATTTACGAAATGCTCCCACGATTCTAGTAAAAGAATTGTAGTCGTAATAACATGAGAGTATTTAATTAATTTAAATAAATAGTAATAATTGATTGTTATATTCGCTATTCGACCAACTGGGGAAAGCTATGTCAACTAATGCCGATGAACTTCTGAAACAGTTTGCTCAGCAGTTTCATTTGGAATACAGACCTGCGAAAAACGAGCAACCTTTTGGATCTTTACGATTCGATTCAAGTAAATCGTTCGAGGCGCTTTCTTATATCAAGAATCTCGCTTCGCACGAAGTGATTGCTTATAACGAAGGGGAAGAAAATCGTTATCTGGTGCTTAACGTTACTAATGTGGATACCGAGAAACTTTCGGAGATACTTGCTGGCGAATCCAAGCGCCGCAGCAACTTAACAGCGCTTGTTGACGAGCATTTTTCCGATGGCCACGGGCTAAGCCAGCTCCTTTATGAAATAGCGCCCGGTGGAGGAAACTGGGTTTTCAATGGTGTAACGATACAAGCAAGCATTCCGAGTGCGCCAGGTTTTAGCACTTATAAAGACGATCTTCCAACGTTATTGGATAGAAACCGTAAGGACGCTTCGACCACTTACGCATTCTTGCTCGTTCTAAAGGAATTAGAAGACCGCGGCGCTATTAAGTATCATATCAATGAGGATACAGAAGTAGTAATTACCGATGCAGATCCAGCATTGGTGCGGGCAGCCTCGTTGGAAAAGGATCTGCTCCAAAAATCGCTAGAGCGATTTGGTCGAAAATCATTAGGCCGCTCTGATTCTGATAAGGAAAATTATAGGAGCTAGCCATACTTAGTGCTGGTGTTTCAATTTAGCAGGGCGTACTCGCCAAGCTGGCGCTTTTTCTCGCTAAGCTTGTTGTCGAACCTTCGGTTCTCGTCCGTACGCGAACCATTTACAGAGGGCAAAGTCTCTGTCCTCTGTAAATGGTGCCCCGGGTCGGACTCGAACCGACACATCCGTGAGGATACAAGATTTTGAGTCTAGCGCGTCTACCAGTTCCACCACCGGGGCTTGCCTTTGGGCAAGCCAGCTATATAAGGTGAAATCTCCACTTATGCAAATCGCACTTTATCAGCCGGATATTCCGCAGAACCTGGGCAGCATTCTGCGGCTTTGCGCCTGCATGGGCGTAGCATGCCACGTTATCGAGCCCTGCGGCTTCGTCTTCGACGACAAGCGGCTGCAGCGCGTGGCGATGGATTATGCCGCAAAAGTGGAGCTGTACCGCCATTCGTCGTGGGAGGCTTTTCTTCAAACGATGGAAGGGCAGGGCGCACGCATCGTGCTGCTGTCTACCAAAGCCACGCAGGATTATTACGATTTTTCATTTAGATCCAGTGATATACTGCTTTTGGGACGTGAAAGCGCTGGGGTGCCGCCGGAAGTAGCGGAGGCTGCCGATGCCGCGCTGCGCATTCCCATGGCACCGCATGCCCGCTCCCTCAATATCGCGGTGTCCGCAGGCATGGCGGTGGGTGAGGCTTTGCGTCAGGTGCGAGCGGGTGGGGAGAGTAATCCAACCATCTGATTAGTAATATTATAAATCATAAATAACAGGTGTCACAAATATTTAACCTGTTTCCTCTATTCTGGGCGGCAATCGCTATGATATAAATAAAGCAGAATACCCTGAAACCATTTAAATAGAGCGCATTATGAGCGGCAATGATTTTGATAAAATAATTGCGAATGCATCCGTTCTAAAAACAGAAGCTGCGGCGGATCTGACGAATATCAAATCGCTGGCGAAATCGGAAGGTGTGCTTAATACGGAAGATGGAAGAATACAGGCGCATAATGCCATCCAGCGTTCGTTGAATGCCCTCAATGAGAGAGAGAAACAAATAGAGGCCAATCCTGAGCCGATGCGCGACGGCGACAATAGCTGGGCTACCCGAACGCATGCCAACTGGCAGACTAAGATGGAAGCGGCGAAAGCGGACTTGATGGCCGCGGATAAGTCGCTGGGCTATGACTCTAAAGATCCGAATAAAGCTCCCACCGCTCCTGAATCGCCGGAGAAGAATGCTGCTGCTTTAAACAAAGCGATAGATAGCTATGTGACGGTCGCGTCGTCAGAGCTCATCAACGTGTCAGAGAGGGCGCAGGATCAATACACACAGGATGGTGCAGCGCTTCAGCAAAAGGGGCTTACCGCTCAGCAGCAGGCCGGTATCCAGAAGGATCTGCAGGCAGACGTACAGCTTATGGATGCTATTAAAAATCTTGGCGGCAGCCGTGCAGGGGTCATTAAAGATGCTCAGGGCAAGGACGTTAATGTTCCTGATGTGGTGATGGCCAATTTGGCTGGTGATGAAACGGCGTATCTGCAGGATCACAATGCCATGACGGGGGGCTTTCGGGGTAAAATGCAAGCTGGCTTCCATGAGACTATCATGGAAGCGGTTAAGAATATCGAGACGGGGACGGTCACCGATATTAAGCAGCAAGACAGCATTCCCAAAACTAAGCCTGGCCGCGTAGTTCCCCTGGTGCCGGGTCAGAACGGGCAGCATCTCAACTAAATTTTCTCACTTTTTATTTTCCGGATGCGGGCTGCGCCATGGCGGTAGCGAATGCTTTTACTGCTGCGCCCGCACCACCCTCATGATCCCATACGGATGAAATGGCCGCGATGAAATCGGCGCCGGCTTTCACCAGCGGCGTGCAGTTTGCGGGAGTGATGCCGCCGATGGCGATACACGGAATGGTCGTGTTCGTCGACCACCATTCGATGATTTCCGGTGTGGGGACGCCCCACTTCTCGATTTTTGCCTGGGGCTTGGATGTCGTGGGATAGAACGCGCCGAAGGCGACGTAATCAGCCCCTGCTTCCGCTGCTTCGATCGCCTGGTCGCGTGACGCGTGGCAGCTTACCCCGATGACGGCGTTCTCGCCGATGATGGCGCGCGCCTGGACAACGGACATATCTTCCTGTCCCAGATGCACCCCGTCCGCGCTGCATTCTATGGCCAGATCCGGACGATCATTTAAGATGAATGCGACGTCGTGGCTGCGGCATAGCGGCAGTATTTCATTAGCCGCTTCAAGGATTTGGATGTCACTTGCTTCCTTGAGGCGCAACTGGAATGCTTTTACGCCGCCGGCGGACAATGCGTCTTTGAGTTGCTCTACAAAGGTGGCGGCCACGATGCGAGGTGGGGAAATAAGATAAAGTGAACAGTCTGGCATGCAAGAAAATCGCTTGATTTCGGGCGGGTTTCACAGGTAAATAGCATCCCTTGCCCTTTAAAGGTATCATAAAATTGGCGCGCGAGAGTCAAAGTTAGTGTGGCGGATGACTCGGAGCGTGCCCAAAGACAGAGGTTCTAACATGGTAATTGCTGCAAATTTAGGTTTTCCCCGTATCGGCGTGCATCGCGAGTTGAAAAAAGCGCTCGAAGGATACTGGAAGGGCGAAGTGACGGAACATGCGCTCAAGGACGTTGCCAAAGAATTGCGCAAAACGCATTGGACGCTGCAGCATCGCGCCGGCATCAAGCATGTCCCGTCGAACGATTTCTCCTTCTATGATCAGGTGCTGGACACCATCGCGCTCGTAGGCGCAGTACCGGAACGCTATGGCTTCAAGGGCGATAAAGTTGACCTTGCTACCTATTTTGCGATGGCGCGCGGTGTGCAAAACAAGCACGTGCATGCGGATGGTGAGGCCTGCAACCATGTGCATCAAGACGCTGCCGCAATGGAGATGACCAAGTGGTTTGACACCAACTACCACTACATCGTCCCCGAGTTGCATGCTGGTCAGAAATTCACCCTTGCATCGGACAAGATTTTTGATGAATTCAAGGAAGCCAAGCTCCAGGGCCTGCATACGCGCCCCGTGGTGTTGGGCCCCGTCTCCTTCCTCTTGCTTGGCAAGATGAAAGGCGAAGGCGCATCTACCTTGTCGCTGCTGCCCGAATTGCTGCCCGTCTATGAGCGCGTGCTGAAGCAGCTTGCCGCACTGGGTGCCGACTGGATCCAGATAGACGAGCCCTGCTTGGTGCTCGATCTGCCCAAGGGTGCAGCGGAAGCCTACAAGACCGCTTACGAAAAACTCGCCGCTGCAGCTCCCGCGCTGCACATCATGCTTGCCACCTATTTCGGCGATCTGCGCGAGAACCTTGAGACTGCCGTGTCGCTTCCCGTCGCCGGACTGCATATCGACCTCGTGCGCGCACCCGAACAGCTCGATGCCGTGCTGGCCAAGTTCCCGGCCAAGAAGAGCCTGTCGTTGGGTGTCATTAACGGCCGCAACATCTGGCGCGCCGATCTCGATGTTGCTGTCAAGCTCGTCGAAAAAGCCGTCGCCAAGATCGGCACGGAATGGGTACAGATCGCACCCAGCTGCTCACTGCAGCACTCGCCTGTGGATCTCGATGCCGAAGACAAGCTCGATTCCGAACTCAAGGGTTGGCTTGCGTTTGCCAAGCAGAAGCTGGCGGAAGTCGCCATCATCACCAAGGCCGTAAGCGAAGGCCAGTCGGTGGTGAAGTCCGAGCTCGAAGATGCCCGCAAGTCGGTTGAAGCCCGCAAGGCTTCACCGCGCATTCACAGCCCCGCAGTCAAGGAACGTGTGAAGAAGATTGATGCGTCGATGAAGAGCCGCAAGAGTCCCTTTAAAGATCGCATCAAAAAGCAGGAAGCGGCACTCAAGCTGCCCTTGCTTCCCACCACCACCATCGGTTCGTTCCCGCAGACCGCGGAAGTGCGCAAGGCGAGAGCCGACTTCAAGGCGGGGCGCATCGATGTTGCGGCCTACGACAAGTTCCTCAAAACCGAAACCGCTAATTGCATCAAATACCAGGAAGAGATTGGCCTGGATGTTCCGGTGCACGGCGAATTTGAGCGCAACGACATGGTCGAGTATTTCGGCGAACAGCTCGAAGGCTTTGTGTTCACCAAGAACGGCTGGGTGCAGAGCTACGGCGCACGCTGCGTGAAGCCGCCGGTGATTTTCGGCGATGTCTCGCGCGCAAAACCCATGACGGTCGCATGGTCCACCTATGCGCAATCGCTCACCAAGCTGCCGATGAAGGGCATGCTCACGGGTCCCGTGACCATCCTTCAGTGGTCCTTCGTGCGCGACGATCAGCCGCGCTCGGAAACCTGCCGCCAGATTGCGCTCGCCATTCGCGACGAAGTGGCGGATCTGGAAAAGGCCAACATCAACATCATCCAGATCGACGAAGCGGCCATCCGCGAAGGCCTGCCGTTGCGTCGCGCCGACTGGAAGGCATATCTGGACTGGGCGGTGGAATCCTTCCGCATCACGGCCTCGGTCGCCAAGGACGAGACGCAGATCCACACCCATATGTGCTATTCGGAGTTCAACGACATGATTGCGTCGATCGCCGATATGGATGCGGACGTCATCTCGATTGAGACCTCGCGTTCGCAGATGGAACTGCTCGATGCCTTCGTGAACTTCAAGTACCCCAACCAGATCGGACCGGGCGTCTATGACATCCATAGCCCGCGCGTTCCCGCACAGGCCGAGATGGAAGCGCTGCTGCGCAAGGCGCTCAAGGTGCTCTCATCTGAGCAGATTTGGGTCAATCCGGATTGCGGCCTTAAAACCCGCGGCTGGAAGGAAGTGAAGCCGGCGCTTGAGGCAATGGTTGCCGCCGCCAAGAAGCTTCGTGGCGAACTGAAAGAAAAAAAAATGGCTAGCTAAGCAATTACGCTAGGGTTTGCATCTACGCGCGTTTTTCTGCGCTTCCGCTACTCACGTACTAAAATGTACGCTCGAGGTGCGGTTCTCGAAAGAAGGCGCGTATCTGCGTCGCCCTAGCGCAATTGTTGCTTTTCTAAGAATTTTATATATAGTGAGATTGCGTGTTTCTAGAAACGTGGCGGGCCTTTGATCGAGGCCGACATGAGAGAGAAAAGGCCGGCATGTTGAAAAACAATGCATCAGGTTCGCCTCCTATTGCTCTCATATGTCCTACGATGGGCAGTAAATAAAGGATCCGATTCCAAATCGGAATCTGAATTTTACCAAAAGCCAGGGTCGCTCCCTGGCTTTTGTTTTTTTGTCATTCCCACGTAGGCGGAAATTTTCAGAAAGTCATCCTATGCGAAAGCATAGGATCTCAGGCGTTATGGCAATTGGCTTGAGATCCTGCGGTCAAGCCGCAGGATGACGAAGACGTTTCTATCACCAGGCAATCATTATCACGCCTGCAGTCACCAATGCGCCGCCCAGCAGCACTTTCCACGAAAGCGCTTCATGCAGGAAAATTACTGCGAACAGGATAACTAGCACCACGCTGAGCTTGTCGATGGGCGCCACTTTCGAGGCATCGCCCAGCTGCAGCGCTCGCCAATAGCACAGCCATGACAGTCCTGTGGCGATGCCCGACAGCACCAGCATGAGGAGCCCATAGCGCGACATTTTATGGACCGGTTGCCATTCATTGCGCATGAGCACGATGCAGAGCGTCATTGCCATGATCACGCATGTGCGGATAAGCGTCGCCATGTTAGAGTTGATCTCGGCGACGCCGAGTTTGCCTAAAATCGCAGTCAACGCTGCAAAGAACGCAGAGCCTAAGGCGAAAACAAGCCAGCTATTAGTTGCAGCCATAACCCCTCCTAATCCGCCACCACCGTCCTTGCGATCGTGAGTACATACACATCCGCCACACCCGCATCGTGCAAAGTCCTGGCACAGGCATTGAGCGTCGCGCCCGTGGTCATGACGTCATCCACTAGCAGGACGGAAGCCCCCTTGAGCTGCGTGCGTTTCTTTTTCGCCACAGCGAACGCGCCGCGCACGTTATCTTCGCGTCCCTTGCGCGTGAGCCCCGCCTGCGTTTGTGTAGGGCGGATACGCCGGAGCGCATCGGGCAGCACCGGCAGGTTTATCTGATGTGAAAGCGCATGCGCGAGCAATGCCGCTTGGTTATAGCGTCGCGTCAGCAATCGCAAGTAATGCAATGGCACCGGCAGAATCGCTGATACCTTGTCCTGGTATTCTTTTCCCATACGCGCCAGCCACATGCCAAATATCGGCGCAAGCTGCGTCTTGTCGTAATATTTAAGCGCCAGTACCTGTGCGCGCGAGCTGCCATCATAACGGAAGACGGAGCGTGTCTGCGTGAAGGCCGGAGGCTCCATCATGCAATGTCCGCACATGGCTATCCCGCCCATATCGTGTTCAAACGGCAAGCCGCAGCGGTGGCAGACGGGGTCGCCGATGAAATGAATATCCGTCCAGCAGCGTACGCATAGCGCGCCGTGCGTGCTCACCGGATCGCGGCATGCGGCGCAGCGTGCTGGAAACGCCGTATCCAGCGTGGCGGCAAGCAACGGTTTGGCTTTTGCGCCGAAGGAGCGTAGGGTGGCAATCATAAAACGATTGTAGGACGATGGACGGCAACGGCAAGATCTTTGACCGCGCACTTTACCGCAAGCGCAGAACCCGTGCGGTAAAGGAATGGGGACAGTATGATTTCTTAAAGCGTGAAGCGGCGCAGCGCCTGGGCGAATGCCTGGACGATATCACGCGCACTTTTCCACTGGCGCTGGATCTGGGTTGCCATTCAGGCATCCTGCCGGAACTGCTTGGCCGCAAGGGTGGAGTGGGGCGCTGGATCAGCTGTGATCTGGCCGAGAACTTCAATCCGCAGGTCGTCTGCGACGAGGAATTTCTGCCGTTTGCCGATAATACTTTCGATCTGATTGTAAGCGCGCTTTCACTGCACCACGTCAATGATCTGCCCGGCACGTTCATCCAGATCAAGCGCGCGCTCAAACCCGATGGGCTATTCCTTGCCATTCTTCCGGGTGCGAATACATTGAAGGAATTGCGTATGTCCATCACCGGCGCGTCGGCGGAAAAGGGTTTTCCTTTAAGTCCGCGCATTGCCCCTTTTGTGGAGGTGCGCGACGCGGGTGCGTTGCTGATGCGTGCGGGCTTCGCGCTTCCCGTGGCCGACAGCGATACGATAGAGGTGAATTATCCCGATAGCTTCGCCTTGATGCTCGATCTGCAGGGCATGGGCGAGAGTAATGTGCTCTTAAGTCAGCACAAGGGCTGCACTCCGCCCGGCCAGCTTGCGGCAACGGGAGACTATTACCAGACGCATTATGCACTCGATGATGGCACCATCCCCGCGACGTTTGAGTTCATCACGATGACGGGATGGAAGAGTTAGAGGTTTTTAATTAAGGGTAACACCACTTTAATTATATTAAATTAAACAATGCCGCTACCAGCGGCACATCGGCAGGCGGAAGCGGCAATGCGCGTATTTCCTGCAAGGTCCGCCATGTCAGCGCCTGACCTTCCTGTGCTTGCGGAGTGCCTTTCCATTTGCGGCAGAGATAGACCACCATCAGCAGGTGGAATTCATCCTTTAACCCTATGTTTTGTGCGGGTATGAATCCTTTCACATCCACCGGACAGCCGCATTCCGGCTCTTCCTCAGGTGGTTCGTTCGTATAGTAATGCGAGACGAACGGTCCGGCGCTCAGGCACGAATGACAGACTTCAATCCCCAACTCCTCGCGCAGTTCACGTATAAGGGCCGCTTCCGGCATTTCGCCGGGCTCTATCTTGCCGCCGGGAAATTCCCATAACCCCGCCATCGCCTTGCCTTGAGGACGCTGCGCCATGAGAATGCGTTTATCGGAATCAATAAGTGCGACGGCGGCGACGAAAACGGTTTTCATGTGACCTTCAGTGTTTCTTTTTCTGTTATCACGATATTCACACGCACATCAAATGATTCAGCAGGGATGACATCCACTTCCTGGGCCGAAAACGCGACGCCGATGGCAATCACGGGATGATGGCCGAAACTGCCGAGCGTCGCATCATAATACCCGCCGCCATACCCCAGGCGATGGCCGCCGCGATCGAATGCCACCATCGGCACGATGACGATATCGGGCGTTACTTCCTTGGCGCCGGGCGATGGCGTGTCGATGCCGTACGCGCCTTTGACCAGCGCGTCACCGGGCATGAAATGTTTGAAGGAGAGCACTTTGCTGCCCTTGGTGATGCGCGGCAGGGCAATCGTATGGCGGGTGGAAAGCGCTGCGAGTGCGGGCATGATATCGACCTCACCGCGAACGGCCATATAGCCGGCGACCGTCATAGGCGTTTCACTTAAGGTCTCGATGAAGGCCGACAGGCGCTCAGCGCAGGCATGCGACCAAGCGGCTTTTTGCGCCGCATCTATGGCGAAGCGTTTGAGTAAACCGGTTTTGCGAAGGGAGGATTTGGGGAGGGCGGTCATGGCAAAAGGGCAAGGAGGCAAATGGGGGACCGCAATAAAGCCGTCGAGGTGTACTTATCGCATGAGGCCCTTATGTTAAGGTGGGCACCGCATAACCAAAAAACCGAAGTCTTAAGGCCAGAGACAGCTCCCTATGCGTGATTATCGGCCCAAGGAACTAAGACCCCTACGAACCCAGCAGATCCCATTTGCCAGCGGCCACCCTACACCCTTTCCAGCTCGCCTGCAATAGCCTCGACGCGGCTGGCGATGTCGTGGATCGTGGCGGCGATAGCGGCTTCCAGCTCGATTTGTTTATTGGTTTCAAAGGATTGTGAGCTATTGTGAATATCGTTGCGCAATTGGGTCAGTTCGCGCTTGGCATCTTCCAGTTCGTCGGTGAGCATAAGCCCCGCCAGCATAAGCAGCTGCGCGTCGTTTCCCTTGCCGGGACCGGCGCCTAAGCCGCTCAGGCGCTCGTCCAGAAGGCGGGCCAGGTGTTTTAGATGGCTTTCCTGGCCTTCGTCGCAGGCGACCTGGCATTCGCGTCCGCCGATAGTAATGCGTAAAGCGGGCATCAGCCTTCCTTTTCCAGCATACCTATGGTGCGATCCAGCCGTTCGGTGACCGTATAGACCGCTTCGCGCAGCCTGCCGATTTCGCCGTCGGCCTCATGCAATAAATGATTGAGTTTTTCGTGGTCTGCTTTAAGAGAGTGGTGCCCTGAGCGCATATTTACAACGGCTTGTTCAAGCTGCTGGAACGCGTGTTCGAGGCGCAGCACCGATGCGTCGATGCCGCTTGTGGTCTCCTCGGGTTTTGGGAGTGGTTGTGCCATCTGTAACTCCCTGCTAGAGAATGGTTATTAATCTCTCTTTACACGCTTGAAAGCAAAATCTCAATGAAAAGCGCACATCAGGCAACAACAAAAGCGTCCCCCGCCTCCCATGCGACCCATATGGAAATGGCAAATGCAATCCGCGCACTCGCGATGGACGCGGTCGAGCAGGCCAACTCAGGCCATCCCGGAATGCCCATGGGCATGGCGGATGTCGCGACCGTTTTATTCCGCGAATTCCTCACCTTCAATCCACTCGCACCCATGTGGCCCCGCCGCGATCGCTTCGTGCTCTCCGCCGGTCACGGCTCCATGTTGCTTTATGCGCTGCTTCACTTAACCGGTTACGAAGATGTGACACTTGAGGATTTAAAAAACTTCCGCCAGCTGCATTCCAAGACTGCGGATTTAAACCGCATCGCCGTGTCTTCGGAGACGGTAAGGCTCGTGGGCCCGTCAATCGAGATGCTGTTATCGTCCCACAGCACAATTAATTTATTCAGTTTCAGATGGCCCGCAAAC
>Ga0207130_1138_pt2 | contig 21921 bp, 17 predicted proteins | sample Alteio_BWMinHeat_16_FD_153545 | JGI IMG/M metagenome (GOLD analysis project Ga0207130, IMG submission 153545) | Enriched cells from forest soil in Barre Woods Harvard Forest LTER site, Petersham, Massachusetts, United States -... | ecosystem: Environmental > Terrestrial > Soil > Temperate forest >... | reverse complement strand
CCGGCTTGAAAGGAATCAGCTTGGAAATGCCGTCGCAGAAATTGTAGCCAAAATCGAGCACGCGGCCGACGTCGCGGATCGCGCCCTTGGCGGCCATGGTGCCGAAGGTGGCGATCTGCGATACCGCATCCTTGCCGTACAAATCCTTGACGTGCTGGATGACGCGGTCGCGCCCCTCCTGGCAAAAGTCGATATCGAAGTCGGGCATCGATACCCGTTCCGGGTTGAGGAAGCGTTCGAACAGCAGATTGTATTTGAGCGGATCCAGATCGGTAATCTGCAGCGAATACGCCACTAGCGAACCGGCGCCGGAACCCCGTCCCGGCCCGACCGGCACGCCATTCTGCTTGGCCCAGCGGATAAACTCGGCAACGATCAGGAAGTAGCCGGGGAAACCCATCTTGATGATGGTGTCGGTTTCAAACTTGAGGCGGTCCTGGTAGCGCTGGCGCTGCTGCTCGCGCTTGGCTTCGTCCGGGAACAGGTGCACCAGGCGCAGCTCCAGGCCTTCCTGCGATTGCTGGATCAGGAATTCGCCGATCGTCATGCCGTCCGGCGTCGGAAAATCCGGTAGTTGCGGCTTGCCCAGCTGCAGGGTCAGGTTGCAGCGTTTGGCGATTTCAATCGAATTCTGCAAGGCTGCCGGCATGTCGGCGAACAGCTCCGCCATCTCGGCTTGCGACTTGAACGATTGCTGAACATTGAAGCGGCGCACGCGGCGCGCATTCGCCAGCATCTCGCCTTCGGCGATACAGGTGCGCGCTTCGTGCGCGATGAATTCTTCCTTGTCCAGGAACTGGGTGGGATGGGTGGCGACCACCGGCACGCCGAACTTCGCTGCCAGCGCCACCGCCTGGCGCACATGCGCTTCCATATTCGGCTGTTCGGCGCGCTGCACCTCTACATAGAAATTGTCTGGGAAAATATTCTGCCAGCGCTGGATGCAGCGCTCGGCCGCCTCCAGGTTGCCATTATCGATGGCCACGCCGATGTCGCCGAAATGAGCGCCCGACAAAGCGATCAAACCGTTGCCGTTGCCATCGCCATGATCCTTGAGCCCGGCCAGCCATTCGGCGCGGATTTCAGCGCGGCCGCGGTGCAGGTTTTCCAGCCAGGCGCGCGACAACAGCTCGCACAGCTGCAGATAGCCGCTGCGATTCTTGACCAGCAGCAGCAAGCGCGACGGCTTGTCACGTTCGTCGTCATTGGTGATCCAGACATCGCAGCCGATGATCGGCTTGATGCCCTTGCCGCGCGCAGCTTTGTAGAACTTGACCATGCCGAACAGGTTAGCCAGGTCGGAGATGCCGAGCGCGGCCTGGCCGTCGCTGGCTGCTGCTTTCACTACGTCGTCGATGCGCACCAGGCCATCGACGATGGAATACTCAGAGTGGAGGCGGAGATGAATAAATTGCGGTGTCGTCATGGGCGGTATTTTACCCCGAGGCCTGACAGACTTTGAGCAAAATTGGGCAAACCCATGGCCGCCGTTTATAATACTGATAAATCAACGACTTACCGAGAAATTTCCCATGCAGTCCAGTCACTCTTTTGTCAATATTGCGGCCTACAAATTCGTCACTTTCATAGACACTGAGCAGAAACGCCCTGAATTTCTTGCAATTTGTAAGCAATTGCAACTAAAAGGCACGATCTTGCTCACCCCGGAAGGAATCAACCTGTTCCTGGCCGGCCAGCGTGCGCAAATCGACCAGTTTCTGGCATGGCTGCGCGCCGACGAGCGCTTTGCGGACATCGAAGTCAAGGAAAGCTACTCGGAAAAGCAGCCGTTCACGCGCATGCTGGTCAAGCTGAAAGCGGAAATCATCACCATGAAGCATCCGCTGATCAAGCCGGAACTGGGCCGCGCGCCGGCGGTGCAGGCGCAGACGCTGAAACGCTGGCTGGACCAAGGTGTCGACGACAATGGCCGGCCGGTCGTGATGATGGATACCCGCAATGCGTTTGAAGTCGACGTCGGCACGTTTGAAAACACCATTGACTACCGCATCGAAAAATTCAGCGAATTTCCGGCGGTGGTCGCCGAGCACAAGGATGAACTGGCCGGCAAGACCATCGTCACCTTCTGCACCGGCGGCATCCGCTGCGAAAAAGCGGCGATTCATATGCAGGACATCGGCTACGACAGCGTGTATCAGCTGGAAGGGGGCATCCTCAGGTATTTCGAGGAATGCGGCGGCACCCATTATGACGGCGATTGTTTCGTATTCGACTATCGCACCGCGCTCAATCCGCAACTGCAGGAAACCGCGACAGTGCAGTGCTATGCCTGCCGCGCCGTGGTGACGCCGCGCCAGCAATTGTCGCCGCAATACGTTGCCGGCAAATCCTGCCCGCATTGCCTGCCTGAGGCGGCCCCATCTGAAGCCGCTGCAGCCCCGTCGGAAATCAGCGCTGCGCATTAAGCCCGGCAGTCACGCCCCCATGAAAAAGCCCGCTTGCAGACAAGCGGGCTTTTGGTTTTCTGAGTACGAGGGATTGCTTTAGCCCCCGTTACTATGTTCATACCCCAGAATGTGGGGTGTTGGCCAGCCAGGTCCGGCATGATTTCTGCCCCCAGTCGTCCATGATCCGGGGGGTGTTGTCACCGGACCTGGTAGGTGGCTGGTGATCGCTAATAGGGGCTAGGTCCGGGCATACCGAGGCCGTCCGTAACGTGGATGCCGAGACCAACCGCCGTCGCACAGCCAACGTACTGACAATATGGAGGCCAAATGACAGAAATCGAACACTATGAGTCGGTTGACGTGTTTATCGGTATCGACGTTGGTAAAGGCGAACATCATGCCGTTGCACTTAGTCGCACAGGCAAGCGCTTGTTTGATAAAGCCTTGCCGAATGACGAGACCAGATTACGCACACTCATCACCGAACTCAAGGCGCACGGTCAACTATTGCTTGTAGTTGATCAACCAGCAACGATCGGCGCGCTGCCTGTTGCCGTTGCGCGCGATGAAGGCATCCTGGTAGCGTACCTGCCAGGACTATCTATGCGACGCATTGCCGATCTCCATGCCGGCGAAGCGAAGACTGACGCACGGGATGCGGCAATCATCGCCGAAGCTGCACGTTGTATGCCGCATACGCTGCGCTCACTTAAGCTGGCTGACGAACAAGTGTCGGAATTGACCATGCTGTGCGGATTCGACGATGACCTGGCTGCTCAAATTACCCAGACCAGTAATCGCATTCGTGGGTTGCTGACTCAGATCCATCCTGCCTTAGAGCGGGTGCTGGGACCACGCCTTGACCATCCCGCCGTACTTGATCTTCTCGAGCGATACCCATCACCAGCCAAGCTCGCCTCAGTCACCGAGAAACAATTGGCAAACCGCCTTACCAAACTGGCTCCCCGCTTGGGCAAGAATCTGGCTGCTGAAATCGTTCTGGCACTCTCGGAACAAGCTGTAGTAGTTCCTGGAACCAACGCCGCTATGATCGTGTTGCCTCGTCTTGCTCGCCAACTCGCCGGGCTACGGTGCCAACGTGAAGAGGTCTCACAGGAAGTTGAGCGGCTCGTACAAGCTCACCCTCTTTACCCGGTCCTGAGCAGCATGCCCGGAGTCGGCGTCAGGACTGCGGCCAGACTCCTCACAGAGGTCGCCTGCAAAGCCTTCGCTTCGGCCGCTCACTTAGCCGCCTATGCCGGACTGGCGCCAGTCACCCGCCGATCCGGCTCTTCTATCCGCGGCGAACATCCCTCCAGACGGGGAAACAAGATTCTCAAACGAGCGCTCTTCCTCTCTGCCTTCGCCGCGTTACGCGATCCAATCTCTCGAACTTATTACACGCGAAAAATTAACCAGGGGAAAAGGCATAACCAAGCCCTCATCGCACTCGCCCGTCGACGCTGTGACGTCCTATTCGCCATGCTTCGTGACGGCTCATTTTATTGTCAACAATCGATCAAATTGCCGTTGACAACAACATAGGGGCACCCCCCTTTCAGATGAATTATTTCTTGAACTTCTGCGCCGTCTCGGCAACACGCTGGCCGAACTGGCTGGCGGTTTCCAGATCGCCTGCCGCCGGACCTTCCTGTGGCGACGAGTCTGATGGGCTTTGCGCCAGCGCGCCGGAGAAGCCCCCTACGAAATTGACATCATTGCGTTGCGCCGCCTTGCTGTTGGCAGGCATCAGGCCAGTGCCGACCCACACCATGCTGTGCTGCATCGCGAAGGTGATCAGGTAGCTCATGGTGCTGCCCTTGTCGCCATTCATGGTTGCCGAATTGGTGAAGCCGGCAGCAACCTTGTCCTTCCATTTCTGGCCGAACCATTGCTTCGACGAGGCATCGGCAAATTTCTTGAACTGCCAGGACGCCATGCCCATGTAGGTCGGTGTGCCAAAGATGATGGCGTCGGCGGCTTCCAGCGAGGCCCAGGCGGCGTCGCTCAGGTTGCCTTCGGCATCGATGGCGATCAGCTCAGGTGTCGCGCCCTGCGCACGCAATACGCCGGCGTGTACTGCCTCGGCCTGGTTTTTGGTATGGCCGTAGCCTGAGTGGTAAACGATTGCAACTTTGGTCATGACAATACCCTTTTGATGTAAAAAGCAGTTAACAAAATAAACCAACGAGAAGTAACAACGAAAATCGATGGCGGCCGCAGTGCCTGAAAAACTCCGGCGCCGGCGAACCAAAAACAGCATCAGCAGTCAGTTAAGCATGGCTTGCCAGAATACAAGCCCGCTCACGATATATGCGAAAAATAATCTCGCTATAGAAATATCGCATAGCTATCCATTGCATTACTAGGCACTATAGACGCAAGAAATAGCCTAGGACAGTGGCAAAATTTCGATATATCATTCAATTTATCTGAATGAAATTTTTACAATAATTGCATGCCATGAGCCCGGCATGCCGGTCATCTGGCTTTTACTCTTCAAGCAATAATGAAACTGACGCTGGAAGCTTTGCAGATTCTTGACACGATAGATCGCAAGGGCAGCTTTGCCGCTGCCGCTGTCGAGCTGGACCGGGTGCCGTCGGCGCTGACCTACAGCGTGCGCAAGCTGGAAGAAGACCTGGACGTATTGCTGTTCGACCGCCGCGGCCATCGCGCCAAACTGACTATTGCGGGGCTCGAACTGCTGACCGAAGGCCGCCATCTGCTGCTGGCGGCGCAAGAACTTGAACGGCGCGTCAAGCGTGCCGCCACCGGCTGGGAAGTCGAATTGCGCATCGTCCTCGACAGCATCATCCCCTTCGACAGCTTATTGCCGCTGATCGATGCCTTCGATCGCGAGAATGCCGGCACGCGCCTGCGCATTTCGCACGAGGCCTTGTCCGGCGTGTGGGAAGCTTTGCTGTTCGACCGCGCCGACCTGGTGATAGGAGCTCCTCACAGCGGACCCGACAGCATCCGCATGAGCGGCGGCTTCCAGACCCGCCAGCTGGGTACGATCGACTGGGCCTTTGCGGTGGCGCCGGGCCACCCCCTGGAAAACGCCCCCGAACCGCTGACCGCCAGCCTGGTGCAGCAATATCGGGCAATTGCCGTCGGCGACACCGGCCGCACCCTGCCCAGCATCAATTCCGGCTTGCTGAATGGCCAGGATATCCTGACCGTGCCATCCATCCCGGCAAAATTGCAGGCCCAGTTGAGCGGTCTCGGCTGCGGCCATCTGCCGCGCTGGATGGCGGCCCCTTATTTCGCCTCCGGCGCGCTGATCGAAAAACAGACCACCGAGGCCAAGCCCAGCGACAAGACGCAGATCGCCTGGCGCACGCCAGTCGTGGGAAAATCGCTCAAATGGTTCATCGCCCAGCTCAGCGAACCGGCAACGCAGCGCGCCTTGCTCGGATCGCCCGCACTGCTGGCACCTCACCATGAATCGACCAACAATGTCTAATCAAGCAAACTATATCGGCCGCTTCGCCCCTTCACCTACAGGTCCCTTGCACGCAGGTTCGCTGGTGGCGGCCATGGCCAGCTACCTGGATGCCAAGGCGCATGACGGCCGCTGGCTGCTGCGCATGGAAGATGTCGACGAAGCGCGGACCGCTGCCGGCGCGGCGGATTCAATCCTGGCTGATATCAGCGCACTAGGCATGCAATGGGATGGCGAGGTCATGTTTCAAAGCCGGCGCGGCGCGGCTTATGAAGCGGCATTTGACCGGCTCGGACGGCTGGCCTATCCCTGCGGCTGCACGCGGCGCGAAATCGTCGATTCGCGCATCTGCGTCGCCGCCGACGGCGCGGCCGTCTATCCCGGCACCTGCCGCGGCGGCCTGCCGGTCGGCAAGCCGGCCCGCGCCTATCGCCTGCGGGTGCCGGATCCGGGACATATCGATGAACTGATCATCTTTGACGACCGCTGGCTGGGCCGCGTACAGCAGCATCTGGCGATCGAGGTGGGGGATTTTGTATTGAAACGCGCCGACGGCTTCTGGGCTTACCAGCTGGCCGTGGTGGTCGATGATGCCGAACAGGGCGTGACCCATGTGGTGCGCGGCGCCGACCTGCTCGATTCGACCGGCCGCCAGATCTACCTGCAGCGCCAGCTGCTGCTGGCGACGCCGCAATACCTGCACGTACCGGTGATCACCAATGCCGATGGCGAAAAGCTATCCAAGCAGAATGGCGCGCAGGCGATCGACATGACGCAACCACTGCAAGCGCTCAACAAGGCGGCCTGGTTCCTGGGACTGGATATCGGGCAAGTGGAAAATATTGCCGCGTTCTGGCCCCTGGCCACCGCGGCGTGGGCGAATCTGGAAACGACTCGCCCGGGCTGAAGCAATCAGCGCTTGGGCACGCCGCCCAGCAGCGCCGCCAGCTTGACCTTCGGCGATTTGATGGAGCCGCCGGCAGGCGCCGCAGCGGCCGGTTGCACATCCACCGAAAGCGTCGGCTCGTAAGGCTTGAGGAACCACGGATCGATCTTTTCCCTGCGTCCGGTCGGCGTCGAGGTATAGGCGCTGCGCGTATGCTGCTGGCTGCGGCTGGAGGAAGCGCTGCTGTCGCCACGGCCTTCGCTGCGTTCAGCACGCCCAGCACGATCCCCTCTGCCGTCAGCGCCGTCGCGGCGGCCCGAGCGTTCAGAGCTCGACGGCTTGGCGACAAACCCGGTCAGTTCAGCGCGCACGAACTTATGCTTGATCATCTTTTCGATATCGACCAGCAAGCGCTCGTCCTTATCGACATACAGGGAAATCGCATCGCCGGAAGCGCCGGCGCGGCCGGTGCGGCCGATCCGGTGCACATAGTCTTCGGCGTTGTACGGCAGGTCAAAATTGATCACGCATGGCAGTTCGGCGATATCCAGGCCGCGCGCCGCGACATCGGTCGCCACCAGCACTTCGATCTCGCCCCGCTTGAACGCTTCCAGCGCCGCCATGCGCTCGTTCTGCGTCTTGTCGCCGTGGATCGCCGAAGCATTGACGCCTTCGTTTTCCAGATGACGCGCCAGTTTCGAGGCGCCGATCTTGGTATTGGAAAAAACGATCACCTGCTTCAGCTTGCGTTCACGGATGATGAACGAGACCGCCTCGGCCTTGGTCTGATCTTCAACCCGGTACATGGTTTGCGTGACGTTATCGGCGGTGGCATTGCTGCGCGCGACTTCGATGGTGACCGGATTCTTGAGGAAAGTCGCTGCCAGCTTCTTGATTTCACCAGAGAAGGTCGCCGAGAACATCAGGTTCTGGCGCTCTTTCGGCAACAGGTTGATGATGCGCTGCAAATCTGGCAGGAAGCCCATGTCGAGCATGCGGTCGGCTTCATCCATCACCAGGATCTGCGTTTGCGACAGGTTCAGCGTCTTTTGCTGGACGTGATCCAGCAAGCGGCCCGGGGTCGCAATCACGATCTCGATGCCGGAACGCAGGGCTGCAGTTTGCGGCGCGATGTCGACGCCGCCGAACACTACCGTCGAGCGCAAGGGAGTATGGCGGCAATAGGCCTTGACGTTGTCTGCCACCTGATCGGCCAGTTCGCGCGTCGGCGTCAGGATCAGCGCCCGTACCGGATGCCGCGCCGGCGAGGCGCTGGTGTTGGCGTGCGCTAGCAGCAACTGAATGATCGGCAGGGAAAAACCGGCGGTCTTGCCGGTTCCTGTTTGCGCCGCACCCATGACGTCGCGTCCTTGCAGCACGATGGGGATGGCTTCGGCCTGGATCGGCGTCGGATGCACATATCCTTGATCGCTCAGCGCGCGCAGGATATCTGGAGACAGCCCGAAGTCGGCGAAACGGACGGAGGGTGTGGTTGGCACTGCTGTTTCAGCTTGAATCTCGGACTGTGTGTCTGACATGGTAGTTGGCGGCCTCCGGTGCAAGTTGCACTCAAACAACGAATCCAGGGGCCGATTGGGTCCTGTGTTCGTAAAAAGGCACTAATGCTTTCAATTGAATTCGTGAATTTCGTGTCAGCTCATTACGGTGAGCCAAATGATTGTGGAAGCGCCTTCAGCAGCGCCGCAAACCAAGTTGCCATTTAAGCATCTACCCGGCGCGTTTTGTACCACAGTCGCGCATTATACGCCTAGCCGGGATTTTGCTAATACTCAGATGCCAAGTTCGTTCAATGGCCAGCGCGGCCGCACATTGAATGCATAGTTGCGCTGCGCTGCTTCCGGCTTGATTTGCAAACGCATGGCGCCGGCAAACGCGATCATCGCGCCATTGTCGGTGCAAAACTCCAGTTCAGGGTAATACACCCGGAAGCGCCGCTTTTCCGCAGCAGCGTTCAACGCTGTGCGCAGCTGCTGGTTAGCGCCCACACCGCCGGCGATCACCAGGCGCTTGAGGCCGGTCTGCTTCAATGCGGCCAGGCATTTCGCCAGCAACACCTCCACCAGCGCATCGACAAAACCGCGCGCGATGTTGGCCTTGTCTTGCTTGCAAATATTCGCTGGATGTTTCTTGACCAGCGTCAGCACCGCGGTCTTGAGGCCAGAGAAACTAAAATCCAGGTTTTTCGAATGCAGCATCGGCCGCGGCAACTGACAGGCCGACGGATCGCCGAACTCGGCAAGACGTGAAATCGCCGGGCCGCCCGGATAGCCCAGGCCGAGCAACTTGGCCGACTTGTCGAATGCTTCGCCGGCGGCGTCATCCAGCGTTTCGCCCAGCAAGGCATATTGGCCGACGCCGTCGACGCGCATCAGCTGGGTGTGGCCACCCGACACCAGCAAGGCCACGAAGGGAAAGCTCGGAGGGTCGCTGGCCAATAGCGGCGACAGCAGATGACCTTCCAGATGGTGTACGCCCAGCATCGGCTTGTCCAGCGCCAGGCCAAGACCGCAGGCAATCGATGCGCCTACCAGCAGCGCGCCTGCCAGGCCGGGGCCCTGTGTATAGGCAATGGCGTCGATCTCCTGGCGCTCGATGCCGCTTTCGGCAAGCACCTGCTGCAACAGCGGGATAGCGCGCCGGATATGGTCGCGCGACGCCAGTTCCGGCACTACGCCGCCATACTGTTCATGCATCGCGACTTGCGAGTACAGGGCGTGCGCCAGCAAGCCGCGCTTTGTGTCATAAAGCGCAAGACCGGTTTCGTCACAGGAGGATTCAACGCCGAGAACAATCATGGGTGGGACAATTTATATGCAATGCCGCATTGTAAAGGAAAGCGTCGCCGCTACTCTACGCCGGCACGATTAATCCTTGCCAAGCCGCTGCATCGCCTGCCGCATGAAGGCGAGCTGCTGCGAAAACCGGGTGCATGCGGTGCAGGTCCACAGATGAATGCGCACCCGCGCCCTGGTTAACGGCGGCAGATTGCTGTCCTGCGCCTGCGACAGGAGCTGCTGGGTGTCTCGACAATGAGGAATCAGGCGTTTATAGGGCATAAAAGTAAATGAAAGGCTGGGCAAGCACTGCATCAACATTGATTGGTCGCGCCATGTTGCAAATGCTTACAGTTAATATGGATGCTCCCTTGGATTTTGCAAGAAGCCCGCGCTTCAAGCCTTGGCGCCGAACCACGTCAACTGCAGGCACTCCTTGAGCCGGGTGCGCGCCCGGTGCAGCAGCACCCACGCATTTGCGGCGGTGATGTCGAGCTCCTTGCAGATCGCATCGGTATCCAGTTCCAGCCATTCCCGCATCATGAAAATGCGTCCGGTCTTGGCGGGCAGCTTGTCTATGCATAGCTGCAAGATATCGAAAAACTCCTTGCGCTCCAGAGTCTCGTCCGGATTACCCCAGCTAGGCGCGGCCTCCAGCGCATGCCCGGCGGGCGTGAACAGGGCATCCATCATGTCGGCATCGCTGCGGTCGCCGTCTTCGTCGATGCTCAGCTGCACCTCGCGCTTGCCGCGCCGCAGCTGGTCCAGCAGCTTGTGCTTGAGGATGCCGATGACATAGGTCTTGAACGAAGACTGTTCCTGGAAACGATCGGGATGCTCCAGCACCGCCAGCATCGTTTCCGACACGGCATCTTCGGCCAGGGCGTCGTTGCGCAACTGCAGCGCGGCAAAACGCACTAGCTGTGGCCGCAATATTTCAAGCTGGCGAGGATCGAATGCCATATAAACCCGGATAAGAGATACTGCACAACAGCAGCGCACAGAATGCGCGGCCAGAGACAAAGAACGGTTTTGAGCGACGATTCTAACCGATGGGTCTGTATTCCGGCGGGTAAAGTAAAATCCTTAGCAATATCCCCGCTCTGCTTAAAGACGACAAATCACATTGCCTTCCCATCCATGACAAATATTCCCACAGCCGAACCGTTCGCCGCCGCCCGCTTCATCAAGGAAATCGGACGCGGCAAGGATGGCGCGCGCAGCCTGGCGCGCCACGATGCGCATGATCTGTATGCGGCCATGCTGGACGGCCGGGTCTCCGATCTGGAGCTGGGCGGGATCTTGCTGGCGATGCGCATCAAAGGGGAATCGATAGAAGAAATCGCCGGCTTCCTGGAGGCGGCCGAATCCTCGTTTACGCGGATAGCGCTGCCCGAGCTGCCAGGCGCAGCGCGGCATTACGCGCCGGTGGTCATCCCGAGCTATAACGGCGCCCGCCATATGGCCAACCTGACGCCTTTGCTGGCGCTGCTGCTGGCGCGGGAAGGCGCACCGGTGCTGATGCATGGCGTGCCGACCGATCCGGGACGCGTCACCAGCGCGGAAATTTTCCAGGCGCTGGGCCAGCCGCTTTGCAGCAGCATCGGCCAGGCGCAAGCGTGTTTTGCGCAACGCTTGCCGGCCTTCATGACTATCGATGCGCTGGCGCCAAAGATGGCACGCCTGCTGGCCATGCGCAGGGTTCTGGGAGTCCGCAACTCGACCCATACCCTGGTCAAGATCATGCAGCCGTTTGTGGTTCCCGCTCTGCGCCTCAGTTCGTATACCCATCCGGAATACTTGACCATGCTTACCTCATACTTCATGACTACCGCCGCAGCGGAGCGGGGGGACGTGTTTTTGATGCGCGGCACGGAGGGCGAAACGGTAGCGAACGCCAGGAAGGCGCAGAAAATCGACTGGTTTCACGCGGCGACGCAGACCACGCTGGTGGAAAAGCAGGAAATCGCAAACGAAATCCCGGCTCTCCCCGCACAACGCGACGCGCTCAGCACCGCCAGCTGGATACAGCAGGCATTGCTGCAGCCAGAGCTGATTCCCAAGGCGATTGCAGCACAGGTTGAACAATGCCTGATGGCTTGCCGCAATCTATACATGCGAGGAGACTCGGCAAGTTTCGACGGAAAGGGAAATACACCCGAGGAAACAGGTCAAATTTCCCAAGGGAACTAATTTTTGCACAAAAGAACAAACCACACTGAATCGCGACGCCAAGACGGATGCATGTACTATCTGGCAGTCAACATGATAAAAATTGCCGTTGTGAATTATCACAACAGGGATTTCTTAGGCAACACCTTAAAAAGGTGGAATAGCGCTATGCCAATATAATGAAGACAAGGAGAGCGCGCGTAATAGGACGCATGAAGACGCACGAAGACGCAAGGCATGCAATTCAGCAAACCCCATTCATCTGCCCATATGGCATCTTGTCCAGCGTAGCATTGACGCTGCAAGACTAACTTTCTGGAGGATCCATGGATTGGACTCTTCCGCCCTTTGCGCTAGCACAGCCCATTCAATGGAATGCGCTGTTATTGTTCGGCAGCTTGCTGCTGTCCGGGCTAGTGGGCGGCTATATCGTCACGAAGAACCCCTGGTTTCCACGTATTACCGGCTACCTGATCGTCGGCTTCCTGCTCGGCGTCGGCGGTTTCAACCTGCTGTCAGGCGACGTGCTGAAGCTGGCCAACATTTTTGCCGACGTGGCGATGGCGCTAGTCGTCTACCAGCTTGGACGCTATGTCGACATCGGCTGGCTGCGCCGCGAAAAATGGCTGCTGGCGACGGTCATGCTGAGCGCCATGCTGTGCTTCGCTTTCGTCAGCGGCGCCCTGATCTGGTTTGGCACCTCGCGCGTGCTGGCTCTGCTGGGCGGCGTGCTGGCCATCGCCACGGCGCCGGCGGTAGTGATGGTGGTGGTGCGCGATCTCAAGGCTGAGGGCCAGGTGACGCGCCGCCTGACTGCCATGACCGCGCTGAATAATTTTGTGGCCCTGCTGGCCGCCTATGCCTTGCTGCCTGTCGTAGCGCACGAAAGCGCCACCCCCTTCGGCACCTTGCTGGCGCACACCATGTATTCGCTGTTCGGCTCGCTAGTGCTGGCTTACCTGACTTATCGCCTGATGATCCCGCTGGCGCGCTTGCTGGGCCGCCAGCCGAGCCGGCAGTTCGTGCTGGTGATCGCGGTCATCACGCTGACGATAGGGGCCGCCCACGCGCTGCAGCTGCCGATATTGCTGACCATGCTGATCTTCGCCATCATGTCGAAGAACCTGGATCACCAGTACGACTTGATGGAGCTTGAATTCGGGGTCGCCAACGAGTTGTTCATCGTCATGCTGTTTGTCACGATCGGCGCTTCGATCCGCTTGTCGGACCTATCGATGGTGGGCGCCTCGGTGGCCGTGCTGATCGCTGCGCGTTTCATCGCCATGGCTTGCGGCGTATTCACGTTTGCGCATTTCGCCAAGATGAAATGGAAGCAGGCGGCGCTCATCACACTGGGCACGCTACCCATGACCGAAGCCGGCCTCGGGCTGATGCAAACCACCGCTTACCTCTACCCCAACACCACCGCCGACGTCTTGCCTTTGCTGGCCGGCTGCCTGATCGTCCTGGAGCTGCTGGGGCCGATCGCCACCCAGTTTGCCTTGATCAAGTCGGGTGAAAGCGGACGCGAATGAAAGGTGAACCCATGACCGACAATACACAAGGCGGCGCTGCCAACGCGGAACAGACAGCCGCCGAGATTCTGCCCTTCACCAGTTCCACGCCATTTACGATGGGGATCGAGCTGGAACTGCAACTGGTGAACCGCCGCAACTACAATCTCGCCAGCGACGCCGTCGATCTGCTGACCTGGATTGAACCGCGCGATCTGCAAAAGCAGATCAAGCTGGAAATGACGCAGGGCATGATTGAGCTCAATTCCGATGTCCATACGCGGGTAGACCATCTGATCGAGGAACTGAAAGGTTTGCGCGCCGCCTTGAACCGCGGCGCCCAATATCTGAACATCGACGTCTCCGGCGGCGGCGCGCATCCGTTCCAGCACTGGAACGAACAGCGGATTACCCCAAGCGAGCGTTTCCATCACCTGCACGAAAAATACGGCTACCTGGCCAAGACATTCACTGTGTTCGGCCAGCACATTCATGTCGGCGTGCCGAACGGCGACGACGCGTTGTATCTGACCCACGCGTTTTCGCGCTTTGTGCCGCATTTCATCGCGCTCTCGGCCGCCTCGCCGTTTTACCAGGGTGCGGACACCCAGTTCGAATCCTCGCGCAGCAACGTGGTGCGCGCCTTCCCCTTATCGGGCACGGCGCCGACGCTCACCCGCTGGTCCGATTTCGAGTCTTACTACGATGAATTGCTGCGCGTCGGCATCATCGGCAGCATGAAGGATTTTTACTGGGATATCCGCCCTAAACCGGAATACGGCACAGTTGAAATACGGGTGTGCGACACCCCCTTGACGATTGAACACGCAGCGCACCTGGGCTGTTATGCGCAATTGCTGGCCCGCTGGATCCTGACCGAACGGCCGTTCGTGATCACCAACGACTTCTATCTGTTGTATCAATACAACCGCTTCGAAGCCAGCCGCTACGGCCTTGCCGGCTCTATGGCGATACACAGCAACAACCCGGCCGACTCATCCAAACTGCCGATCTACGAACATCTTCTGGGCCATCTGCAAGACTTACAGCGGTATACTCAGAACGAAGCGGAGCAACTGACCCTGAATCGTCTGCGCCATATGGCCGAGGGGCGCCTGAGCGATGCCGGCTGGCTGCGGCAGACATTTGCCCAGCGCGGTTCGCTGAATGACATGATGCGTTTGTCGTCTGAGCTGTGGATGGGACAGGAGCCGCCACCGTACTACCAATAACACCAATAAATAATAATAAATACTTAATTAAGATCGATGCAAAAACAATTTGATGTCGCCGTCATCGGCGCCGGCGCCGCGGGCATGATGTGTGCCGCGGTTGCCGGACAGCGTGGAAAAGAGGTTGTTGTGATCGATCACGCCGCCAAGCTGGCGGAAAAAATCCGCATCTCGGGCGGCGGCCGCTGCAATTTCACCAATATCAATGCAGGGCCGCAGAATTTCCTGTCGCAGAATCCGCATTTTTGCAAAAGCGCCCTGTCGCGCTATACCCCGCAAGACTTCATCAGCCTGGTCAAGCGCTATCGGATCGGCTATCACGAAAAGCACAAAGGACAGCTGTTTTGCGATGACTCGTCGGAACAAATCATCGCCATGCTCAAAGCCGAGTGCGACCTGGGCAACGTCAGTTGGCGCATGCCTTGCAGTGTCGCCAATATCGGCAAGAACGGCGAGCTGTTCCGGATCGACAGCAGTGCGGGAGAGATACTTGCAAGCAATGTCGTCATCGCTACCGGCGGCTTGTCCATCCCCAAGATCGGCGCCACCGATTTTGCCTATCGCATCGCCCGCCAATTCGACCTGCGCGTGGTCGAAACACAGCCGGGACTGGTGCCGCTGACCTTCGATTCCGCTGCATGGCAGCCGTTTTTGCCCTTGGCCGGGATTGCCCTGCCGGCGGAAGTCGCTGCCGGCGAGAAAAAAACCCGCGGCCAATTCAAGGAAGACTTGCTGTTTACTCATCGCGGCCTGTCCGGCCCGGCGATCCTGCAGATCTCCAGCTTCTGGAAGAGCGGGACGCCACTGCTGCTCAATCTTTTACCGGAAATTGACATTGCCAAAACCCTAATCGAGGGAAAATCCTCGATTAAAAAAAATCTGGGGAATGTCTTCGCGCAATGGCTACCAACGCGACTTGCTCAAGGCATCATCGAAGCAAATGGACTTGACCCGGCGGCCCGCCTGGCCGACACTCCCGACCGCTTGTTGCGTGATCTGGGAGAGGCCATCAACCGCTGGGCTATCCGGCCAAGCGGCTCCGAAGGCTACCGCAAGGCGGAAGTTACTCTCGGCGGCATCGACACCAAGGAACTATCGCAGCAGAGCATGATGTCCAAGCAGGTAGCAGGCTTGTATTTTATCGGCGAGGCGGTCGATGTCACGGGCTGGCTCGGCGGCTATAACTTTCAGTGGGCCTGGGCGTCAGCTGCCGCGGCAGGGCTTGCAATTTAAATTTCAAACTACCGCCCATTGAATTTTTGTTACTGTAAGATAATATCTAATAGTTAATAGTTAATAGTTAATACCAATAATAAAATTCATCAAACTGACACAATAATCAACTCCCATGCCAAATAATTTCTCAAACCATAACAATTCCAGCCAAATCGAAGATGCGGAGCTCATTGATCTCGCCGCAATATGGATCAGCATCAAGCGTCGGTGGGTGTTGTTATTGGTATGCGTTGTCGTTGCGACCGCCGCGGCAGGCGGACTCTGGAGCGTCACCCCCGCGCAATGGAAAGCCTCGGCAACCCTGCAAATTGGTCAACTGCCGGTTAACCCAACGACACTGATCGAACCGACGGCACAAGCAGCAGAACGCTTTAATCAGCGCCAATTGCAAGATCAGGCTCTGGTCTCGGCAGGCCTGCCGCTGGATGAGACCACTGATAACCGCACGCGCCTCCTGCGCAAAACACTGAAAGCGACACCCGGGAAAAACACCAATTTCGTGGACGTTACAGTTGCCGCGTTTTCCCGGGAAAACGCGAAAAGCTACTTGAACGCAGCAATACTTGCCTTGATTAAAACCCATGACGAACGCCTGGCGCCGCTCATGAAAAATCTCGATGACAGACTTGCCGTCAATAGCCGCCAGATGACGGAAGCCGCAGCGGAAAAAATACGCCTTGAGGCCACTCTGAAAAGTGCCGCTGCTTCGGCTAATGGCATTAAATTCGAACCAAACGTCCTCGCAAGCAATCTTGCGTCCAAGCAAGAAGAGCTAATTCGCGGCCTGACAGTTGAACGCGCGGCATTGGTAGATCTGCATACAAAAACCAACACTTTCCCGACCATGGTAGTCGATGCCATCTACGCCCCAGCGGCCCCCGCCTCGCCGAAATTATCGATATTTCTCGTCATCGGCTTGATACTCGGAGCACTTGTCGGCGTCGCACTAACTTTGTTTCTGGATCGCAATCGCCCCAAGACATCACGCTAAACAGAGCTGCTGTTGCAAATAAACGGCAATATGCAGACAGGCCGGGATAAGACTTCCATTTATTCATTTTCCCAGCTATAATCTCGCTCTTCCCTACACAAACTTGGTTTGAATTTACATGACCACAATTCGTCTTAAAGAAAACGAGCCCTTCGAAGTTGCGATGCGTCGCTTCAAGCGCACTATTGAAAAAACAGGTCTGCTGACTGAGTTGCGTGCACGTGAATTTTACGAAAAGCCAACAGCTGAGCGCAAGCGCAAGCTGGCAGCTGCTGTGAAACGTCATTACAAGCGCATTCGCAGCCAGCAATTGCCGAAGAAACTGTACTAATATTTGCATTAATTCTTCACCGCATTCAGCGCGGTTGATTGAATTGCGTTACAAACCCGCTCCGGTGTTGCTCCGCAGCGGGTTTTGCCGTTTTCCACTTCGTGAATGGCAACGATAACGAAAGCATTGCGCCGCGCAACCGGCATCACAATCCAGCAATTTTGTTTTTCCCGTCTACAATGGAAAACACCACCGAATGGAGAACTGCATGGGCTTGAAAGAACAGATTACCGAAGACATGAAGGCCGCGATGCGCGCCAAGGAAACTGCAAAGCTGGGCGCCATCCGCCTGATCACCGCAGCCATCAAGCAAAAAGAAGTCGATGAGCGTATCGAACTGGGCGATACCCATGTGCTGGCGATCATAGAAAAAATGATCAAGCAGCGCAAGGACTCGATCAGCCAGTTTGAAGCCGGCGGTCGCCAGGATCTGGCCGATATCGAGAAAGCCGAACTGGCGATTCTTTCCACCTATATGCCCGCTGGCCTGTCCGACGCGGAAATCCAGGCTGAAGTTGCCGCCGCCATCAGCGCCAGCGGCGCAGCCGGCCCGCAAGACATGGGCAAGGTCATGGCCATAGTGAAACCGAAACTTGCCGGCCGCGCCGACATGGGAGCGGTTTCGGCACTGATAAAAGCCGCACTCAGCCAAGCCTGATCGCCTGACATTCCTGCCATAGCCCTGCCTGCCGTCGAGTCCAAGTGATCCCGCAATCGTTTATCCAGGATCTGCTCAACCGCGTCGATATTGTCGACGTGGTGGGCAAGTACGTGCAGCTGAAAAAAGGCGGCGCTAACCTGATGGGCCTGTGCCCTTTCCATAACGAAAAATCGCCCAGCTTCACGGTCAGCCCTACCAAGCAGTTCTATCACTGCTTTGGCTGCGGCGCCCACGGTACGGCGATCGGTTTTCTGATCGAATATTCCGGCCTTGGCTTTGTCGAAGCCGTGAAAGACCTGGCGCAAGGCGTAGGCATGGTGGTGCCGGACAACGATGACAAGATTCCGCCTGCGCAACGGGCTGAATACCAGGCAAAAAGCCTGGCCCTGTCGGATGCCATGAGCGCAGCCTGCGATTTTTACCGGCAGCAGCTGCGCAATGCGCCGAATGCTGTCGACTACCTGAAGCGGCGCGGCCTGACCGGTGAAGTGGCGGCCAAATTCGGCCTGGGGTATTCTCCCGACAACTGGGACAGCTTGCGCCAGGTATTTCCCGACTACGAAGTCACCGCACTGGTGGAAGCCGGCCTGGTGATCGACCGCACCGATGAAGAAGGCCATAACCGCAAGCGCTACGACCGTTTCCGCGACCGCATCATGTTCCCTATCCGCAATACCAAGGGACAGGTGATCGGCTTTGGCGGGCGCGTGCTGGACAGCGGCGAACCGAAGTACTTGAATTCGCCGGAAACACCCTTATTTCAAAAGGGTAGCGAGCTGTATGGCTTGTTCGAGGCCCGCCAGGCAATCCGAGACGCCGGCTATGTGCTGGTGACCGAAGGCTATATGGATGTAGTGGCATTGGCGCAACTGGGATTCCCACAGGCGGTAGCCACCCTGGGAACCGCCTGTACGCCGACCCATGTGCACAAGCTCTTGCGCCAGACAGATCATGTGGTGTTCAGTTTCGACGGCGACCGCGCCGGCCGCAAAGCTGCGCGGCGGGCGCTGGATGCGTGTCTGCCACATGCCACCGACAACAAGATCATCAAGTTCCTGTTTCTGCCGCAGGAACACGATCCCGACAGCTTTGTGCGGGAAATGGGGGCCGAAGCGTTCGAGCGCCAGATCCATGACGCCATGCCCTTATCGCAGTTTTTACTGAACGAAGTAAGCGGCGAAACCGATTTGAGCACATCCGAAGGACGGGCACGAACACAGTACGATGCGAAGCCGCTGCTGCAGCTGATGCCGCCCTCCTCGCTGCGATTGCAAATCGTGCGCGGCCTGGCCCAGCTGACGCAATCGACGCCCAGCGAAATAGAATCGCTGTTTGAACTGAGCAAACCGATCGCCGCCGCGCGCCGCGCGCCGCCGCGCAGCAACCGCCAGGCGCCGGTAGGACTGGAACGGCAGATTATCCGCCTGCTGGTGGCGCATCCGGCTTTCGCCTCGGAACTGGACGATGCCGCGCTGGACGCAGTCGCCAACTTTGCCCCGGACCGCGCAGAAATGCTGGCGCGCCTGATCACCGCCAGCCACGAAATGGGCGACCAGGCAAATTTTGCAACATTGGCAGAGCATTTGCGTGAAGGTGGGGAAGATTTTGAATCGCTGATCGCGGAAATCGCAGCGGAATCGGAATCGGAAACAGAAGCCGCGCGATTAGAACTGGCGGGCGCGATTCGCCAGACTAAAATGAAGATATTGAAGGACGAGCTTGATCAGCTGGCAGCGACCGGATTGGGCTCGGAAGAAGCCCGCAATCGCTATCGGGAGTTGATGCAAAAGCAAGAACAGCTGCGCCGCGAGGCCGAAAGTGAAATGAATTTGCGCTGAAAAATGCTTAAAATACAAGCACATCGGGCCGAAAAACGAAAATCCGGCGGCGCCGCAAGGCCGCTTGCATTGGAGGATGGCACCTCCATATGCTATAATTAAAGGCTTTAGATTCAAAGCCTTAGAGCTTGCCAAGTTGAGCGCGATTTTGGCGTTCGATTGATAGTAGCACCAGATTGATTTAGATGGATAGGAAGGTAGTGAGGAAAGCAGTAAGAACCGGTGTGCAGAGGATTCTGTCAACGATTTAGGGCCCGTTAGGAAATAAATTGGACATTTGTGCGGCCGTAGCTGGATGCGATGCAAGGCGCCCGCCGCGCCGCAGTGCGAGCACTGCAAGCGGTGGGCAACGCCGCAGCGCGCCAGCTATGGCTAGCACAAATGTTCAAGTTATTTTCTAACGGGGCCGAAGCTTCTCGACAACGGACAGAGTACAGGCAGCGGCACCCATAGCGCAAATCAGTGTAACCAGATTGGTATTTGATTCCATGGCGAATGCAATGAAGAGACCCGCAAAACCCCTGACATCTCCCGTAAAAAACACGAAGCCGGCTGCGGCCAGGCCAAGCGCCTCCTCCCCGACACCGAAGTCTCCCGTTAAAAAAACGGCCGCTTCTTCTAAAACATCGCCGTCAGTCAGTAAGCCTGTTAGCAAGAAAGTAGTTTCTAAAGCAACTGCAACGACCACGAAAGCGTCAAGAACTGTTGCAAAACCAGTATCTGTGAAATCGAAAGCCCCTGTGACAAACAAGAAACCACAACTCAAAGTCGTCAAATCAGCCAAAAATGTAGCGGCGGCGCCTGTCAAAGCCGACGTTAGCGTGATGATTGGATCAGGCGTAAGTCAAACCACGGATGCCGCAACCCTGGCGGCGATTGATACCTCCGGCTACATTCTGCCGTCGGTGAAGGTACCTGGACGTCGTGGTCGCAAGCCAAAAGAATTCCAGCCTGAGAACGATGAAGTCGCAGCACTCAACGCGGTCGAACGCGCTGAACTGAAAGCTGTCGACAAGGCCAAGGCCAAGGACCGCAAAGCCAAGGAAAAGGCTTTGCTGAAAGACGCCTTCTCGTCCGATACCGAAGCCAGCGAAGAAGAACTCGAAGCACGCCGCCAAAAGCTCAAGACCCTGATCAAGATGGGCAAGGAGCGCGGCTTCCTGACGTTCTCCGAAATCAACGATCACCTGCCTGAAAACATTATCGATCCGGAAGCCATCGAAGGCATCATCGGTACTTTCAGCGACATGGGGATCGCCGTCTACGAACAGGCGCCCGATGCCGAAACGCTGCTGCTGTCCGATAATGTGGCGACCGTCGCCAGCGACGACGATGCAGAAGCCGCGGCAGAAGCCGCGCTGTCGACCGTCGACTCCGATTTCGGCCGCACCACCGATCCGGTCCGCATGTACATGCGCGAAATGGGTTCGGTCGATGAAGCGCTAGCCGCCAGCGCCGCTGCGCCTGCTGCCGACGAAGACAGCGAAGAAGACGAGGAAGAGGAAGAAGAGGACGAAGAAGAAGATGACGCCAGTTCGACATCCGGCGCTGCGGGCTTCTCGGCGGAACAGCTTGAACAGCTGAAGCGCGATGCGCTCGGCAAGTTTGAAACCATCTCGACCCAGTTCGACAAGATGCGCAAAGCGTTTGAAAAGGAAGGCTACAACTCGAAGCCTTACGTCAAGGCGCAGGAAATCATTTCCAACGAATTGCTGGGCATCCGCTTTACCGCCAAGGTCGTCGAAAAACTGTGCGACACCCTGCGCGGCCAGGTCGACGAAGTGCGCCAGATCGAACGCCAGATCCTTGACGTTGCGGTCAACAAGTGCGGCATGCCGCGTCCGCATTTCATCAAGGTTTTCCCGGGCAACGAAACCAATCTCGACTGGGTCGACGGCGAAGTCAACGGCAACCATGCCTACAGCACTGTGCTCGGCCGTAACGTACCTGCAGTGAAAGAGTTGCAGCAACGCCTGATCGATTTGCAAGCACGCGTCGTGTTGCCGTTGCCGGATCTGCGCGGCATCAACAAGAAGATGGGCGCCGGCGAGAGAAAAGCCCGGATGGCCAAGCGTGAAATGACCGAAGCCAACTTGCGGCTGGTGATCTCGATCGCGAAAAAATACACCAACCGCGGCCTGCAATTCCTGGACCTGATCCAGGAAGGCAATATCGGTTTGATGAAAGCAGTCGACAAGTTCGAATATCGCCGCGGCTATAAATTCTCGACCTATGCGACATGGTGGATCCGCCAGGCCATCACCCGTTCGATCGCCGATCAGGCGCGCACCATCCGGATTCCGGTGCACATGATCGAAACGATCAACAAGATGAACCGCATCTCGCGTCAGATCCTGCAAATTGGTCAACTGCCGGTTAACCCAACGACACTGATCGAACCGACGGCAC
>Ga0207130_1145_pt1 | contig 21929 bp, 18 predicted proteins | sample Alteio_BWMinHeat_16_FD_153545 | JGI IMG/M metagenome (GOLD analysis project Ga0207130, IMG submission 153545) | Enriched cells from forest soil in Barre Woods Harvard Forest LTER site, Petersham, Massachusetts, United States -... | ecosystem: Environmental > Terrestrial > Soil > Temperate forest >... | reverse complement strand
AGCCACATCTTGGTTTTCTTCTCCGGCACTTTCCAGAAATCCGCGGCATCGAGTTCGCGTTCCAGATGATCCAGAAACCCCTGCACGTCCTCTTTGGTGGCGAGCGGGCTTTTGTTTACGAGCGGTGATGCGTTCGGGCCCGTCGTGGGCTTATCTGCAAGCGTTTGCAGCCCTGCCGATTGCAGCCACTGATAGGCCAATACGATCACGGACTGCGCGACATTGATCGAGGTGAGATCGGAAGCCGTGGGTATGGTGATAATCGTGTCCGCAAGCGTCACGTCGTCATTGGTGAGTCCCGTACGCTCGGGACCGAAAAGGATCGCAGTGGGCACTCCTTCTTCATGGATGCGGGCCATGGCTTGTGCCGGCGTCAGCACGGGCTTGACCATCTCGCGCGAGCGTGCGGTAGCGGCATAGACACGCTGGAAACCGGCCACCGCCTCACGCGTGGTGGCGAATGAACGGGCATTATCCAATACGGGGGCAGCATGACCCGCCAGATCATAGGCCCGCTTATTGGGCCATTCGTCGCGCGGGGCCACAAGGCGCATTTCTTCCAAGCCGAAATTCATCATCGCGCGTGCCGCCGCACCGATATTTTCCGGCATCTGGGTATTGACGAGTATAATGGAAGGGTTCATGCGCGGCACGATAATCGGCAGGACGCCTTACGGGCAAGCGTTTAATGCTTAATAGGTACGGCCTTGCGATACGGTTCGGCGGCGGGCTTTTTCCTGATCGCGGAAGGTTGAAACGCCCTGTTCAGGGGTCATATCGGCATATTGCCGCATGGGCGGAGCCATAGAATGACTGACGTGATGCTCCTCTTTGGGTTTTGAACCTTTGGTCACCGCACCAAAGAGGCCACCTATAGCCATCCCCCCAAGGCCATAGCTCAACGCACCCCAGACAAGGCTGAGACCAGGAGTGAACAACGCTACGACCGCACCTACTGCCAAGCCAATCTTGCCGATTTGCTTCGCCTTATCCCATGCCCTGCTCATACAGATCCCCTGCTGAATTATAGTACGGCTAATTCTACCAAGCTAAAAGGAAGATGTATTGTGAACTTTGAATGACATAACAATCATTTATCTATCAATAACTTATATGTTATACTATCATGCAGCGCATCAAAGGAAGCGTCGATAATATTGGCCGAAACGCCGATAGTATTCCAAACACGACCCTTGGCATCGCGGCTTTCGATCATGACGCGGGTGAGTGCGCGGGTGGCTTCGTGCGGAGTCAGGATGCGCACTTTATAATCCGTGAGCGTGATGTCCTTCACCTTCGGATGATGACGCATGAGCGCTTTCCTGAGCGCAACGTCAAGAGCGTTGACCGGGCCAATGCCCTCCGCCACGGTCATGAGTTCTTCTTCATTCACGACGAGCTTTATCGTGGCCTCCGACACCGTTACCAGCTGGCGCTTCGCGTTCCAGCGTCGCTCATCGAGCACACGGAATTTCTGTACGGTGAAGAATTCGGGCACTTCGCCCAGCATGCGCCGCGCCAGAAGCTCGAAGCTCGCTTCCGCACCTTCATAGGCATAGCCTTGGGTTTCGCGGTGTTTCACTTCACTTACCAGTTCCGCGATTTTGGGATGATCAGATGCAAGCTTAATGCCCATCTGGGTCAGACGATCAATGATGTTCGACTTGCCCGCTTTGTCGGATACGAGAATCGTGCGCGTATTACCCACGAGTTTCGGATTGATATGCTCGTAGCTCGTGGAGTCCTTCGCCATGGCGGATACATGCAGCCCACCTTTATGCGCAAATGCGGCACTTCCCACATAGGCCGCATGCGCGTTGGATGTGCGGCTCAGGCGATCGTCCAGCATGTGCGAAACTTCGGTCAGGTGAACGAGCTTCTCTTTTGCAATTCCCGTCTTAAATCCCATCTTGAGCATGAGGTTTGGAATGATGCTGATGAGATTGGCATTGCCGCAGCGCTCACCTACGCCGTTGAGCGTCCCCTGCACCTGCCGCACGCCCGCACGCACGGCAGCCAGCGAATTGGCGACCGCATTTTCCGTATCGTTATGGCAATGGATACCCAGATGCGTACCAGGGATATGTTTAGCTACTTCATCAACGATGCGTTCAATCTCGTGCGGCAGCGAGCCGCCGTTCGTATCGCACAGCACCACCCAGCGGCAACCTGCTTCATACGCCGCCTTCACCACTTCAAGCGCAAATGCGGGATTGGATTTATATCCATCGAAAAAATGTTCGGCGTCGAACAGCGCCTGCCGCTTTTTCTTTACTATCAGCTCCAGGCTCTCGCTCACCATGCGCAGGTTCTCGGCTTTGGAAATGCCCAGCGCCTTTTCCACCTGGTTAGCCCAGGCTTTGCCCACAAGGCAAATGCCCGGCGCACCGCTGCCCAGCAGTGCGGCAAGGCCCGGATCGTTCTCGGCGCTGCGACCGGCGCGGCGCGTCATGCCGAACGCGGTGAGTGTCGCAGTTTTAAGCTTGGGCAGGGAGGCGAAGAACATATCATCGCCCGGATTGGCGCCTGGCCAGCCGCCCTCGATCATATCGATACCGAGTTTATCGAGCTCGCGCGCAATCGCCTGCTTATCGGCAAGCGTGAAATCCACCCCTCTTGCCTGCGCTCCGTCACGCAGTGTGGAATCGTATAAATAAACGCGATCGGTCATGGATTTAAGGAGTAACGGGGCTGAAATGCGCGGTCAAGACACAATTAAGGCGCTAGACCACACTCAGATTTGCTGCCCGGATGTTGGAAAGGGCTCTTTCCATTCCCGCCTTCTCATTTGCAGGGTCATATCCCTGTTCGGGAGTGGTATTTCTGGCATTGGTAAGCCCTGCCGTAGCCGCCTCCAGCTGTGCCTGGCCTATCGCCGTCATGGATGACTCATAGTTGGGGCGCCTAGCCGTATAGCCAGTCGAATTATCCTGCTGCTGCGTGTTATTGTCCTGCTGGATGGAGTTATTATTATTGAAAATAGACGGCGGTGGAACGTTTTTCAGTGCCTCGTCCGCCGCTGCAAATGTTTTCTGCGTCTGGTCATCCACCGAAGTATATTTCGACTGAAAATCCTTGATCTTGTCATTGATTCCGCCAAGCGTCGCGATATTCTTCTCCACATACGTATGGGAATAGGAGTCCTTTTTCACGTGCTCCTGCTGCACCTTATCCTTGATGAGGGCATTCTGAACGCCGGCAATTTCCTTCTGCTCCTGCGCTTCCTGAATCCTAAGCTCCGCCCACTTCTTCTTGCTGTCATCCAGCAGCGTTGCAAGTTGTTCCTTGCTCATCGACGGATCGTTGAATGCCACCTGCACTTTTTTATCCAAAGCAATCATTTCCGTTAATGCAGCGGACTGCGTTTCATACTTTTGCAGCGGCTCCACTTCCTTGAGGATCTTCTTCACATAGACATTCTGCGCATGCGCCGCATCCTGCACATGGATTTGCGTGATTCTTTCCTTAGCAAGCGGCTGCAGCTTATTGTTTGCAATTTCGACTGTCTTCTGGATTGTATGGCCGGTCTTGGGATCCTTTGCGGCCAGCCGGTCCTTGAGCTGCTTATCCGTGGTGATCACAGCATCAATCGACTTCGCGGTATTATTCATCCCATCGAGTGTCGCCTGCTCTTTTTTCTGGTCCGCCAGAGGCATCTTTGCCTTCACATGGTCGAAAGCCTTCTGCTCTTCGGCAATTCGACCTTTCAGATCGTCACGGACATATTGCAGCTTCGTTATGTCTTCGGCAGACAACGTCTTCACACCGACGAACGCTGCAGCTGCTTCCTTGAGATGCGCCTGCGCTTTCTTGATTCGATTGATGTCGCGCGACTTCAATGCGGCCAGATATTCCTTCTCGGCTGGATTGTACCCGTTAAGCGCCGCCTGCGTCTTGTCGAACTTCGCGCCGATTTTCGTGAGATCCGCATTCAACATGCCTTCCACGGTCTTCGAGGTCCTTTCAATCGCCACCAGCATATCCTGCTGTTTCTTCTTTTGCGACGCAGGCGCGTCCTTATCCATATGGATGGACATTTCGTCCGTATACCGTTTCTGCAAGTCTTTCTGAAGCTCCTGCAGCTTCTTCACATCCTGACCGCTCAGCTCCGGCTTTAAGCCCATCTGCTTGAGCTGCGTATCATCCGTGGATAGCTGTTGGCGGGTCTGCGCATCCATTTTATCCTGCTGATCCTCACCCCCTATTTTTTTGGCGACCTTGCGACCTAGCCATGTCGTCAGAGCACCTACGCCAATGCCGACAAGAAACCCGATCGCAGTACCTACCAAGGGAACGGGGATACAGCTGCCGATCATCGCTCCTTCGCCACCCGCCGCCAGGATAAATCCTGCAGTCGCAAGACCGCCTACAACCCTGCCGGTGACAATGCCAGCCGTTCCGCCAAAAAGCGTGCCTACCGATGTCGCCTGCCGATAGCCATCATGCGCATTCGTGGCAGCTCTATAGTCATAATACGAAGCGCCGATGGTGATAGCTGTGCCAAGCGGCACGGCAATTTTGCTAAAAACATTGCCTACCTTGCTCCAAACCGAGGCGTTTGCCGCCACATCCTCTAGGGCATTGCCGCCCGTCGTCCCGATCTCAGCAGGGCCGGTCGATGAAGGGATACCCGTTTCCGTCGTGCCCAAACCAGACGTGCTTGGGCCCACCGCTATATCCGTACTGGGAGCGGGGCTTGATCCTGCGAGGTTAGTTTCGGCCGGCGTTAAGGTGTTTGCACCAGCGCTAGTGCCACCGCCGATACCTCCCGCACCCACCTTCAGATTTTTTACATACTGAACGCCCTTTCCCACCACCTTTACTACTTTGGCCGCATGCTGCGGCACATCAGGTGCGCTCTTAACCGCCTGACCCAGCACGTTGACGCCAAGCGCCGCATTGGCATTGTCCGCACGCGCACCGCCGCGGGCAACGTCCTTGGTGTAATCTTGCGGATCGACGCTTAATGTCTTCTTGATATAATCGAACAGCCCCAACCCCGTGGGTTCTTCATCAATCATCTTGATGGGACCTGTGCCCACATTTTTAATCTGGGGATTTAGCTTCGTCATGCTGACGATGTTGTCGATAGCGCCCGTTTGATCGGAGCCCTGCGGGATAATGATATTTTTCGTTTTCGCAGTGGCATCATCAAGCAATGCATCAATGGAACTTTCCGTGCCGTCGAGTCTGATACCCGATAAGGCGGGGTCGAGATCAACCTTCACGCCCGTGGAGCGTGTTATCACTGTTCGCTGATTATCGTCGCCTAAGCCCATACGACCAACGTACTGAAACCCTATTTACGCCTCAGTATAACAAAGATATATGAACTAATTATTACAAGATGCGTTTTTCAAGTAAAATATATCAGAAATAATAACTTATCGGCAAAATCCAATGCCTTACCAAATACATTATGTATCTGTATTATTTTAATAAATTATTTTCCAGCTATGGAGGAAATGGCGCACCCGGAGAGACTCGAACTCCCAACCGCCAGATTCGTAGTCTGATGCTCTATCCAATTGAGCTACGGGTGCGCAGGCGTCAAGGCGGCGGAAAGTAGCAAAGCGCGTCAAAAATACAAGTAAATTCATTAAAAAACTCCGAATGGGCTTGACCACCCCGGCCCAAGGATTTTATGCTTTTAAATTGCGGAGACTTATGTCATTTTCGCGTTTTAATGTGAGGACTTAATTATGAAGCACACCATCGCTTTTATACTTGCGGCTGCATTATACTGCACCCCATTGCTCTCACTGCCCGCAATTGCGGCAGACACCGGCACTGAGCCAGCATTTGTCCATGAGACACCGCTCATGGTCATTCGTTTCAACCAGGCACATGTGGATTATCCTACGCCGCTTTACAACACCGTGAGCCAGGCCCTGAAGATCAAGCCATCCGCTGTGTTTGATATCGTTTCCATCGCGCCACGCGCGCATGAGGCACATAACCAGTCTTATTATAACCGCATGGCCTCGCAAAATACTCACAAAGTGTTGGCAACCCTGCATGAAATTGGCCTTCCCGCCAGCCGCATAAGCCTGACCGATGCAATTGACGACGTCAGCGCAAGCGAAGTACGCATCTTCGTGCATTGATTAGACGTGATTACGTGATACGTATTACGGCTGACACGCTACCACGATTACCACGCTAAAAGTTATCCTTAAACCACTGCGCGATGCGCGTGAATGCCACCGGCAGCGGCTTGCGCGTGGGATCGAACAGACGTTCATCGAGCGTCCTGCGACGCGCATATTCCAGCATACCTATGGCAGAGGCAAAGGCCGGACCGCTTACCGCATCGGCAAGACCGGTCACGGTATGCGGCTTGGCAAGGCGCACTTGGCGTCCGAGCACCCGTGTTGCAAGCTCGCGTGCGCCCAAAAGCTGACTCGCTCCTCCGGTCAGCACGACACGCCTGCCGGCGACGGAATCCATGCCGGCCACCTCGATTTTACTGCGGATCATTTCAAAAATCTCTTCCATGCGCGGGCGGATGATGCCCACCAGCATAGAACGCGGCATCAGGTTGCCGCCATCGGACGTATCCTCCTCGCCCAATTGCGGCACATCGATCATGGCCTGCTCGTCGGAGGAGGTCGGTACAGCGCTGCCATGCAGGGTTTTGAGGCGCTCCGCATGCGTAAGTGACGTGGAGAGCCCTTTGGCGAGATCGCTGGTCACATGCGTGCCGCCGATGGGCACGACATCGGTAAATACATTTTTTCCGCCTGAAAACACCGCAATGCTGGTGACGCCGCCTCCCATGTCAATGAGCGTCACACCCAGTTCCATCTCATCAGGCTCCAGGCAGGCAAGTCCCGAAGCATAGGGCGACACTACGAATTCCGCTGCATTCAGATGGCAATGCGCGAGGCAATTCGTGATGTTCTGTATCATAGTGGCAGGCGCCGTGATGATATGAAGGTCTGCACCCAGTTTCTGCCCCACCATTCCGCGCGGATCGGTGATGTTCCGGACGTCGTCCAATGCGTAATTCACCGGAAAGCAATGAACGATTTCCGTCTCGTCATTTTCTACGCTTGCGCTGCCTTCGGTGACAATGTCCGCCAGATCATGCTCGGTGACGCTTTCGCCCGAAGCAGTGAGTTCCACCGTGACGCTGCGCGAGGAGAGCCCGGTACCGGCCAGATTGACCACCACGTTTTCAATCGTTTCATCCGCCATCTGCTCGGCGGCATGCACCGCCGCCACGACAGACGTTTCTGCTTCGCTGATATCCACGATGTGGCCGCAGCGTATGCCCTTGGAAAGCTGGTGCCCGATACCGGTAACGCGAATGCTGCCGTCCGCCTCCAGACGCGCGATAAAACACGCGACTTTAGTACTGCCGATATCCAGCGCCGCTATACTGCCCGTAAAATGTTTGTTTTTTTTTGCCATAGGGATCACGCCTTCATGCGTGACTCATTGTGTAACGCTTCTGCTACGGGGGTCAAGGGGGAAGCAAGGCTTTACGTTTCGCTGCCGCCTTGTTTCTCCGTTTTTGGCTCAGCCGGGGCAAGCTTGATGAATACCCGGTCCGAAAGCCTCATATCCACGGATTTGACGGCGCGTTCCAGCAGATGCTGTTCACGCTCCATGCGTGCAAAGCTCTGCCATGCCTCTGTCGAGTGCGCCTCGGGCAGTTTAAGCTCGACACCGTTTTTAAACCGGATATTCCAGCGCCGCTCGCCGATACGCGAAGCGGAGACCACGTTTTTATAGAGTTCCGGCTCCTGCGTGAGTGCCGATAAAAGCTCGTGCGCATGGCTCGGAGCGTCCTCGCCCACCACCAGCAGCAGCTGGCTGTACTGGGCGGGATCGATATATTCCATGACCACGCCGTCCGTGTCGATGAGGTGCAGTTTTCCTTCATTCTGCCACACTGCAATGGGCTCACGCTCGACGACGTGGATATGCAGCTGGTCAGGCAGTACGCGTGCGACCTCCGCATAGCGTATCCGCGGGATTGCTTCCAGCCGTGCACGTATTGCGGGAAGCGAGAACGCAAGAATAGGATCGTCCGTGCGCACGCCTATGGCCTGCGTGATGTCGGCAAGGGCCGTGTACCTGCGTCCTTCCAGATAGACATGCTCTACCTTGAATCCCATATGCGCCGTACCGGCCCAGAAACGATCGCTTACCGCTGCCGCCATCTGCGTCAGCCTGCCAGAATGCCAGAACCACCAGCCGCCAGCCACCACTGCCAGTGTGCCAATAAGCGTGGAAATAACAAAAAAGCGCTGCGAGGTCTGCCACCATTTACGCCACTGGCGCTTGCGGTTTATCTTCCGGCTGGTCTTCTGGCGAGTGGTAAGCTTTGGTTTGGCTTTGGCCACGTTATCCCCCGATGCGTGCCCCTTTTATAAGGCGGTCAACCAACTCATTAAACCCTATTCCGGCGTGATTTGCAATCTCGGGTGACAGTGACAGCGGCGTCATACCCGGTTGCGAATTAAGCTCCAGGATATAAAATACGCCCGGCTCTCCCTTGGTATCGTCGTAGCGGAAATCGGAGCGGGTAAGGCCGCGACAGCCCAGTGCCACATGCGCGCGCTCGGCGAGCGTACAGACTTCTTTATAAGCCTGCCCGGCAATGGGCGCAGGCATCAGATGCTCCGCCTTGCCATCGGTATATTTCGCCTCGTAGTCATAAAAACGCCCGCGCGGACGTATTTCAATAGCACCCAACGCCTTGCCGTCCAGCACCGCAACCTGCACCTCATGTCCCGGTATATAGGTTTCCACCAGCACTTCTTCGCCGTAAGGCCAGCTGGCTTCGTCGAAGAAGAAATTCTCATGCTCGAGAATGATTTTGACGCCTACGCTCGAACCTTCATTCACGGGCTTCACCACATAGGGGCGAGGGAGCACATCCTTGCCGATGACCTCGCTTTTATGCACCACCTTGCCTTCCGCCGTAAGCAATCCCGCCTGCGCAAAGACTTTCTTCGCCATGGGTTTGTCCATGGCAAGCGCCGAGGCAAGCACGCCGGAATGGGTATAGGGAATCTTGAGGCACTCAAGAACACCCTGTATGCAGCCGTCCTCACCCCACCTGCCATGCAGCGCATTGAATACCACATCGGGTTTCGCAAGCACCAATTGCTCGGCTATATTTGGCTGAACGTCCAACGAAGTGACTTTATAGCCCAGCGCCACCAACGCCTGCGAGACAGCCTTGCCGGAAGCAAGAGACACTTCCCGCTCCGTCGACCATCCACCCATTAATACCGACACGTGCTGGGTCATATTCTTCCTTCTCTCTTTTGTCGTCCGGTTTCTTTGGGATTCTCCAGATCTAAAAGCGTTGCCGTTTTCTCAAGCGCGCCTTGCAAAAAAATCCCTTGCGAATCTTTGTCATTCAGAATTTTATAGACATTTCTCAGAATAACCTCCATTTCGCCCTTTGAAGGAAGAGGACCATCCGACCAGCGGGCGGGGTTTATAGCGCCTATCATCAATTGCAATCTATCCGACTCAACCTTAGCCTGGAACGGACTTACTCCAGATTTCAAATATGTATTGCTGTAAGAGGTTATCCCTGTGGTAAATAAATCGGATATTTGGTGGAGCGCACTAACAAGAGGTATTTGCGTTGCGGGCTCTGCAGGGAGGTAATGACCTTCAATTCCTTCCTTAAAAAAAGCTGTGACTCTTTCCTGGGATATCGGCTCATTATGGTTTGTCGTTCTTCTGATGCTCAGGTTGGGGATGTCATATTTTTCCGGTCTGCGCCATTGTATTTCCAACGCTTCCGCTATTTCTTCAGCCCCTTTTCGTAAGAAAAATCCATAAGAATCTTGCTTATTAAATAGTGCGCGCGCGCCCATCAGAATCTTTTCAACATCCCGTTTTGTCGGAATAGGATCGCCTGCTTTATATTCAGCGAGCTTCATTTCCATCATAAGGCACTGATGAAGAAAAAGCTTTATCTGATTCGGATTTACGTGGGGGCTGAAATGATCAGAACTTACTTTTGTAACCTTTGGAGAACCTGCGGAACTGATATGATTAAGCCATGTCAAAAGATAAAGGCTCTCACTATCGATTTTTTTTTCATTGAAAGTATATTCCGGCGTCATGGCCATAACCGTACGAAGTGACTTTATTTTCTTAGGATCAAGCCGTTCAGACGTTTCTTCAAATTTGGCCATAGAAATTTACCCCAATGCTTACGCCACCAGCGATGTTTTTTCTTCTTCACGCGGCCTTCCGATACGCTTGATTTCCCATTCAAGCAGCACACCCGAGCTGTCCTGCACCCGCCGCCTTACTTCCTCGCCCAGCGTTTCCAGATCTTGCGCTGTAGCATTGCCGGTATTGATCATAAAATTACAATGCTGTTGTGACATCTCGGCGCCACCGATTTTAAGCCCACGGCATCCGGCTGCATCGATGAGCTGCCACGCTTTCGCCTCTGCGGGATTCTTGAACGTGCTGCCGCCGGTGCGCGAACGGATGGGCTGCGTATCCGTTCGCTCGCGCGCAATTTTCTCGATTCGCGCAGCGATGACGGACGCATCTTCCATCTTCCCCTGCAATATCGCGCGGGTAAAAATCCAACCCTCCGGCAACCCGCAATGGCGATAGCCGTATTGCATTTTCTCAGGCGAGAGCATGCGCAGATTCCCCTGAGGGTCAATTGCCTCCACCTCAATAAGAATATCCTTCGTCTCCGTGCCGTACGCGCCCGCGTTCATGGCAAGCGCACCGCCGATGGTACCCGGGATTCCACTTAAGAACTCAAGCCCACCGATGCCATTCTCTTGCGCCACCGCAACGGCGTTAGCGTTGAGGCACCCTGCCCCTACCACCAATCTGTCGCCTTGCGCACTGCAATCGGCAAATCCACGGCCTAAGCGTATGACGATACCATCGATGCCGCCGTCGCGCACCAGCAGGTTGGATCCCACTCCCAGCACAGTAACCGGCATGTCGGTCGGTTTATGCGCTATGAAATAGGCCAGATCGTCCGCATCTTCAGGCTTGAACAGAAACTGCGCCTCACCGCCTACCTGGAACCAGTTCACTTTCGCAAGCGCCGCATTCGCGCGCAGACGCCCGCGCAACTGCGGCATGTGCAAAAGAATGTCGGTTTCTTCCATTCTCATGATGCCGCTTTCTTGAGGTTCGCGGAAAGCTCCTTCATCTGCTGCGGCAGAGCACCCGCCCACTTGCTGATACTGCCCGCACCCAGACACACCACCAGATCGCCGGACTGAGCGCGTGAGAGCACCAGCCCAGCCAGTGATTTTTCATCCGGCAAGGCTGCGACATTGCGATGGCCCGCAGCGGTAAGTCCTTCGACCAGCGCATCGCGGCTGATGCCTTCGATAGGCTCTTCGCCTGCGGAATAGACATCGGTAACGATAACGCAGTCGGCATCGTTGAAACAGGTGCAGAACTGGCTGAATAAATCGCGCAGGCGCGTGTAGCGGTGCGGCTGCACCACAGCAATCACCTTGCCTTGAGTGCCTTCAAGCGATTCACGTGCCGCTTTGAGCGTCGCTTTTATCTCGACCGGGTGATGGCCGTAATCGTCAATCACGGTGATACCGTTTACTTCGCCGGTTTTGGTGAAACGCCGTTTGACGCCTTCGAAGTTTGCAAATGCCTTCTTGAGCACGTCTTCGCCCATTTTAAGCTCCTGCGCCACGGCAGTCACTGCAAGGGCATTACGCACGTTATGCTCGCCGTACATTGGCAGGTAGACGTCCTTGATGACCCGGCCGCCGTCGGCAAGCTCAATGTCGAATCGCTGGCCACCATTTTCACGGCGGATGTTTACGCCGCGCACCTCAGCCTGCGGAGAAAGCCCGTAGGAGATGACACGACGCTCGCGTATACGGCCGATCAGCGCCTGCACTTCCGGGTGATCGATGCAGAGTACACCGAAGCCGTAGAACGGCAGGTTCTCGATGAACTGCTGGAAGGCGGTACGCAGGCGATCGAAATCGCCGTAGAAATCCAGATGCTCGGGATCGATGTTGGTGATGATGGCTATCGTGAGCGGCAACTTGATGAACGTGCCGTCTGACTCGTCCGCCTCTACCACCATCCACTCGCCACTGCCAAGACGCGCGTTCGTGCCCCAGGCATTGATGATGCCACCGTTGATGACGGTGGGAGCGAGGCTGGCCGCGTCGAACAATGCCGCCATCAGCGAGGTCGTGGTAGTCTTGCCGTGCGTACCGGCAATCGCCACAGTCATCTTAAGTCGCATGAGCTCAGCCAACATCTCGGCGCGTTTGACGACCGGAATGCGTTCGGCACGCGCCGCGACGACTTCCGGATTGTCAGGCTTCACCGCAGAGGAAATCACGACAACGGCGGCATTCTTTAAATGCTCCGCTGCATGGCCTATCGCCACCTCGATGCCGAGTTTGCGCAGACGGTCCACATTGGCGCTTTCGGAGAGATCCGATCCTTGCACTTTGTAGCCGAGGTTATGCAGGATTTCGGCAATACCGCTCATGCCGATGCCGCCGATGCCGACGAAATGCAGCATGCCGACATCCAGCGGCATATTGCGAGCGACAGGAAAGGCTTTCTGGCGACTCAGATGTGCGATGCTCATGCGGCATTCTCCATAACAGCGGACGGGATGTGCTGGCCCTTATGATTACCGCCTGAGACGATGCCGAGCGCAAGATCAGCCAGATCGCTTGCCGCATCGACTTTTCCAGCCCTGCGTGCATGCCCGGCTGCACGTGCAAGGCTTTCAGGCAGGTTGAGAAACGCCTCAATGCGCGCGGAAAGTGCCGCGGCGGTAAAGCCTTCCTGCGGCATCACCCAGCCGCCGCCCGCTTCTTCCAAAGCGTTGGCATTGTAATACTGATGATTGTCCATCGCTGAAGGCAACGGAATGAGTATCGATGGGCGCCCTGCCGCGGTGAGTTCGGCGATGGTCGAAGCGCCCGCGCGCGCGATCACGAGGTGGGCGCTCGCAAGACGCGCTGGAATATCGGTGAAGAAGGCGGACAGATCGGCACTCACATTCATCTGCGCATAGGCGGCGTGGGTGCTGTCCAGATCGGCAGGACGGCATTGCTGGTCGATGCGGATGCGCGAACGCAATGCGCCGGGCAACGCCGCAATAGCAGCAGGCACAATCTGGCTGAAAATCGAGGCGCCCTGACTGCCGCCGGTAACGAGAATGCGGATATGACCGTCATGCGAGAGCTCCGGATAGGGAATCATGTGCAGGCTGCGTATGGCGGTGCGCACGGGATTGCCGGTAAGTGTCACCTTCGCAGCATTGTCTTCACTGATGAAACGCGTCTCCGGAAAAGTGGTCGCAATCGCATTTACGCGTTTGACGAGCAGCCGGTTGGCTCTTCCCAGGACGGAATTCTGCTCATGAATGATGGTGGGAATGCTTAAGCTGCAAGCGGCGCGTACCGTTGGAAAAGAAGGATAGCCGCCGAAACCCACTACTATATCGGGCTTAAGCTGCTTGAGCAGCCCACGCGCCTGAAACACGCCCACCACAATATCCATCGCCGTCGTGAACTTGCTCAGCGCACCATGAGAAAGCCTTCCCGCACGCACGATATGGCGCGGCAAGCCGCCCAGAACGCTTTTGTAATCGGTAAAACGCTTGTCGGTAATCAGCACAACCTTATGGCCGCGGTTGATCAGTTCTTCGGCAAGCGCCTCCGCCGGGAAAATATGTCCGCCCGTGCCGCCCGCCGCCAATACGATGGTGCTGGACATGCCTATACCTTCTGCCGCTTTAATTTGACGAGCCCCTGCACGCTGATGGCTATCCATGCACATTCGATGAGAAACGATGAGAGGTTCCAGAACCGCAGCAGGGAGATGACGAGCGCAACCGCGCTGATGAGGTTCATCCACAGATAACGCGAATCATTGCTCGCAAGCATTCCGCGCTGCAGCAGATAATAGGACGACAGCAACAGCAACATGCCGATAAGCCCAATGGTATTAAAAAGTATGTCCACCAATCACCTCCAGAGCAACCCCGCAATACGCTACATATTACGTTGGCTGGGCCTCACCTCCGCATGGCCATAGCGCCTGCGGGTAAGCGCCAGCATCATACCCATTCCCAGCGCAATCGCAATGAGGGAAGAGCCTCCGTAGCTTAAGAAAGGCAGCGTCATTCCCTTGGCGGGAAGAAGGTTCACCGCCACCCCCATATTGATAATCGCCTGGATGCCGAACTGGGCAAGCAGGCCTGCGACGGCGATCATAGTGAAAAAGTCGTTCCCTTTTAGTATCTTGGACATGCCACGAATGACGATGAATGCAAAAAGAAAGACAATGATGAGACAGAAAATCAGGCCGAACTCCTCACCCGCCACCGCGAACACGAAGTCCGTATGTGAATCCGGCAGCGAAAGCTTGACCCTGCCCTCTCCCGGCCCCTGCCCGAACCAGCCGCCATTGCCGAACGCCTTCAGTGACGTCTCCACCTGGTAATTATCGCCCGAGGTCGGATCGAGATAACTGTCGATACGTTTTCTCACATGAGCAAACATATGGTATGCGCCGAATAATCCACCCGCACCCACGAGCGGCAGCATCACGACCCAGATAAACGGCAGGCCCGCAAGAAAAAATTCCAGCGCCCACATGACCGAGACCGTCACCACCATTCCCAGATCCGGCTGCACAAGCAACAGCACCGCCACCACAGCATACACCCCGATGGCGATACGCCAGCCGGGAAATCCCACATACTGGTTACGCAGGTGGAATATCCACGCCATGACCACCGCCATGCAGGGCTTTAAGAATTCCGAGGGCTGCACGGACATGCCTGCAATCGTCAGCCACCGGCGTGCGCCTTTTGTCTCTGCGCCCATGAACGGCAGAAGCGTCATAAGCCCGAGGCTGATAAGGAACCCGACGATAGCGAGACGGCGCACGTTCTGCGGCGACTGCATCGACACAACAAACAGCACGAAGAGCGAAAGCACCAGAAAGATATGCTGCCGGTGGGTAAAGTGAAACGGATTCACGCCGATGCGTACAGCCACCGCGGGACTTGCCGCAGTCACCAGCACCGCACCGATGCAGATAAGGATGAACAATGCAAGCAGGGTAGGCCTATCCACCGTCCACCACCAACGTCCCACGACGCCCGTACTCGTACGATCAAACCGCATTGCTTTTTCCTCCCACTACCTTATCCAGCAACCTCTCCGCCATAGTGCAGAAGGCATCGCCGCGCTCCTCAAAACTTTTCCATTGATCCCACGAAGCGCAGGCGGGTGAGAGCAGCACTATCGCGCCTTGTTTGCGTTCGGCAAATGCCCTCTCTGCTGCCGCTTCGAATGCATGCGCCAACGTCTGGCAGCGCGTAAAAGGCACCTTCCCTTCCAGCGTCGCCGCAAACTGCGCCTCCGATTCGCCTATCAGGAAGGCATGGGCGATATTCGGGAAAAATGACTCCAGCGAAGCGATTCCGCCCTCCTTGGGTTTGCCGCCCGCAATCCAGTAAATGTTGGTGAAAGGCGCCAGCGCATGCGAAGTCGCATCCGCATTCGTGGCCTTGCTGTCATTGATGAAACGCACGCCGTGAATGTTGGCAACCGTTTGCAGACGATGCCGCAGGCCGGGAAACGTCTTAAGGCCTTTTTCTATATCGCGGACGCTAAGCCCGTACAGCTTGCATGCCGTATACGCGAATGCGCCGTTTTGCCAGTTATGGCGACCGGTGAGTGCAGGAACTTCCTGCATATTGAACAGGACCGGAGAGTTCGGCTCAAGCCGGTCATGCAGAACGCCTTCCTTATCCACGAACACCCCCTGCTTGAGTTCGTGTGCCACCGAGATGCCGATAATATTGGCGGCACTCGACTGGCGCAGCGCGGTGTACACGGAGCGCGAATAACCGTCGTCGACGCTCACCAGTGCAGCATCGTGCTTGGTCTGGCGCTCGAAGATATGCGCTTTCGCCGCGACGTATCCTTCCATCCCGCCGTGCCGGTCGAGGTGATCGGGAGTGACGTTCAGCAGCATGGCGATGTTGAAGCGCGCCGTGTGTAGCAGATCGAGCTGATACGAGGAGAGCTCGAGCACGTAACAGCCGTCGCTGCCTTGGGGCCCAAGCGACAAGGCGGATATGCCGAGATTGCCGCCCGTTTCCGCCCTGCTGCCCGCTGTTTTGAGAATATGTCCGATAAGCGAAGTGGTGGTGGATTTCCCGTTCGTGCCAGTGATGGCGATTTTCTTGGCCAGAGGTTGCGCCTCGCACAGCAGTTCGATGTCGCCGGTCACACGCACGCCCGCTTCTCTGGCAAGTATGACGGTAGGATGAGGCTTGGGATGGGTAAGCGGAATACCGGGGCTTAACACCATGGCAGCCAGCTCCTTCCACGGCCAGCTTTTAGGCTCCAGTAAACGCACCTTCCCTTCCGCGAAATGCTGCTGGAATATCTTGCGGCTATCTTCCTTATCATCCCAGGCGAACACATCGGCACCCCCCGCGATAAGCGCAGAAACCGTTGATAATCCCGCCGTTGCAAGACCCAGGACGCCCAGTTTTCTGTCCTGATAATGACGCAGCGCAATCATATCACCTCAGTTTCAGCGTGGAGAGCCCGATAAGTGCAAAAATGGAAGCAACGATCCAGAAACGCACGACGATGGTGGGCTCCTTCCAGCCGAGCTTCTCAAAATGATGGTGCAGCGGCGCCATCCGAAATATACGCTTGCCGGTCATCTTGAACGACGCTACCTGCAATATGACCGATACCGCTTCGGCGACAAACAGCCCGCCGATGATGGCAAGCACGAGTTCATGTTTCGTGATCACGCTCACCACGCCCAGCGAGCCGCCGAAAGCGAGGCTGCCGGTATCACCCATGAACACCTGCGCGGGCGGCGCATTGAACCACAGGAAGCCGAGGCTCGCCCCGACAAGCGCCGCGCAGAACACCGCCAGCTCTCCCGAACCTGGCACATGGTGGACCTGCAGATACTCTGCAAATTTGAAATTGCCCACCAGATAGGCAATCAGTACGAAACATCCCGCCGTAATCATGATAGGCACGATAGCAAGGCCGTCCAGCCCATCGGTCAGATTCACCGCATTGCTTGCCCCCACCATGACCAGCATCACGAACAGGAAATAGAATACGCCCAGATCGATGAGCACTTCCTTGAAGAACGGAACCGCCAGATGCAACGACATCGAAGGTGGGGCCACCTGGTGAATCCACAATGCAGCAACTCCGCCGATGATGAACTGCAGCAGCAGCTTGAGCTTGCCGGGCAGGCCTTTGGTGTTGCGCTTGGTGAGCTTCAGGTAATCATCACCGAATCCCACCAGCCCATAGCCGATGGTAACAAACAACACAATCCAGACATAATGATTGGTGATGTCCGCCCAGAGTAATGTGGAGACGACGACGGAGAGCAATATCATCACTCCGCCCATGGTCGGCGTTCCTTTTTTGGTGAGCAGATGTGATTCCGGTCCGTCCAGGCGGATGGGCTGGCCCTCTCCTTGCTTGGACTTGAGCCAACGGATGATGCGCGGACCGATGAGGAAGGTCATCACGAGCGATGTCAGCACGGCACCGCCGCTGCGGAACGTCAGGTATTTGAAGAGATTGAACAGCGCGAACTGATGAACGTGCGGATAGAGGAGATTATACAGCATGAACCGATTCTTTCGGATGGGTGGCGGTGGAAAATGATGCAAGAAGCGCGTCACGGACAATATCCATACGGCTGCCATGCGAACCTTTGATAAGCACCAGGTCGCCCGGGCGCAGATCGGCGGCAAGCGTCGGGGCAAGGGCGGCAGCGGACGCTGCATGTACTGCGCGCATCGCAGGCGGCAGCGCATCATGCAGATGCCGCATTAACGGCCCTGCCGTATACGTTTTGTCTATGCCCTGCTGGGTAAGAGAAGCTAGCAAGCTTCGGTGCAAATCCGCACCTCCCGTACCCAACTCCAGCATATCGCCAAGCGCTGCAATCTTGCGTCCTCCTCCGAGTGCGGTACCCAATTCTGCAAGCTTGGCAATGGCCGCTTCGGTTGAACTGGGGCTGGCGTTATAACAGTCATCGATGAGCGTTGCGAATCCTTGCGGCAATTGCAGGCGATGCAACCTGCCCCTGCCATCGGGTTCGTGAAAATGCGCAAGCGCGGCAGCCGCATCCGCCAGATCCGCCCCTACTGCCACCGATGTGGCAAGCGCCGCCAGCGACGTCATCGCCCAATGCCTGCCGATGGTCCCCAGACGATACACGATAGGCGTGCCATGGATGACGGCTTCCACCCGCGCGCCCATATCCTGCAAGGTATAGTTCACAAGTCGGCATTGCGCCTGCGCATGCGTGCCGAACGTCACGACATGGCGGATACCCTGTTCCTGCGCCTTGGCAACCAGACGATCGTAAAAGCGGTTGTCGCGATTGAGGATAAGGGTGCCGTCCTTATTCAATCCTTCGATAATCTCCGCTTTCGCATCCGCGATGCCTTCGATGTCGGGGAAAAATTCCAGATGCACCGCCTCGACATTGGTAATGACAGCGATGTCTGGCCGTGCAACGCGCGTCAGGAACGACAGCTCGCCAGGATGATTCATCCCCATCTCGAACACGCCGAAATGCGCGGAGGGCGGCAGGTTAGCAAGCGACAGCGGCAGACCGATATGGTTGTTGAGATTACCATGCGTGGCATAGACATCTGCGCTGCTTGACAGTGCGGTACGGATAGCCTCCTTGGTACCGGTCTTGCCGACACTGCCCGTCACGGCAATGATTTTCGCTTTCGTGCGCCTGCGCGAAGCGGAGCCCAAATCCACCAGCGCCTTATAGGTATCGTTCACAACGATAAGCGGCGCATCCTTGTGCAGGTCTTTGGGGATACGATGCACCAGCGCACCCGCCGCACCTCCTGCAAGCGCCTCTTTTACATAATCATGGCCATCGACGCGCTCGCCTTTAATCGCCACGAACAACGCGCCATTCTGCGCTTTGCGACTGTCAATGGCAACGGAAGAAGCGACAAAGGGCACACCCTGCGTCTTGCCCGTCGTTGCCTGCACTATATCGGTCGATTGCCACATTATTTTATTTTCTGCTCACATAATTTTACGGCGTAACGCGCGACCTGCGCATCGTCAAAAGGCAATGTTTTATTGCCGATGATTTGCGTCTTCTCATGGCCTTTTCCCGCGATCAGCAGCACATCTCCCTTGTGCAGCGATTTGATGGCGAATGCAATGGCTTCCGCACGGTCGCCGACATTTTTTGCAAGCGGCACACCCGCCATAACCTCGGCCCGGATCTGATCAGGATTTTCACTACGGGGATTATCGTCCGTCACAATGACATGATCGGCAAGCTGCGCCGCCGCTTTTCCCATCTCAGGCCGCTTGCCTTTATCGCGGTCGCCGCCACAGCCGAAGACCACCGTAAGCGAACGTTTCACATGGGGCCTGAGCGTGGTGAGGACATTGGAGAGCGCCGCCGGAGTATGCGCATAGTCCACGAATACGCTGCCCCCGCTGGGATGCGACGCCACTTTCTCAAGACGTCCCGGAACGCTCACAAGGTGAGGCAGATGCTTTATCCCCTCCTCCACCATACCGCCGCATCCTACATAGAGCCCGAGCGCAGCGAGCGCATTCATCGCCTGAAACGCCCCCACCATGTGCAATACGCAATGCTGCGCGGCACCCATGATGTCCATCTGCAGCGCGAGCCCGTCGAGCGTCGGGGTGATTTTGCGGATCTGGTAATGCGCGCGGCCATGCCCGTAGCGAATGACATGGATGCCGCGCTTGTTGCAGACCTCGGCAATGCGTTCGGAACGTGGATCGTCTGTGTTGAGCACCGCCATTCCATTTTCCTCAAGCAACTCCGAAAACAATCGCAGCTTGGCATCGAAATAGGCATCCGCCGTGCCGTGATAGTCGAGATGATCGCGGGTGAGGTTGGTGAAGGCAGCGGCACGCACTTTCACTCCGTCGAGGCGATATTGATGCAATCCATGGCTCGATGCCTCAAGCGCCACATTCTGACATCCCTCATTCGCAAGGTCGCGCAATGTACGATGCAGCGACACCGGATCGGGTGTGGTATTGAGCGCTCCGCTGTACGCCGTTTCGCCGGAGCGGATAATACCCAGCGTGCCGATGGATGCCGCTTTCTGGTAGCTCATCTGCCAGAGCTGGCGAAAGAAATCAGCGGTCGACGTCTTGCCGTCCGTGCCCGTTACGGCAGCAATCGACGATGGCTGCGGGACGTAAAAAGCGCCAGCGAACTTCGCAAGCGCCAGACGGGTATTATCCACCCGCACCCGCACGACCGAAGCAGGCAGCACGAGCTTGTCGGCGTGATCTGTCACCACGGCAACCGCGCCTTTGCCTACCGCATCAAGCGCATAAGCGCTGCCGTCGGATTGCACACCGCGTATGGCCACGAACAGCGCGCCCGTTGCAGCTTGACGTGAGTCCGCCGTTACCAGAGCAATGGTGAGCCCTTCTGCGTTACCTTCGATGGAAATCGCGCCGTGATAATGTGCAAGTAACTCAGTAAGAAACGGCATGAAGAAATTTCTGATTGGCGTTGTTGACCCAGTATTTGTTGACGGCTTCTTCGGGCACTTCCAGCACAGGACGGATGCCGAACATCGGCGCCATGCGGCTAATAATATTGCCAACGATGGGTGCTGAAATCCATCCCCCCGTCGCAAAACCGGCGGTTTGTTTGTTGCCCTTGGGCTCGTCTATCATCACCAGTATCACATATTTGGGATCATCCACGGGAAAAGTCGAGACAAACAGCGCAAGTTTGGCGTTATGGCTGTAACCTCCGCCCATGGCTTTTTCCGCCGTACCCGTCTTTCCGCCCACGCGGTAACCAGGCACGTCCGCCTTTTTCCCCGTTCCGTACTGGACTACCATGCGCATGAGCCTGCACATCTGGCGTGAAGTCTTCTCGCTTACGACACGCGGCCCGGGCTCTTTATCGGCATTGCCACCCTTAAGCAGCGTCATGGACTGTAACCTGCCGCCGTTGACGATGGAAGCTATGGCACGCACCAGATGCAACGGCGTGACCGACATGCCGTGACCGTAGGCGATGGTCATGGTATTGATCTCATGCCAGTCCTGCGGATCAGGGAAGTGCGACGCGCCCAGTTCCGGCAGTTCGATTTTGACCGGGTCCATGAGTCCCGCTTTCTTTAAGAAAGCCTGCTGGCGCTCCGTGCCGATATCCATGGCCATCCGCACCGTGCCGATATTCGAGGAATAGGCATAAATCTCCGGCACCGTCAGCCAGCGGTTCATCGGCTCCGCATCGTGAATGGTATAATGGGAATACTGGATGGGATGTGTCGCATCGAAACTGTCATTGAGATTCGCAATGCCGTCATCGAGAGCCGTGGCGATGGTGAAGGTTTTAAACGTCGAACCCATTTCGTACGTGCCGAGCGACGCACGGTTGAAACGCGAGCTCTCCGACGCCCCCCCCCACCTGATGTGGATCGAAGTCAGGAAGGTTGGCAAGCGCCAGCATTTCGCCGGAGCGCAGGTCGAGCACCATGCCGGTGGCACCAATCGCGCCAAACGTCTGCATGCCCTGCTTGAGTTCCTCATGCAGGATATTCTGCACACGTAGATCAATAGAGAGCTGCAAAGGTTCCTTCTGGTTCTCGGTATCACGCAGCCGCTCGTCGAAATAGCGTTCGATGCCGGCAAGACCTTTATGATCCACGCCCACGAAACCCAGCACATGCGCCAGCAGATTGCCATACGGGTACACGCGTTTCTGCTCCGGCCGGAAATAGAGCCCGGGAATACCCAGATTGTTGGCAGCGCGCTGCTCGCGCGGCGTCAGGTTACGTTTAATCCAAACGAAGGAATTATCGCGTGAAAGCTTCTTGGCCAGATCTTTTTCGTCTATGTCCGGAAAAATCT
>Ga0207130_1144_pt1 | contig 21943 bp, 19 predicted proteins | sample Alteio_BWMinHeat_16_FD_153545 | JGI IMG/M metagenome (GOLD analysis project Ga0207130, IMG submission 153545) | Enriched cells from forest soil in Barre Woods Harvard Forest LTER site, Petersham, Massachusetts, United States -... | ecosystem: Environmental > Terrestrial > Soil > Temperate forest >... | reverse complement strand
GCATCATCAACTCGCGCCCCAAAGCCAGATAAGCTTGCCGTACGACGAGTTGCATCAGCGTAGCATCCGGTAGCTTGCGTACAATCTGCGAAACCACACTTTTAACAGCCCGCGAGAAAGTGTGTTCGAACGTGGAATGTGCTTGCGCCAAGAATTGATGGGATGCACTGAGGCGCTCAGCTAGATCACTATGCGCGGCGCGTTCGCCGGCTTGATAACCATCATTGCGGGCGGCGTCAAACGCCTCTTCTCGTTGCTGCCTCATCTGTGCCAATTCGGCTAGAAAACTTTCACGCAAATCTACTGCCCAGTGTAGCTCGCGCAAGGTGTCAGCTTTAATTAGACGCGAGGTTGCAGTTACAGATAATGCTTCTGTAGGCGATTTCAGTATTGTAAAGTGCACTTTGCCTGCTCACTTAAATTTGCATACGGTGCCGCATCCAGCAATGCCGCTACAAGCGCAGCATCGTTGCCAATAACACCTATTCGATCAAAATAACCGGGGCGAAAGCGAAGTCTCATGCGCTGTGCTGCCGCGTTCGGTACGCTGTCGCACAACGCACGTAACAAGCCTCGCTGGACCTCCAATAAATGTCGCGGCAACGATATGACGCTGTCGTTGAACGTCAATCGTTTGAACGGCTGTACTAGTGCGTTACTTTCCAACTGCAATGCCATATCGACTGTTTCACGCCCAAGTACTCGTACGCAAGCGCGCACCTCCTTGCCTAGTATTAGCAATTTGAGACGTTCCGCTGCACCAAGTGCAGCCCCGAGTCTCGCTAACTTCTTGAGATCACATGCATCCAGCAACATCAAACGCCCGTGCTTTGATGTCATTAATGACGCATCGACCAAGCCGAGCTCCAGTTGCGCGATTAAAGTCTGTGAGTGCAATTTGCTCGACGCTCGTACTGGCCACGACTTCAACCAGGCTGGATGCACATATGCAACCACGTCTACGTTGAAGCGCCACAACATACGTCTAGCAGAAATCGAGTAAATTTGTTTAGACATTACGCCTCCGTAACCTGTGCCACCAATGCTTGAGACGTCCGCCGAAACCATCACCTAGTAAATTGCTTTCCAGCATATGCCAGCCGACAAACAAGGTTAGCGCAAATACCAGACTTAGCAGCACCCAAGGGAAATACACCAACCACACTAAACGGTCATAACTCCTGGGTGACACTGCTACACCTAGGACTTGGGTATATTCGGTCGAGGTCGTAGTTGCCGATTGTGGTGACCAAGGAAACAGCGCGACCATAACGTTACTGCGATCCAAGCCCTTGACTGCACCCATGACCAATTCCTTGATTGCTAGAACGTTCTGTTGCATATTGACTTCTGCCCGGTATTTTACGAACACCGAGGCCGTAGCTATTTGCGGTGCCTGTAATAGCGATTCCTTACGCGGCATGTTGAGATGCACACGAGCGGTGATGACGCCGTCAATTCCGGAGATCGTGCGGCTCAACTCTTGGGAAACTGCATAGATGGTACGCATATGTTCTTCCACCGGAGTCGAGACTAGGCCTTCTTTCGGGAACAATTCTCCGATATTACGAAAGCGTTCACGCGGCAAACCACCCGAATTAAGCACCTCCAGCGCTAGCGATACATCTGAGCTTGCGACGACAATTCGCCAGCCGTCGGCACTGCGTTGACTTTTTTCAGCAGCGATTCCGGCTTTGCCTAACACCGAGAGCATCTCATTGGCATCGGCTTCACCAATTTGGTCATATAAGGCTGCGTTACCGCATGCTGTCAGCAGCATCACAATCAGCAACGCTAGCAACTTAGTTTTCCCTCTGTGAATTGTCGAACGCACGTCAACTCTTTCTTTATTGCTGTTGCATGAGACTGGTCATCGATTGTTTGAGACTGTTCGTCACATTCGAGATTACCGTCGCCGTCACGTGATAATTGCTTGCAGCTTGAGACAGGCGGAATGCATCCAGCATATTCAACTCCCTCGCCTGCAACAGATGTAATGTCGCAGTTGCTTGACTACTCTTCAGCCCAGAAAGAAATTGGTCGACATCCCTCACAGCGGCATACACAGACGGGAAAATTTTTCTATTCTGCAAATTAACAGCGGTAAATTCTGCTGGTGGCGGAATTTCATTGTGCTGCAACGGCTTGTGTACATTAGGAACAGCGCTCGTAGCCGCAATTTCTTGAATCGAGATACTCATTACAATTCTCCCAGACGCATACGCAATTTCTGTAAACGCACCAGCGATGGCTTACATAACTGAACTTTTTGTGCCTTCTTCGTGACTAGGTCCATGCTATTCAATAATTCTTCTGCCATTTCCTTCCCTCCTAATCCGTCATTTCCTTCCCTCGCCTGTTCCAAGGGTTGCCGCCAATTGGGATGATTGGTATATCGCATTGCTAAACCTAAACAAGCCAAAGCGTAACTGTGCTCAGGCTCGTGTATCAATACTTGACGAAACAGAGATTGAGCTTCGACATACTTTCCTTCCTCGGCACATACCAATCCTTGACCAAAGCGGTGGAAAGCCCGCTCCGGTTGAAAGCGTAGCAAGGCGGAAAATATCCGCGTTGCGGCCTTATATTGCTTCTGAAAACGCAGAAAATATGCGATGCCGTTGATCAAACGTATCGTACTGGAGGCATACATTCTCAATTCCTGAAAAAAGAGGGGCAATGGCCCCTCCTTTGCAAATTGTCATACTGACGTCAGCTAGATGGATTGCTATACTTTTTGCGCAATCCCTTGCTTCGCGTCATTCTGGGATTTTTGTAGATTCATGGCAACTTGACCAAAAAAATTACCCGTAGCCAGCATCTCGCCAGCCTCAAGGGCAATTTTCTTATCATCATCACCGCCGGTCATTGACTGCGCCTTTTCAAGTCCTTTTTTGCTAGCCTCAATTCCTTTTTCTATAAGCAATACCATCGCTTGCGCACCGACACTTGAAATTCCATTCATATTCATACTCCTTCATTCAATTAAATTAAAAAATTTGCCCGAAAATTCGGACAATTGCACTGCGTACCCACTCATTCCATTTAAGGAAAATTCGAGTGGATCTAGTTGTCAGTCCACACCTACCTCCAAGGGACCGACGATTCGATGACATCCGTTGTTATCAACTTAGCTGTCAGCACAACCACTTTCGATATGTGTGGCAACATCTTCTATTTTTGGCAATTCCCGAGGACCCACAGTAGATTGCATACCTTATTGATTTCAATGAGATGTCTAGATGCGTTTTGCCAGCTCTTCTTTCCCTTGATTTACTTGGTTTTGCCAAGTCTGTGCGAATTCACTGAAGAATTCCTTTTGAGCTCCGAATTTGGTCATCTCGGCGTCCAATATCGCATCTGCATCTCCCCCCGTTCTCTTGCTTGCTGCACACCTGCCTTGTGAAATACTTGCATCTCTTGATCTATCCAAGAAGCACTTGGTCCCTATATTGATCATACTGAAATCTCCATTTATCCAACAAAAAACACCACTTGGAAAGACAGACGCCTTTTCACTGCGGGTACCATCGGTTTACCTAGAATTTTGGAAGTCCGGGTATCATCCCCGCCACCGATTTCAGAGAGCCAATGAGAGGGTTCAATATCGACATTACTGCATTCAGTCCAGAGCTGAACATCGAGCTCACTTGTGTAGCAAGCTGTTCTCCAAAGCTAAAAAAATCTTTGATCTTGTCCATCAAGTTAAATGTTTTTTCATCTTGCTGACCTGTGAATGACTCCGACTTCACACTGTTTGAGGTCGCATCTTTGCTTTCACCACTAAGGCCCAGGAGATCTTTGGTAGCGACAGGAGTAGATTCATTTCCACGCGGCGCAATCGCGCCCTCGGTAAACAAGTTCATTTCGGCACTATTTCTGACAACTGCAGTCGGCGTCGTCATAGAGGCATGCTTTGCCCCGTCAATTTGCGGAAACTGCATCGGTAGTGCATTCGATACGTGATTGATACTCATGATAATTTCTCCTAGTTACTTGCCCAATTTGGGCGGGTTTTCTTAGGACTGACCTAAGATCAAATAACGACGATTACTGTTTTCTTTGAATATCGACACTAAGGAATTTCCAGCACTAAGTTTCCATCGCGATCCCACAACGTCCACTGAGCATGAAAGTTCGCCTGTATAAAATACTTAACGTCGTTCAAGCTGAATGCATCAATGGAAACGCTTGCCTGCTCTATTTGCCACGATCTCTAAGCGCTGCAGTCACTCCCATAGGATCCCGCACTGCGTTTTGAGTACTTGACAATGAATGCTCGTAACCATCTATTTAAGCTATATTGATTTTCCCCAAAACGGAAAATCGCTGAGCATGACCGGGGGCTAAAGCTTGGGGAAAAATTGCTCCAGTTCATTCCTGGCACAAGCGATCACATCAATATAGGCTTGCAAAGATGCTCGTTCGGTTGGCGCAACTCCTTGCCCGAAATATACCCTGGCCGCCACTTCCGCCTGCCGCAACTTTAAGATCGTGGCATCCCTGCCCTCGGGCCCATCACGCTGCATTAAGGCTTGTTCAAATGGCGACGGAGATGTTCCGAACAGCACTGGAAATAAATTCATATCTTCTCCTCATTAATGAGCACTTTCTTTTCTTTCAACCGACACTGTTTTCTCTCCAACCCAGCGCAGATGAACTCCTTTGTCCAACTCAGCTCCAGGAAAAAAACGTACACCGTCAACATCTACTAGATAGCCCTGTGGACCACTAGCCATGATGGAAAATGGAGCCGGTGCAAGTTCTGCGAAGGCGCTGGCAGTTGGGCCGTCGAACAACAGCTCACGTAAGCCTGGAATATCGCGTTGCATTTCTCCTCGCAACCATTCTTTGAATTGCGCCCGTAGTGGTCCTGCATAGGCAACATGCAGGGTATCTTTCGCCGTTAGACGCGCTGATGCATCTGGCAATTGACGAATCAAATATTGCTGCGCTTCGCTGCGCATCCGTTCACTGGAAAAAATGCGCATGAACGGTCGAATGGAGGTCGTTAAGATCACCGCCTCCACTCGACGCAAATCTTCGTCGGACTGCACATATCCACTAAGCACTGGCGTGCCGCTAGCGGGGTCCAGAGTAATATGGATGTCGTTCATTTGAAGTGGTCTCAGACGTTCTGCCAGTTGCCGCACCATGGTGTCTGGACTGAATACCTGTAAACGTCTTTGCTGACTCCATTGATATACCGGGAGTACTATCGATGTCAGTAGGCATGTACCTGCCAAAACAACGATACCCACCCTGACATACTGGCGCCGCCGCGCACTATGCGCCAGCCATCGCTGGGTATATCTTCGCGCTCGACCAACTGTAGATAGCTGCTGAAATGCTTCATGCTGAGACCAATCTGTACCTATCTGCCCCACTCCCAATAGCACTTCACCTAGCCGGATTCTTGCACCTTTGCGCAAAGCTACCGTTTGTCCCTGCCGCAACCGAATGCCGTCTATCTCGACTACAGCCTCGAGCTCAACGGCACAGATCTTGCCGTCCTGAAAAACCAACATTAGGTGGCGCTCAGCCACGCTAGTATCGCGCAACATCACATCGCACGCCATGTCGCGCCCGATCACCGTATGGCTGCGAACGCCAAGTTGGATGCACGCGCCGGCATGCAAGCCAGACAACACTGCGGCCTCAATTCCGTTCATTGTGCTTTGGCTACCTTTCATCGCTGCCCTTTTCTCTGGACATTGCTACATGACTTTAAGAAATTACATAGATGCTGTATTCCGTGCGTCGTGGGAGTAGCTACATCTGCCGAAATTGGAGGGGCGGTTGTTATAACCGCCAAAGGAGAGCTTTTTTCTACACTACGTATAACTTGTGTCGCAACGGAATTAGCTATAACTGGCATAGTCATCGATGCAACTGGTGCTAGCATCGGGTTCATTGCTGTAGCGGCGGCAACTTGAGCATCGATTTCTGCACCGCGCAACAGCTTCGGTGTAATCAGGAACAAGCGTTCCTGACGTTCAAGCTTATTTTTGCGGTAACGGAACAGTGCACCTAGTCCCGGAATGTCGCCCAATAGCGGCACCTTCGCTTCGCTATTGTCATCAATATCCGTAACGTATCCACCGATCAGCAGGCTTTGTCCGTCTTGAACGATAGCCTGGGTACTAATATTGCTCTTGTTGGTTAGAGGGATCTTGTTCTCGTCAATATTGGCGATGTTGCCGTCTTCGATGAAGATTCTCAGACGAATATCGGATCGCCCGTCCTCGCGCTTGACCACCATCGGCACAACTCGCATCAACAAACCTACGTCGACCTGATACAGCTGGCTAACGCGCTCACCTCTCACTTGGGGATAAAACACTTTTTGATTACTTAGTACTGCTTCTATGCCATTGAGCGTCGCCAGCTTGGGACGTGACAAGATATTTGCTTTACCGGTGGTCTGCAAGGCCGTTATGCGCGCCAGGAAATTGGTGGCCTCTGAACCACCAAAGATAGAAAAATTGGGACCATTCCCACGGGCCGCCCCGTAGGTATCAAGTCCGTCGCGACTGTCTCCTATACCGTGACCAGAGGTCGACGAACCAATCCGGTAGCGACTGCCTGCTAGCTTCCAATCGAAGCCTATTTCCTTTAATACGTCCCCCTGCACGTCCATGATTGTTGCCTCGATTTGAATTAGCTCTGGCTCTACATCGAGTTCTCTAACCACATCCTCCAGCATGCCCAGCATCTCCAGCGGCGCCATCATGACAATCGCATTCATGCGAGTATCGCCTACGATTCGTGCAACGGCCGCCGGCCCCCTGTCCGTCAACGGCAGGTCAGTAGCTAATGGCTGCTTCGGTGTAGCAGGCTCATGCTCGGCATCACTTGACAACAGACCATCAAACAAGGAAACGGGACGGCGCACAGATGCAACTGGCTTTACCGGTGGTGCCAAGGCCGACTGTTTTGGCGCAGGCATAGCGCCGAAGCTTCCGACAAGATCGCGTAACGAGTTTGCGACACCACGGATCACAACTTCACGCCCTGCCACGTTGTACACGACGTCTTCAGCCCATGCGTGCTTGAGTGGTAAAACTCGGAATGCCATACGAGTATCTTGTGCGCGATCGACAGCTCCCGCTTCCAGCATCGAGACCACGTTGTTAATGCGTTCAATGAAAGCCGGAGGGCCGCTCAATTGCAAGGCCGGAGGTTGATTGACTTTACGGAACAGGAAGCGATTGTCGAGATAGCCGAATTCCTTAGCTACCCTCTCAACTTCTTGTGCACTTACACGCGTCAAAGCTTGCAGAACGGCTTGATTTTCCGCCAATGTCGTCACAAACATGGTAGTTCCGTCAAAGTAACCGATCAGTCCGTACGCCTTACTGAGATAGTCGAAGAAAGCCTGAGGTGAGTGGGAAAAATTGCCATTGAGTGTCGGCATTGACTTGACCGCATTGGAAATAACTACCGGTCGATATTGAGTAACAAAGATATCGTCCAAAACTCTTGAAATCGTCGCTGACTTTGCCTGATAAGACAGAGTTGCCGAGCGCCATGGAAACGATGCCGCCACCGCCGCTGGCGCAATTAAAAATAGACATAGTGCAGCTGGCGCGGAAACGAAAAAAAATTTTGGCGCAGACTTCGCGCTCTTTTTGCACGACATCACCAAGCCGCCACTCATCGCAAGCGAATATTGCCACACGCAGAGTAGCCGACAGTACAGGGCGGCGAAAAAAACGTCGCCCCCGCCCACTAACTGCGAGATACAGTTCTGCTTGTGCACGAGTCGCTTCTCAACCACGCAGTCGATGCCAGCAATAATAGTCATAAAGACAGCTTTTCTTCATTTACGAAACTCCATAAACCAACGAAAATTCTGCAGCCAACGGAGCGATATGCAACTGGATTCCGATGGCCTGAAGGCACGCATGAAGTTGCCATAAGGTGAGGACAATCCAAAATTTCACGCTTGAGATGGTTGAATTATAAGTACCCACGCGCTAAATAATGTGGTGAATATATATAGCGAGGAGAAAATATTATTTGTAAGCGCGTAATCGCTATTTTCAATTGTGGTGGTCGCGACCTGATCTGACAGTTACCCGGTTTAAAGACTGCGACTGTCAGGTCAAATTCAGCTGTTCAGTGTGGTGATTTTATCGCGCCACGCCTCCTTTCCGTCAATTAGAGTTTGCATCGGCGTACCTCACAGAACATCCCGTGCGAAGTACGCCGTCGCTTTCCTAAGAAACACACCCTGATTGCGGTAGATTCTGGGGTTGCAATGCAAATCCAAATTGCGCGGCACGCCGGTGAAGCTGCTTGATGACGCGATCCCGGTATTGCTGTTCATAGTGATCCGCGCCAGGATCTCGGTATTCCATTCCGTATCGCATTGCGTTATAGAACAGGACGGCGATCTTGCGTGCCGTTGCGGTCACAGCCTTGGCGTTGCCAATACGGCTGGCAAGACGCCGGTAGAACGCACCGAGCGCGGTATTGCTCCTGCCGACGGTGACCGCAGCAAGTCGCAATGCCACCGTGATTCGGTTGCTCGTTTTTCGTGTATGGGCTGAGAGTACTTTACCGCCGCTGATTTTACATCCCGGCGACAGCGTCAGCCAGGAGGTGAAATGTTTGGCGGTGCGCCAGCGGCTCAAGTCCGTTCCGCATTCGCCGATCAAGCGCAGCGCCAGGAACGGTCCAATGCCGTGAATTTGGGTCAGATCCGTACCGGTAAGCTGGAACATCGCAGAGCGCACGTCGAAATTCGGATCGCTGGGCTGCTTGCTCCGATGCTTGGCCTTTGGCAAAGGCGTTGCCGGCATGGGATGTGCGATATTGAGTAGCGCTACGGCGCGTTCGATCTCTGCGTCACATTCATCGATGCACTGTTGATAAAAATCGTAGAGCGCAAGGGCCTGTTTCAAGGCAAACACATGCTCGGGTTGGTAATTGCCGACGAGCGCATGGCGAATGGTGTCGAGGCTTTCCTTGCAACGGACATCGCGCATTGCCGCCAGCTTATCGGGATCGCGCTCGCCGGCGACGATGGCGCGGATAATTTTCATGCCGGTGACGCCGGTGATCGTGGCAATCACGTGATGGAGCTGGATATTCATGAAGGTCGTCATTGACATCACTCTTTCTGCCAGGAACGGCCCGTGCCTCGCGGGCGTTAGCAAGAATGACTTCAAGGCCACGCGACTCCAGCACTTCGTACGCAGCGACCCAGTAGACCCCGGTCGATTCCATCACGACCGTTTTAGTGCCAGTTGCGACGAGCCAATCGGCCATGCGTTGCAAATCACTGGTAAATGCCTGGAATGTCTGCACCGGCTCATCGCACAAATCGGGACTGACGGCGACGACATGGAATCGCGAGCCAATATCGATACCGGCGTCGAACGGCTGAATGATCGGTAGCCCCGTGGGCTTGGATTCCGTATGATCTTTGGACATGCTCCACCTCCTGGATAGGAAAGCGCAGGACGGGGACTCGGATTAAATCAATTTCCTAAACGGGGTCGCACGGAGGCGCCGCCACAGATGAGTCCGCAGCTTCCCCTGGGCCAGGTTTTTTGACGGGGTTCATGCCTCCAAGAAGCTTACGGCCACGGTCCGTGCGTGCATCCAGTATAGGCGCTCGGTGTTTCTATTCATAAGGGGCGCGGTGCGCCGGGTGGACAGTTTTTTAAAATCTCGTCTCGTTCTCCCGCTTAAGCCGGCTATTCTCTGCTCGCAGCTTGGAGAGTTCCATTTCTTCCGGGGTGACCACCTTTTGCTGCCAGCGCCGTTCAGCTTGCCTGCAGCAGCTGCCTTGATCCAATTACGCAAGGTCTGGTCATTCAGGCCAAGTTCCTTCGTCACTGCCGGAATCGCCTGCCCGTCTTTTACCCGTTTGACAGCCAGTTCCTTGAACTCAGCCGTGTATGCCTGTTTCGGTATCTTCTTCATTTCTTGTCTTTCCAAAGTACGTCAATTTTACGTCACCTCTGGAAGACGAAATTTCAGGGGAAGCTCAGACTTCAAACGGTTACGACGCTTAAGCGCCCTTGTCTACAGCAGGTAATGCGCTTTCATCATTCGGTAGAACCGCTAATGATTAGCATGCTGCATTTGTGCTGACTAAATTTAATGCCCTTGAGTACAACGTCGAGCACGATGGTCCCCATAAAAAAAAGAAAGTACCCTACAAAATTAGTACCTTGTAGGGCGAATGGTTTATCTCAAGTCACAAGATCCCAAACCTCCTTCGCTCCATCCCAAAAGGTTTTTGGATACGGCATTTGATTTGGCTGGAGCCTTGCATAGGTGCTTAAGGGAGGAGATGATTGCGACAGTTTCCGGTTGAATCCGTTTGACGTGCCATAAAAGGATACTAAGGGGCGTTGTAGTATATTTTTCCCATCATTCGCATCGGTTTCGTCGCTCTGGGCTCGCAGGTCTGCGAGGTTATCCCAAGTATTGGGCTTGACCGAAAAGTCCTCGGTATTGATATTTTCGGCTCTCCAACTACCATCCCTGCGACCAATATGATGCAGTGCATTTTCTACTCCTGTAGTTCCGAAAGGACCATTGCCATCCCTGCGCATATACTGAGAGAAATGCTTCAGGAGCTCGGGAATGGGCCCGGACGTATCGTTCTTGTAGTCTCCAAGGCTCCATGCTCGGGCCTCACCTGCTACCCAGTCCTTCAAGGCCGCGGCGTTGGGGAACTCGCGAAAAGGCGGATGTCCACCGGGTACGTAAAGTACGCGAATGTCTGAGTCACTCCTGGCGAGTACAAGAATGTCGTCTGAAGAATATCCGTTAACACCGAGTCGGGTAACCCGGGTTGATGTGGGAACGCCGCTGGGATCTCCGACTAAATCGTCTGCCATAGCTTGCGCTGCTGGGGACAGTGGAGGGCTGGACTGCTTGACTTCACGAAGGTCTGCCTCATATCGATCCCGAAGATAATTTCTGTAATCTTGCTTGTAACCCGCCCAGTAGGTATGTACTTGCGCAGAAGTGGGTGCCTTGCCAGATTCGACCAACCTATTGCGTGCATCATCTATTCGTCGCGCATTTTCGTCGGCTTGCTCCTGCAATGCGAGCGTTTGCATTCGTTCTCTGCTCGGCGTGATAGTGATATCGGCATCTACAACTGGTGTTGTTTCGCCATCGAGGCGAAATGTTTCGCTTTTTGGATCATACAGCACGGCGTGGTCTTTGCTGGACACCGTCACATCCGTCACCTTAACCGGGCTGTCCGATAACCAGCCATTTTTCTTTAGCTCGGCAAGATGCGTGCGAAGCTGAGGGACATCCGCGTAGTGACCGCCCCCTACACTAACAACAGAAATTTTGTTATTTTGAACCTCGAACGCATCGGCTCTATCGTTGACGATGGTAATTTTCGCATTGGGAGGATCGATATTTATACGTGCTTCTCCAATCCACAGCGTATTGCCTTTAATTTTGATGTCTTGGTTCTTGATAAAATCAGTATGTAATACCCATTGTGATGGCTTTCCATTCAGTTGTGGGTGTTCCGAAAGATTGAACGTGACGCCATCATTTACATAAATGTCATATTTTCCGCCCCTGCCTTCCAGGTTGTAGGAAATGAGATTTTTAAATTCCTTCGGTAGATCATGAACGGCTAACGTCCGATCTTTTTCATCCAAGTTGACCTTAATCGTCTTTGGCTGGTAGGAAGGCTCCATTTTTGTAACGATAAAGGGCGAAGGGAAGGCATAGTATCGGACTTGAAATCCCCCCGGCTCTTCGAGCTTCCTGAGTTCGTCTAACTGTGGGCCAGAATGGGATGCAAAAATAGGCTCATCTAAATTCCAATCAGGCTTGAGGAAGCTTTCAGGTTGCATGGGTAACCAAACAACCTGACCGTCGCGTGGCGAAAAGGCAGCTTCTTTGGGAAAACCAAGTTTCTCTCTTAGGCTTCTTGCATGATCCGGATTGAAGTCGATTTTTGGCTTATTTTCAAAAGTACCAGGTGGTTGACTGTTATAGTAACGGGTGTCTCCAAACGTGATTTTTTGTTCGTTGAAGTCGATTTTATCAACCACTGGGCCTGGCTTCGGCACCATCATGCCGTTCTGTTCTTGATATCCGCCGGAAGCGTAGTTCTCCTTCAGCTCAGTAAGATTAGCGCCCTGTTGCCTGGTCTTATCTACATTTGCGCCAAGGGCCTTTCCAAAAAGTGAAGCTCCAAGTTTTAATTCAAACAGAAGAGCCGAAATGGGGATGCTTCCCGAAAATGATAGAGGACTGCCAACAGCCCAGCCCGCAGATGCCGCATTGAACAGTATTTGATAACCTGCCTTGGACTTCTCTTCTTCTGTCTCACCCGCTTGGCTTTGGTAGCCATGGTAGCCTCCGGAACCAGCGTGGTATCCCCCAACTAAATAACTCAAATATCCTGACATTGACATAATCTCCCTATAATAAAAGAGGTGGTTTCGTGCCGTTCCCATGGCACGTGTTTTGATTTGCAGAATACAACATGTTATAGATTGGGCGAGGATGATTCTTATGTCAGTCATTTCCGATTTTCCCGGGTAATGAGATGGTCACCCTCCACCCTACAAGGTATTAATCTTGTAGGGTGTTTTCATTTCTGAGGAGACCATCATGCAAGACGTTACGCTCAACCGAACTAGGCAACGTACCCCGTGCAAGGTGACGGGATTTTCATGTGACACGTTTTACCGCTATCAATCGGCCGTGGAGGCCGATGGTGTCGATGCCCTAATTGACGCTAACCGTAAGAAACCAAATCTCAAGAACCGCGTCGGAGAGGTCATCGAGGCAGCCGTTGTTGCGTTCTCGCTGGAGCAGCCCGCCTTCGGCCAGGTTCGTGCCTCCAACGAGCTGCGCAAGCGAGGAATCTTTATTTCCCCTTCCGGAGTGCGCTCGGTCTGGCTACGGCACGATCTGGAATCGTTTAAGAAGCGGTTGGTGGCGCTGGAACTGGCGAGGTGCTGACCGAAGCCCAGGTTGTGGCCCTTGAACGTAACCTGATCATCGGCCTGAACCGGTCTGCGATCGGAACTCTGGTCGAGCGATCTAGCCGATTCACCGTGCTTGTTCACCTGCCTCGCGAGGAAGGTTACGGACTGATCCCCAGGACGAAGAATGGCCCTGCGCTGGCTGGCTACGGAGCTATCACGATGGCTAATGCGCTCAAGAAAACCGTGACTGACATGCCTGCCCAGTTGTGGCAGTCATGGACCTGGGATCGTGGCAAAGAATTATCTGATCACGCTCGCTTCACGGTCGAATCAGGGGTGAAGGTATTCTTCGCCGACCCGAACAGTCCATAGCAACGCGGCACGAACGAGAACACGAATGGACTCCTGCGGCAATACTTCCCAAAGGGCACCGACCTGTCTCGATGGAGCGCTCGAGAGATCCAGGCCGTTGCCAATGCATTGAATTCCAGGCCCCGGAAAACACTCGCTTGGAAGACACCGGCCGAGGCACTGGACGGGTACCTAAAATCTGTTCAATAATTTAATGTTGCGACGACCGGTTGAATCCGCCCAATACGCCAGTCGCACCTTCCAGAGCAAATTGACTGAGTACGGCAGAAGGGCTATCAGCAAAAGAAATTCAACGTTGTTTGAAGCGCTATATTATTCGTGAACTATATCCGCTCATTCTTGCCGATTTGGCAGATGCGGCGAGGATTTCTTGACATAGGAGCGTCAATGCGCCGACGGAAAGCTGGTTCAACAGCTTCAAGAACGAGCGGGTGCATGGCGTTCGCTACGTAACGCATGCCGAAATGAAAGCTGCCAGCTTCGAGTACATCGAAGTCTTTTACAATCGGAAACGGCAGCATTCTAACCTCGGCTACAGATCACCAATCCAGTTTCCAGATCATTGGATCAGTGAGCAACATCAGGAAAAACTGGCAGCATAAAACACACCTGCTGGCAGACGAAAAACCGAGGGAAGCTCAGTCATTGAAGTAATGACCAGTCGCTCACCACACCAAGCGAATAATTTTTCATCATATTTCTAACGCATAGCACTCGAATAAAACCACTAAAATTCTTTATTTCTTTGCTTTGGAGAGAGACTCGAATTTCAATATCAGATAGTAATTTCGCAGTTGACTGTTGTTGTCTTTTCGCGATTTCATCCAAAATTATCCAATATATCCGCTCGAGGCGGAGACAAGTTAAGCGACCATTTATTCGCATCGATCTTTGAATCAGAGCTGACAAATCAACACAAGAATAGAATTCATAATCCTGCATCAGGTTGAACCTTTCGTGGCATGTTTACCGCGATTGATCTGCAATGAGATGGGCTACTACCACGAATGGGCATGACGGCGACGTTGTGTGAGATCTCATTCTGGCCACCGCTGAACAATGCTTTTGCTTGCCGACGGCTACCGTTGAAATCGAATGCTTGCCTCACAATAATTCGGCTTACACTGACCACAAGACGTGTCGTTTCGCTCAAAAATTGAGGCTCAATCCAATCATCATTGAGTGACAAAGTTTTTTACGTTTCTACAACGCTTTATGCAGCATACGCAGATCATAAATAAATAAAAGTGGGAATTTTCCTGCCCATTTGAAGGATATTTCTGAAATTAGATAGTGACTCACTTGACTGAATCGGCATTGTCACTACTGTGATGAGCATGTCGCCCATGGGCTGCTGTTCTGCAACACGGATTGCCGGGATGACTATCAGAAGGAGCAAGGAGGCTAACAGGCGTGCCGGGTGCTGACAGCGCGTGAGGAGTAACGTATCCAATCGCATGCGCTAGCGCTACTCAAAAATAACAGTTACCGCGAATGCGATAACATTTATTAATATATTGACATGTATTTGGGTTGTAATTAATAATGAACTGTCTCTTAATGGACATCCCCTAGAAGTAATTTTCCCGCGCCGAAAAGTCGCGGGATTTTTTTGTATGAATAAGTAGCAGGCCGTATCGACCGATGCACTGTCCAGGACGTTGCCAAGACACACACGACGCAGCTGTAATTTCCCCTTCATGCAATACAAACTGGCAATGGTCACGCTGAAATAGCGGGCTCCAAAGGATCATCTTCTGAGCTTAATCGATTGCCATATTTATTTTTCTTCAATGATGTAGGTTTTTGCCGACACCTTAAAACTCGCACGAGTATTTGGGCTAGTTTTAATTTTAGAAATTCCTTAATAATTTTTGATAAAGTTTTTATGACAGAAAATCCTAGGAATGTGACGCATTTTTTTCAGGTCGATTCAGACCGCCGCCGTATTCTCGGCCAAGCCCTGGGCATATCTTCAATTCTAGTAGCACCGAGTTTATTGCTGGGCTGCGGAGATGGTGGGGCAGAATTGAATGGAGGTGATCTGAATCATAGAGTACAGGTTTTGTCGCTACAGACTCCAACGCCAAATCTTGACGTCTTGCATCCTCGTGAAGAGAATGAGTCAATTATTGATGTTGCCAAACGCGAAATCGCAGATCGGCAACTGAAATTGGCCGCGGCGTTGACCTCAGCGTTGACGCAGCTGAAAAGTGATTCGTTTCGCCCTCATGTGACTTTTTTTACTGCCCCTGAAATTTACTGGAATATCCCATGGATTTTGGTAAAAAATGAGGAGGAATTGCAGCAGCTGTCCATGTTTTATAGGGATGAGGTCAAAAAACAGGTGCAGCAACTCATCGGCAAATTCCCTGCCGCTGAATGGGGGAAATTAATTCTATTGCCCGGAACAAATGCCTTGTTGAGCCTCAGCAGACAAAATCCAAATCGCTATGAGGCCATCAACTACGTGGTGGCCGCAAATAATTTTGGACCAGGCTCCGAGCACGGCACGTCTTATGTTTCGATATGGCCGAAACGCAATACTGCATTGATTGATTTTTTAGGATTATCGGCACAGATCGCTGTAGAAAAGGACGAGAAATTAATCGTTGTGGATATGGAAGCGCCAGATCCGGAATTGTTCGCTGGCGATCCGCCACAACTTTTTATCTATCAACTCTCTGATACTTTGAGCGTTCCAGTATACGAACTGAGCACGGTAGTGGCGGAACATGATACTAATTCAGGCTACGCCCCCTTATTTGACAATCAAATATTGCCATCAATTCCTTTTGGTATTGATATTTGTGCAGACTTTGGATTAGGTCGCCTAGATGAGTTGAAACAGCCTGAGGTGAAACTCAATTTTCTGATTGCAGCCGGTCAGCCTATTCCTCGAGATATTTCCCAACTTGAAGGAAAGTTTTTCCCTGAGTCGTTGCAATATTTAATACGTAACGATGGCGTGGCTGCAAAAGGAGCACCTTATTGTGAAGTACTCCGCGTGGTAAAAGGTCAGCTGGGCGAACGCGTGCAAGGACGCCTTCTAGACCAAAATATTTGGCTTTACCAACTTGATATCAAGTGAATAGTACGAGCCGACAATACCAAGAACCGGCAAGTTTGCGTCTCGCACTGGTTTAACTCGAGTCAAGATTACACTGTGCGGCGGATCTTCTTGACGGCGTAATTCTATTCTAGTCACCAGTCTGACGATCGCAATGTCCGCAGCATGGTTTTCGGCCCGCTACGCGCCTTGGTGATCGTAAAGCCGCTTACCGTCATCCTTTGTGAAAATACTCCTGACTGGGACCCGCGCCGGCGTCGGGTAACAGCAGCGCATTGCTGCGCTGCCGTCCCCTTGTATCTTGATGCTTATGATTTAATTGTGGTAAGAGGTTGTGGGCGAAGGCGAGCGTGCTGTTCAACGCGCAGCATTGTCTACAAATTCATAAGCTGATGTTGGCTTTGACGTTGTTTGTTGGTTTGGCAAAGCTCGTGCAGCCTCACATCCCGAAGGATATTGGCTGCAACGGGTTGACGCAAAATAACGCAACCCATCAATGGCGGCGAACACCGGTTATTCGAGGCGTCCTACTAAATTGGAACCTCTGTAATGTCATGACCAGAAAACTTTGGAAACCAATCTTGCTGTATATCGTCGACCCATGCGTCAATGCGAGCTTGGTAGGCTGGGTCGCTCTCCCCTGACGTTCTATAAGGTCTAGGTTTGGGTAAATCGGATGCTTGTATTCCGTCGAAAGTACGAATAATGAGACCCCGCCTATCATCCATGAAAACAACTCCCTTAATTTGATATTTGTCCGCAGTTAATGGTCCGTCAATGAGCGTTTCTCCGGGATTTAAAAAAGTTGCCTTGACATTTTTACCAGCTGGAATTTCAACAATAACGCCGTATGGGACCGTACTGCCCTTAGCCATAAGAAAATTAGATTCATTTCCCAATGCAATACCAACCGTTTCCAGCATTTCGGGAGCCGTGGGTAACCAGCGTGTTGGCTGGTTGTTACCCATTGTAAAGGTGGGGTTATCCGCGATTCCTTCGGACTTTAGTATCCCACTCGTCTTCAGTTCGCCCATACTAAAATGATTGGTTGAAAATCCACGATAAACTTTCGCGGTGCCGTTTTCTCGGGCATTCTTAAATGCCAAAAAGGCTTTCTCTGTTTCTGCAGATTCAAATGTAGTTATTCCCTGTGCGTTGGTGCGGAGTCTTTCGCCGCTGATCAGCAAATTTTTGTCGCCATTCACCGAGAAAATATTAGGGTATTTGGTCTTATTCAACGTTACTGTACCTCCTCCCTGGCCTCGCAAAATCACTTCTGTTCTTCCCAATACTATATCGAAAAGTCCGCCACCAACTCCTCCTCGAGGCAATGCTTCCCATTTATCATTACCCAGAGACTTAACGTCATATCTATTGCCCTTTTGTGTCGGGTGTTCAATATAGCGCTGACCAGAAGATGTCGTATTAGACGTATACCATTTTTCGTCAATTTTTATATATGCTTTTCCGTCAAGGGAGTCATAAATGCCGAGATTGCCTGGCTTACGCGTGGCTCCCTCAGGAAGGTGGTCTAGGCCTCCAAAGCTGTCCAAATTAATCTTGATAACGTTCGTTTTCTGTTGTGTGGCGAGATTCTTTATATACTCTGCCGCTGAGGCAGCTTCGCTGCCGTTGCGAACCGCCTGCCTGAGGTATCCAGGAAATTTAGCAATCACTGCGGGATCCTTCTGCCCCAATATATTTAGGAATTTGATAGCTCGCGTCAAAGGATGCGATTTGGACGAAATAGCGTCATACTCCTCTCTGGTGAGAACCCTTTCTTTGAGCATGATGTTCAGCAAATTCGAGAACGTCTCCTCGTTACCTTCGGCAAACAGGTAATTGATCAGATCAATGCGATAGTGCTTTAAAGCATTTTCGTCAAATGGGCGACTGGCGATATCCGTAGGCAATTCTGCATTTCGTTCTGCAATAGTTTTAGATGGATTTGCGGGAAGCGCTTCTGCCTCAGGAAGCTGTGGCACCCAGTCTCCGCCAATCTGTTTGATCTCAATGTTTTCCGACGGATTTTGCGGATCGCGCATAAAGCGTTTCCCGTCTTGTGCAAATGTTTCAACCCAGGAGCTACGGTATAGGAGATATTGCTTATTGGTGGCCAGATCAGCAAAGATGCCATTGCCGATAGACTTGAGCTTTGTCGGATCAATGTCGGCCGACAGCCTTCTCGAATTGAGTGAACTCGCAGAGCTTGACGAACTTGAGGTCCTCGATCTCGGCAACAGCGCAATCGTATCTTCTCCTCGCGCACCTCTATTCTTGAATAGACGCGGCAAGGTTTTGAGTTTCGAGAGTTGTGACCGAATGCTGGGGGATCGGAAAAGCCCTCTCACCCCACTAGCTATTTTTCCCCCGCCAGGAATCATTAAGAAATAATTCACCACATCGACTGTAGTATTAAAAATATTCAGCGCCGACTGACTGTTGCGCTCGCTGTTAGTCGTCGATTGGGTATTCGCATTGGCAATCAGCATCTTAACATGGGCTTCATACATCCTATCTTGCACATTGCCCGAAATCTCAAATGTGCCGACGGTGGTCGGCCCTCGGAATCGTCCTTGTGTCGCGGGACCGCCCAATTTTGCGACTTCGGCCTGACCGTTCTCTGATACGCGCGCCTTGAGGTATGCGACCATTTCAGGCGTCCTCAATCGTGGTGACTGTGCCATTTCCTGCCGACTCGCAAATGGCTGCATTGTGACACCATCGGGCGCATCGGGGGTATACAACACGACAGGCCCATTCTTCGGTCCAACGACCAGCACGCCATCCACACTAAAGCCATCGCGGTAGTCTGGTGGCGTACCTCCAATCACTAACGAGTCGGCCTGTATCTCTTTTCCATCAACCTTCGGCCGTGTTGTTGCATCCGGATAGTTCCTCACTGTTGTGACCCAAGCATATGCGGGTCGTTCAGGATTATCTTCCGAAAAAACGCCCCGGAGTTTCGCTTCTGTCGCATCGACGTCCATCTTCGCCGCGTAATACTCCTTCCACGCATCACGAATATCTTGTCCGCCAGGGGACAGGAATATTTCCTTGAGCTCGTCTTGATATGCCTGACCAACATTTAAATCGGTCACCATCTGGGTAATCTCGTCGCTCGACAGCGTCCTCTGATTTCCTTTGCTGTCGATTAAGGTCACCGATACTTCTCGCCGCTGAGACTTGGCGTCCCACGGGGGATTATTTCCCAAAAAATAGTCGACAACCGAAACCTGCTTAGTATCCGTCGTTGGTAACGGCGACGTACTTGAACCACCTGCGCCGCCAGGAGACCTGAGGGCGGGCGTCAGCTCAGTGGTTTTAACTGTCACTTGATCTGGATAAATCCGCCAACCAGGGTACTTCTGTTCTATCGCAGCATCGACTTTCCCTTTGGCGTATTCCCGCAGCGGTGGCATGTTCTTTTTTGCCATGACATCACGTAACTTTTCTTCGCTTGCCTCGCGCTTTTTCTCCGCGTCTTCAAGTGCCCGAAGCTGTCCCGGAGTCGCGTTCTGCCGCCAAGCTGGCGAATTGGCTTCCAGCAACTGTGCGGTACGCTCGTGCAGTACCTCTTTCGTATCGAAGGACTGTCGCAGCGACGCATTGGACGACTTGCCTATTGCGTCGAATACATTCAAATCGGCATGTTGCGCCTTCGCCTGCTGAAACTCGTAGCGGATATCCACATTTTCTTGATCGATTTGTCCCTGGACGCTGTACTCAAAAAAATTCTGATTCGCAGCGATCTGAGGGCGAGGGGCATCCGACGGACTTAAGGTAAAGATTTTTTCCCCTACAAAAGATCTCTGTTGCGCTGGCAATAAATTCAGCAGCGACTTGCGCTCCTCAGGATGACCTGAGCGAGCAGAGATATACCTGTGCAGTGCGGCTTCGGAGTCAAATTTTCTGAGCCCCTCGCCCGGAATGACCAAGACGACCGCCGCCGTGTCGTCGCCGGATCCTTCTCCTGCGGCTTGCGGAGTCGACATGAAGTATGCGCCCGGTATTGGCGCATCCTCATATGGTAAATTCTGAGACATTCTGATGCTTAGCGGAGTAACAATCGGTCTCTGATCCGCCGGTAGCGTCTCCAGCTCAGCAGGAGTAGGATTCGCCCTTACCGTATCGATCAATTTCTTATGTTTCGGCTCGAGCGTACCATCGGCAGTACGCAACTCCGCCTCTGTACCCAATTGCTCGTTCCGTGTATTGGCCAGCCATTGCTTCACGCTTAGGCCATCTGTTTGGGAGTTAGGTTGAGAATAATAAGCATTGTTTTGATCAATCGCTGTCTGCTCAAGGTCATCTCCCACGCCAGGCTCGTCAAGAAAGCGCTGTAAATCGCGAACGCTAACCCCTTTGATTTCATCGCCCTGTTCGATGGCTGTCGGATCAGAATACATGCCTCGACCCAATGTACTATTCTCTAAGATATCGTTATCAAGGGGATTGACGCCTTTCCCACTTGCATATTTATCCGCCATCCAATCAGCCACGCTTTTCGACGACACAAAGGTGCGGACATGTTTCCCCGGTACGTGCACACCATTTTCATCGTTATGCCTGGGTATCCACGTGTTCTGATAGCTATTCACATAGATTTTATTCAGATCAACCGGTCGCGGTACGTTCGGGTATTTTGCAGTGAATTTTTCGGTCAGTTTTTGCATCAAGCCCGGTTTCTGCGCAAACACCTGCTCACTGTCTGCCGAGGATTGTTCCAGTTTGTCGATGTAGCCATTGACGACGCTTGCGCTGTTGGCCGCAGGTTGCGATGACCCGCTGCCAGATGCAGAAGAGCCACTTAATTCAGAAATGGTGCTGGCGCTGTTCGTCGATCGAGTGGAACGCCCACTGCCTTTGTCATCGGTCGCATCGTCATTCTGTTCGGGCGTTTTCGATTTATTGACGGATGGACTAACTGGAAGAGGACTATAGGGCAAGTGAATAACTGGCGGAAATTGCGAAGAGGAGGAAATAGTCATAACCAAGACGGCCTTTCAATGAAGAGGACAGTGGGAGTAGGTCAAAATCAGAGCTTGTCTATGCGTGCGACGACAGGGTAGCGGTCTGACGTGAAACAAACGCTCACTGATTAATGTGGGTAAATGTTCGGTAACGCTTTTTTCACAGCGTTTCGTCAAGTATAGATTTCGCCGTCACTACAGAGGTGGTGGATATGTACTACATGCATTCGTCCAGTGAAAAAAAATCACGATGCAGTTGACCTGCCCGAGGACCTTTTTCCATGCACTGCAGGTCAATTACAAGTATCACGACCAAAACAACTGACGAAACCTTGGCTACAAGATCTGATTGCACGGCAAGGCAACAATCGGGAATTGTTGGGTTCCAGTTCTAGTTGGTGATTCTGAGGAGCGAGCAAGCGACTTGGCGTTATTAACTGGCACTCGCCCATTTTTCGCTCGCACGGATTTGCTGCTGATGGGTAGTGATAGGTTTCTTTGGTCGGCATTGTCAATGCCGCCGGTTCGATAGCGGCACATGGTCTTCAAAACTGCATTGAAGACAGGCCCAGCCATGAGGTCCCGGGCCGGCT
>Ga0207130_1143_pt1 | contig 22139 bp, 16 predicted proteins | sample Alteio_BWMinHeat_16_FD_153545 | JGI IMG/M metagenome (GOLD analysis project Ga0207130, IMG submission 153545) | Enriched cells from forest soil in Barre Woods Harvard Forest LTER site, Petersham, Massachusetts, United States -... | ecosystem: Environmental > Terrestrial > Soil > Temperate forest >... | reverse complement strand
CGAGGCCCGGCGGCAAGATTCGCTATGAGTGGACGAATAGCAAAGGCTGTGCATTCCATCTTACCGGCGAATATCTCGAGCTTGAGCCTTATCGCCGGATTGTTCATGTGGAGCGGATGCACGTGCCAGATCCCACGCCCGACAACCATATTGAGACCAGGTTTGACGCAGACGGCACGGGCACGTTGATGACTATGAGAATGACGCTTCCCGATGCCCAGACGCGGGCGGCCATGCTTGCGACCGGCATGGAACGTGGAATGGAAGCGAGCTACGTTCGGCTGGAAGGAATGATCTAGCTTGCTCCCGGAAAGTTGTGCTTCGTTAAGTGCTGCCTGAGTTGAGTTGTATACCCATCAAAAAGCCCCCGCCAATGCGGGGGCCAAACCGAACGAAGTCCGTATCACTTGCCGCCCGACATGCCGCCGCCCTCGCCTTCGTGGGTATCGATTGAAATCAGAAAAGCGTTGCGGTCGGAGTAGGAGAACTTATGTCCTCCAACATTGGCGCTGTGCTCCAGCGAGCGATACATTTCGAAGCCGTCATTGTTCTGCGCCCCGAAATACTTGACGTTCCGCAACACAACGCCCTTGCCATCGGCGCCCGCCTCGCGCTGCAGCTTCATCGTAGCCATTTGTCCTCCACCCAGCGTGGCCCTGACCACGTCTCCAGATCGGTCGACCTGAATGGGGGCCTCCTGCACGTCCAGCTTGCCCCATTCTAGACCGTAGGTCTTGAGAATCATGGGCGCTAGCGCGTCCCGTTGTTCTTTGCTGGTGGATGGATCAAACGACACCACCACCCACTCTCCCTTTTTGTTTGTACCCCACTCATCACCCAGATCCCCGGTCAGCCAATACTTGGCTCCTGCCAGGTCGGTTTTTCCCGAGTGCCCTTCGCGCACTTTGACCGCCATGTTGAATTCGCAGTGCGGGTGCTCGGCGTGTTTGTTGAAATAGCAGGGACAGAACAGATGGCAACTGCAAGCTTCCACGTAATCCGCTTTCATCTGCCATGCTGGTTTTCCCGGAGTCGAAGCCATCAGGACAATCACACACACGATGAGAAGGCTTATCTGCTTCCAGCTTCTCATAATCCACCTCCTTTTGACGGACTTGCATCCGAAGAGGCCTGACTTTGGCGAGCGTGAGAAGTCTACAGCGGTTTGCCTGGTTTCGCCAGGGTGTGTGCGGTGTTAGCTGGTGCTATCGCCGGTTTACAAGAGTGGAGCATTATTGCTGCGCCGACGACAAGTGATCTAACGCGCTGCTCAAGCCACGCCATCCGCCAGGGTCGGCCGGGTTAGGTACTGCGCGCCCGACTACGGGGCGCCCCCGATCAGTTTCTTGTAGGCCGCGAAAGCATCGATCAGGCCGAAGCCATCGGTGACCGCATAGCCCAATCCGGTCGGTCCGCCCAGCACGCCGCTCACCGGTGTGGATGTGCCTCTGGAGTCGATGGTCGCGGTGACCTCGGTGCCATAGAGCAGCCCGGAGTTGATGCCCAGGAAGCCGACTAGCGAACTGTCAAAGTCGAAGCCGAGATTGACGAAGGCGCCGCTTTTGAAGGCTTGGTGCAAAAAGGCGAGCCTGGCGACCGGGCTTAGACCGTTCTTGTTTTGGAAGACGATGTCGGCCGGCGGGACATTAGTATTACCGATGAGGAACTGGTCGGTCCTGGCGCCAAAGGAGATATTCACCTTGGAGGCGTCCATGACAATTCCTGACACGCTGTCGCCGGCCGCGCCGTTGAATGCGAAGTGGAACTGGCTCGGATCAAGCGGCAGAAAACCCGCGACTTTGACCGCAAGTGTATCGGCCCCACTCGTCAAGGTTGCAGAGACGGCGGTGGTGAGTTGATGGGGTTGCTGTGTGGTTTGTTCGAGCACTGTTTTGAGTTTGTCGGGCGAAAGCTGGCCCGGTCCGCCGGCCGCCTCAATGAGCAACGCGCCGACCGCCGCTGCATGGGGAGCGGCGGCGCTAGTGCCGAAGAACAGGGGATGCGGGTCGCCCGGAACTCCGGGTGACCCGAAGAAGGTCGTGTCCACTCCGTCCGGTGCGGCGATTTCCGGCTTCTTGCGAATCTCAGGCTTCGCCAGCGGCACATTGTTCTGGTCGAAATAGATCGTGGTCGGGCCGAGCGACGAGAAATACTCCGTGCTCAGCGTGTTGGCCCAGAAGTCAGCACCCACGGCGATGGCGCCGGCCGCGGCTGGGTGACCAAAGACGGATGGGGCCAGGCGGTTGGCAAACTTCAAAAGCGTCACTTGGTTGCCGTCGTCGAAATCGACCATCTGCAGATGCGCCGCGGGTTGCGGGGCGCCGCCGGGGCGCAGCGCAATGGCGAGAAAGTAGATCAACCCCGCGTTCCCGCCGGGGAGCAGAACGCCCTGAACCGGCTGAGCCGTCGAATAAATGTTATCGATGCCGCTGAGTTCGGGGTGATAGAAGCCATTGTCATCGAAGACAAGGAAATCGTATGACGCGGTCGGCGTAATGTCGAAGAATGGATCGTTCCATTGCAGGACGAGGAAGTGGTTGCCTGGGGGAGCAAAGACCGGAAGTGCGATTGAAACGTTCTTGTTCGTACCGAAATTATGGAAACCGCCAGCCGTGAGCTCGGTCTCGACATTGCCCAGAACAAGATTGCCGGAGAATTTCGACCGGGCGTCGGCATCACTGATCGGGTTGAAGGTCGCGACGTAATTGCCGCTGTTGTCGTTGCCGGCCGAGGAGAAATAGGCGACGCCGTCAGCCTTGACTTGGTCGACCGCCAGGGCAACAACGCCGTCGGAGAAGAACGGCTCTTGCGAATAGCCCACATCGTCATCGATGACGTTGGCCTTGCACGGGCCATTCGGATCGGCAAGCTTCAGGATATTGACGGCGAACTGCACCTCGCCGGTGAATGCGGTGGCAAAGCAGAGCTTGGATTTCGGCGCGATATCGTAAACGATCTGCAGAAGCGCCCGGCCTTCATCGGTGCCCGGCGCCGGATCCTCGTCCAAGACGAGGACCGGCGTCGTGTTGCCGTTCGGGTTGCCCGGGCCGGGCAGATCGCCGCTCTTAATATCCTGCGCCTCATGGTCATTGGTCCCCGAGTTCTTGTTGAAGCTGTCGGACAGGACCCCGATGGTGACGCCTTGACCTAGCAGTCCCAGGGCGTTCAGCTTGTCGGCGTGAATGGTGGCGAGGCCCTGGGTGGTCGCCTTGCCGATACGCAGCTCCGGCTTGTGCTCGAGAGTGACCGATCTGACCCCAGACGTGCGGGCGACATCGCTGGCGCGTTCGACTGGTACATAGGCGGCGATCACACCCTTGCGGTATCTGCCAAGCTCGGCCGAGACGTTGGCGCCCAAGCCAGCAAGCGATTGATGAACGGCAGCAAGAGGACGTGTGCCGTCGAGCCAGACGTTAACCAGGACCCGGCTTTGCGCATCGCGCAACAGCCGCGGTTCGAGGAGTGCGGCCGCCGAGACCGCCGCTGCCGCGGACGGGACGTTGCGCTGTGCCTCGATCAACTGGCGGAGCCCACCGCCGATGTTGTCCGGAGCTGACTGTTGCGCAACTGCGCCTGCCGATGCGAAAAGCCCGGCCAGCAAAATCGCGGGGATAAACAGGCTGTGTGACTTATTCCCAAGGTAGCGCATAATCGTTGTCCTCCAAAGACTCTCTCCTGGGATCCACCGTTGCCGGGGTAGCTGCATTCTTGCCGATGATGCTTCTCTCGTCGCTCGAATTCTTGCCTGAAACTCTAGGAATTTTCTCGCGGCGCGAGTGAAGGTCTATAAAATTCTTCCGATGGCACGGATATCACAGCTTGCCGCAGCTGGGTGTTCCCAAATAAACGGGGCGCATTATACCTCGTGATAGCCAGCACGAATTGTCAAAAGATTGTCATCATCAGTCAGACGAACGAGCAATAGTTTGGGCAAAGGGATAACACGCTGTATATTTCCATTATGTTATGGTCGGTTTGTCGCCTTTACCCAAAAACCGGAGCCTGCTCGTTGTTGGTGAAAGATCCATTTCACCGTTTAATCCTCAGCTGGTGAAATCGCCCTGTTCTCGTCAGTAGAGCCGTTAGCCCTATAATCCCCCCATGGCTTGGCGTTTCGGCGTAAATTGAATCCCATGAATCGGCTGCTTGTTGGCATCACTGTGTGTTGCACGTTTTGTGCAGTTAGCACAATGGCTAAGCGTGTCGCACCCAAAGACGTACCTCCTAATCATTGCCAATGGGATTCGGTACCCGGCCACGGGAGACGGCAGAGACAGCTTTGTGATGGCAACCGATGAGGCGACTGGAAAAACCTGTGGAGGATCAAAGTTTTTCACACGCGAATCGAGTTCTGGCGGGGTGAAGAGGACAACCAATGGATATTTATCAGCGACATGAAGCTCGATGGAAACTCTCTGCTTGTCCGAGATGAGAAAAATCATTGCTACGGCATCCTGACGCGATCTAATTTCTACCGATTTCTCGGAAGTGAGTCTTTCAACAGCCACGCCTGATTACAACAATTGACCCTGTAGGTCGCGATTCCTAGCCGTCGATCAGGAGTAACTTTGCTCGCCACGATGCCGCAGGTTTCTCAATTTCCAGCGAACTCCCTTCTCCTCGGGGGAAAAATCGGAATTTCAACGACTTGGCACCTGCTCGGAGTGTTCAACAATCGGTTGAAGGGGCCGTGCACCGGACCATCTTGCTTGCTCCTATTGGGCAAGAGTCAAGTTCTTGGCACGGCACGAGCGCATGGATTCGCACTCGCGCCCCGTCCCGCTGCCTGCGGCATGCAATATACGGCTTCAAACCCTTATCTCGTGGAAACCGCGTGTTGAGAGCGGGCCGTTTCATTTCGGCCCTCTTCGTGCAGGTGCAGTATTCGCGATCGAAGGTGCAGAGTTAGCTTTCGGCACATACCCAGACCAAGAAGCTCGACGTTCCGCATGCTGCGGCCCGTCTGCCTTGTCGGCGAGCGCTACGATTCGGTGGCATCCGCGCGAAACACTTTAGCAGTGTCAGGACTCAAACAGGACCGTTGAATAGAGAACGCCACATGACAAACCTGGCAGTGACAATTCCGTCGTCGCTTGAAACTGCGGCGCGAGACCTTTCAGTGCTACGCAAGACTTCACTTGACAGTCTTGTGAGCGCAGCGCTGCGCGAGTACCTCCACTCTTCGCCGCGACGCCTGTACCAGATTTCCACTTCGACTGCTCTCGTCGAAGGTGTCTATTCAGGTTCCATCTCCTCCTCAATTCTCTTGGAACACGGTGACTTTGGCGTCGGTACTTTTGCAGGGCTCGATGGTGAGTGATCATTCTCGACGGCGTGATATATCAAGCTGCGGGAACCGTACTGCGTCGCTCGGATGACTTTCTCGTCCCTTTCGCCTCCATAACGCAATACCGCGAAGATGCAGCCTTTCAGATTGGCAAGGTTGCGGGTTTGAGGGACGTTGTTCTGGCCTGCGATCCACATCGTTGTTCTGAAAATCTTTTTTTCGCTCTGCGCATCGACGGCCTCTTTGACACCATTCATGCACGTGCAGTGCATCCGGTTCCGCAGGGTGATCGCCTCCTGGACGCTGCGAAAACAGAACTGGAATTTCACTTTAGCAATATCGAAGGCACGCTTGTCGGTCTTTGGTCGCCAGCGTATTCGAGTTCGTTTAGCGTGCCAGGATATCACTTTCACTTCATATCGAAGGATCGGACGAAAGGCGGCCATCTTCTTAACTGCGCTGCCCAACAACTTCGAGCAAGCATTCAAATGGTGTCCGAGTACGACGTCCGGCTCCCGGAAGCAGGATCATTCCTGACCACCGATCTCATCAGAAACCCGGCCTCGGATCTGGCAAAGGCGGAATAAATCAAACTGAAAGGTCAAGCAAATGGCGACAGCCGAACAAATCGCAAGTCCGAGAGCCGACGTTGAGGTGAAGACAAAGACGGGGGATGACATAGTCGTCGAGACCCTGGAGGCGCGAGGGGTGAAGCACGTGTTTGGCGTTCCCGGAGCAAAAATAGACAAGGTATTCGACAGACTTCTTGACTCAAACATAAAAACCATAGTTTGCCGTCACGAACAGAACGCAGCTTTTATCGCCGGAGGCATAGGTCGCTTGACTGGGAAGGCGGGCGTAGCGGTCGCTACTTCTGGTCCTGGTGTCTCCAATCTCGTCACCGGACTAGCGACGGCCAATACTGAGGGCGACCCGGTGATTGCACTGGGCGGCGCAGTAGCTCTCTCCGACAGACTAAAGAAAATTCATCAGACGATGGACTCCGTGAGTCTATGCAGACCCGTCACCAAGTACAGCGCCGAGGTTGACTCACCAGAATCAGTCTCAGAGGTTCTGACCAATGCGTTTCGCAGTGCCGAGTCAGACCGGCCAGGAGCGGCTTTTGTGAGCTTGCCCATGGACATCATGTTGGGACCCTCCAAGTGCGAAATTCTCACCCCGCCGTCGTTCTCTGGCGCTGGCCCTGGCGATGCTGCTGCGATCGAGGAAGCCGCACGGCTGATCAATCAGGCGAAGAGGCCGGTGGTCTTACTGGGACTGCTGGCGAGCAAACCGGAGAATGCGGCCGCGGTTCGGGCGTTTGTCGAGAGTGCAAAGCTGCCGGTGGTCGGAACTTTTCAGGCCGCCGGAGCGGTGTCAACGAATCTCTTCAGTTATTTTGGAGGAAGAGTCGGACAGACTAACAACCAGCCCGCTGATCAGATTCTTGCCGCCGGCGACTTGGTAATCACAATCGGCTACGATCCAGTCGAGTACTGGCCTTCCATTTGGAATAAAGGCCATAGACGCCCGATCGTGCATGTCGACGCCCTTGCAGCAGATATCGATAATTCGTACAGTCCAAGCGTCGAGTTGCTTGGAGATATTGGTTCAACCCTTCGACTCTTGACACCTATCGTTTCACGTACTGCTCCAGACCCGTCGCTCCGGCGATTGTTGGAAAAGATTGCTGAAGAACGCGAGGCGTTGGCACGCTCGGCTGCAGCTCTCAATGGCTTTCCGGTCCATCCCCTGCGGATCGTTGCCGAGTTGCAGAAGATTCTGACCCCAGACACGACGCTGTGTCTGGATATGGGCTCGTTCCATCTCTGGATGGCACGCCACCTCTACAGCTTTCGGGCGAGGCAGATTCTCATCAGCAACGGCCAACAGACGCTTGGAGTCGCACTTCCCTGGGCGATTGCGGCGACACTCGCCCGCCCGACGGAGAAGGTATTGTCGATTTCGGGCGATGGTGGTTTTCTGTTTTCCGCGATGGAACTCGAAACAGCAGTACGCCTCAAATCGAATCTCGTTCACCTGATCTGGATCGACGGATCCTACGACATGGTCGCTGAGCAGCAAATACTGAAGTATGGCCGTTCATCGGGCACAGACTTCGGTCCGGTCGATCCGGTCAAATACGCGGAAGCATTCGGCGCCAGGGGACTGATGATCCAATCGGCAGATCAAATTCCCTCTGTCTTGAAACAGGCGTTCGATACTCCGGGTCCGGTTCTTGTCGGAGTTCACGTCGACGATCGCGACAATCGCAAGATGTTTGAGCACGTTGATGCGCGAAGTATTCACTGAGGTAACGTGGATTCGCAAGGCCTCGTTGGCCGGGCCGGCATACCCTGCGAAGTTTTCTTGTGCGTCGAGTTGAGAGCCATTGGTAGACGGTTCAGTTTTACACAAATCAGTTTTGGCAGCGTAACTGTTGAAATATCGCCATTACACGCATTGACCTTTCGCTATATCACTCACGATCCGGTCTGCTCATCGGCAGACTCATTCGGCACGCCGCAGGGGCCTAGATCGCCATTCACTTCGTACCGATGCCGATCTCCTTCGGCTTGAAGTAGAGAAGTAACGAAGAACCCACGACATAGAAAGGCAAGGCCTGCGACAGGGTAGCGCCTGTAAACCGAACAACCAGGCCATAAAGAACTACGGCGAGACTACATCCCATAAGGAGCAGTTGGACAGCATAGGCACGCCGCAAATTTTTCGGATCAGCAGGGCTGGTTGACATTTCCAATTGCTTCTCTGATCGTTTTTGCACCAGAAACATAGTGCCAATCAGACAAATGGAAACAATGCAGATTGCAGTATAGAACTCATCGCTGATCTGTTTATTGGTTGGATGGTGCTTCTCCGCAATCCACACGTACAGAACGACGGCGAGAAGCAGAACACGCCAAACGATGCGTAGCCCCCGCATCGTGATCGCACGGGCTTGTTCGGTCAATCGGAACTCCTCCGAGAAGGAACTATGGCACCCCTGTCCCCGCTAATCAACAGGAAACGTAGCTGTTGTAACATCGCGATAGCACTCATTCACCACGAACGAGGCCCGATGCCAAGGATCTCAACGGAAGAGTTCGAACGGCTGCCACTGCGAGTTCACGCCTTTCTTGCCGGCGTGCCGCTTCATGACGTCTGGGCCGTCGATCTGCCGCGGACGCGCCCCGGCATCACGCTGGACGAATTTTTGCGGACGGCGAGCACGCGTCTGTTCACACTCTCGCCGGTCGTGCGCGCGCTCCTAAACCTTCGTCTCTTTGTCGGCCGGCTCCTTGGTTGGGATCGCGAGCCAACCGCAACTGCCTGCGAAACCTTTGTGCAGCGTCTAACAACCGCCGACCACTCGAAGTCTCTTGTGCCGGCGGGCACGCGCGAAGGACTTTTCCGCGTTGTGTACCGCTTCGAAAATGAGCAACTCCTTGAGGTAATCAACCGCACTGCCCACGCCGCGGCGCTGAGCGCCCTCGTCGAAACGGCACACGACTACCGCTTCTATTTCGGCGTCTACGTGCGGAGCGTCGGCCGCTTCACGCCGGTCTACATGACCCTGATCGACCCGTTCCGCAAGCTGGTCGTCTATCCGTCACTGCTGCGCAACGTCCGCGCAACCTGGAACCAAAGCTTCGGCACGGCCTGATTTTCGTGCCAGGTGCTTCGCAGATCGATGGCGAGATGGCTTCTCGCTTTTGCTTTTGACCGGCCACGCCGGCAGAAATCGCTGCGCTCGCGAAAACCCACAAATCCTCTGGTTACTTTGGTGACCCGTCTTTCAAAACTTGCTTGTGCGGGAAGCGAAAGTTAGTTTTTACTTAGGAGTACTATTCTGTCCCCCTATTCCAAGGGTATGCGCACAGGAGCATAGTGTGGTCGAAGATCCGAAGTGGGAGCTTGCCATTCTGGCCACTGTGCAGGGCTTCTACGAGAAGCTTCTGCAGGACTCCGTAGGGGGAGAAGTACCTGTCCCGCCCGAGCTGGAAGCCATCTCCCTTCAGCAAGCCGACGGGAATGTCCAGCAGACCCTGGAGAAGATGCGGCGCTGGCTGCGCCTGCTCGACATGGCCATCACGCCCGCGATGTTGCGGCGGGCGTTTACCGACGATACCGACCCGGAAATCGCCGAGGCAATGCTTCGCTACTTTGCCCGTAAAAGAGACAACAGCGACATAAAGCGGGACAAAACGGACCTGGTTACGACTTTCCTCTACCGCCATCCCCGCGTCTCAGGTCAGTGGGAGCGACGCGGCTATGGACTGGACGGTTCGCTTCCCCTCTCGCCCTTCGAAATTGCGCTGATTGAAATTCTGGCGGACACCGATGTGCCATCTTTGCCTGAAGACCATGTGCAAATTCTCCGCCGCTTCGATCCGTTACAGGAAGAAGCCGAGGGGTTTCGCGACCTCGACCTGCTGCTCGAATCGGGGATCATTCCGCGGGTTCGCGAGCTGAAACAGTCGCTGGATGTTTCGTTTTATCACCCCGGCGTGCTCGCCACCATCGCGCCTTATAACGCTGCGTTCGGAAAGATGTTCGACGAACTTTTTCGCGCCGCCGCGGCCGAGATCAAACATTTCGCCGAGGAATTGCAGGATCAGGGCGGCACCATTCTAGGGAATGTGGACGGGGTGGACGTCACCGTGGATCACGTCGCAGCCATGGAAGAAAGCGAACTCCTGAAGATCGATTACGGAGCGGCGTTGGAAAAGTTCAGCCGGGTTTCCAAGCTTAAGAAGACCCTGGAGCGCCAGCCACCCATTCGCGGGTCAGTGCGGCGGTCACCGCGATATCCCTCGGTCGGCCGGGCTCAGGCTGCAAAATCGCCCGCCCCGCGTTCCCGGCCGGTCGGGCTCGACGTACAAGCGATGCGTTCCGCCGTTACCCCGCAGCAGATTTCCACGGAAGAGAAGAAGCTGCGAAAAGTCGAAGAGAGTGTGCGGGTTTTCGTGCGCGTGGCCGACCCTAAGTTCCGCCAGGTTGTCCCCATGCGATTCTTCAACCTGACGCTGACTCCCGCCGAGGCTGCTGCTTACTGCGCCGATTACCTTGAGGAGAAGAGCCTGCGCGCGGGCGTGGCTCGGGTTCTGTTGCGCGTCGTCGCCGTGGTGGCGCGCATGAGCACCGAACTTGAGGAGCTGAAACGGGCCGAGAACTGCACATCACTGTGGAAGTTGCACGCTGATTCCCTTCTTGCCCTCTTGGAAATATCTCGTTCTCTGTCTGAGGATGCCAGCCGCGTAACCGGCCTGGCCAATCAGCAAGGCAGTTCCTCTGAAGCGGAGTCTCTGAACATCTCGCTAGAGAAACTGCGCGACCGCTCGGACCTGGTAGTGAGAGCACTGTCGCACGCGCGTAGCCAAGCTGCGGGTGCCTAAGGCGCTTCCGTTCGGCCCGCCTCATCAGATAATCTCTCTCGTCCGTACCGGGGATGCATCTAAGGCGGGGTCATGCGACCGATGACAATAATCCCGAGACAGGCAACGAAACTGCTGTGGTTCGCTCTCCTTTGCTCATCTTTGGCCAGCAGCTATTCGGTGCTGACGCATGAAGAAATCGTGGATTTGCTGTGGAAGGATCAAATTCAGCCGCTGTTGCTGAAACGCTTCCCCGGCGCAACCGAGGATGATCTGCGCAAGGCGCATGCCTATGCCTATGGAGGCTGCGTCATACAGGACATGGGGTACTATCCGTTCGGCAACCATTACTTCAGCGATCTGGTGCATTACGTGCGCAGCGGCGACTTCGTGATGGCGCTCATCCAGGATTCCTCAGACCTCAACGAGTACGCCTTCGCCCTGGGCGCGCTGGCTCACTACTCCTCCGATAACGTCGGTCATCCCACCATCAATCGCGTGGTTGCGATCGAGTTTCCCAAGCTCAAAAGGAAATATGGGAATTCGGTGACGTACGCCGACGATAACAAGGCGCACATCCGCACTGAATTTGGTTTCGACATGGTACAGGTCGCGAAAAATCGGTACACGTCCGATCGCTATCACGACTTCATTGGCTTCGAAGTATCCAAGCCGCTATTGGTGCGCGCGTTTCTAGAAACCTACAACCTCAAACTCGAAGATGTTTTCGGTGACGTCGATGTGGCAATCGGCAGCTACCGGCGCGGTGTCAGCAAGATGATTCCGCAGATGACGCGGGTAGCTTTGCTTTCGCGGCGCCAAGAGATTGTGAAGGACACGCCAAACTTCAACCAGAAGCAATTCCTTTACTACCTCTCCCGCGCCAACTACCACAAGGAGTGGGGTACGGTTTATCGCAGGCCGGGAGTGGGGGCACGGATTCTCGCATTCTTTTTGAGGGTGGTGCCGAAGGTTGGGCCCTTCAAAGCGGTAAATTTCAAAATTCCAACCAAGCAGACCGAAGACATGTATATCAAGAGTGTGGACGAAACCGTCCAGAACTACTCAGGCCTGCTCCACGAGCAAGGCAGTGGGAAGCTTAATTTGCCCAACCGCGATTGTGATACCGGCCTCGACGCGCGTGCCGGGGAGTATGGCTTAGCGGACAAGACTTACGCTAAGCTTTTGGACGACCTCACGAATAAAGCCTCGGGTTCCTACCCGCCCGCACTCCGCCAAAATCTCCTGGACTTCTATTCCGATCTGAACGGGCCCATCGCCACCAAGGCGGACAAGAAAGCCTGGAAGAAATTGCAGGATGAATTGGACAAGTTGAAAAGCAGCAACCCGGGGCCAAATGTCCAAGGGCATCTCTCTTCAATCCAGTAAAAAGTCGGGGGGCGACACGTGGACAACTTGCCTAATCCCTGTGAAGTGAGGCACCCTAAGGTGGCCGTAGACCGTGAGGGGTCACGTTATGAGCCCTGCTGACGACAAATTTTATCGAGCCAGGATCACCAAGCGTCAGGACTTCGCTTCCGACCTTTGGATGGTGCGCGTCCAGGCGGGTGGCGAATTTAAATTCGCTCCAGGCCAATATGCAACTCTGGGCGTTCAAGGCCCAGGGAAGGTCTCGCAGCGGGCCTATTCCATCGTGTCGTCGCCGTATGAGAGTGAGATCGAATTCTTCTTCGAGCTGGTTCCCGAAGGCGAGCTCACTCCAAAGCTCTACCCGCTGAGAGTTGGCGATGAACTGCTCATGCGGAAAGTTTCTAAAGGACTGTTTACGCTCGACACCAAGAGCGGGCGAACCAACCACTTCTTGGTCTGCACCGTAACCGGCATCGCGCCTTTTGTGAGTTACATCCGCACACTCTACAAAGACTGGAAGGAGGGCAAATTCGCCGGCGATCAGAAGCTGTTCCTTTTGAACGGCGCCAGCCGCTCCTGGGAATTTGGCTATCGTGATGAACTGCAGAGAGTCGCCCAGGAAGCGCCGTGGCTAAAATACGTGCCCACAGTCAGCCGTCTATGGGAAGATGAAAAGTGGACTGGCGAAGTCGGCCGGGTGGACGAACTAATCCGCAAATATGCCGACATGTGGGGTCTGGATGGGACTAACGCTGTCGGATACCTCTGCGGACATCCCGAGATGATTGAACACGGCAAGGGAATCCTGCAGCGACGCGGCTTCCCCAAAACAGCGCTAAAGGAAGAGGTTTATTGGATCCCGGCGAAGCAAGCCACGGGAACGTAGAACGAGATTCGGTCAATCGTTCCTCACGAGCTCTCGGCGGGAGCAAAGAAAACCAAGACGACCAATTCCTCGGTAATGTCATGGAAATGGTGCTCCACGTTTGCCGCCACGAAAATCACACTGCCCGCACTGATCGCCTGATCCTCTGTACCTACTCGCATACATGCCCGACCGCGGACCAAGTAATACATTTCGTCTTCTTTGTGCGGAGTCTGAGAGTCCGTGCTTCCTGCAGCAAGCACGTAAACGCCAGCACTCATGGCAGGCAGGCGCAGAAACTCCAGATAGCGCGGCCCCGCTTGTTCTCGTTGCTCTTCTAGTTTTGTGATCTCAAAGAAAGTTGGTTTCATGGCCTGTCCATGCGGTTTTCATCGCTGTCCACCATCTCGCCTCGTCAACCGAGAAGGTTTGCGGCTTCATCATAAATAATCTTGCCCCTTTTTTCTTCTGCTCTCTCGTCGTAATCTCTTAGCCCATGGATCCCAAGCACCGCAGCCACGGCATTACCGATGGACGCGACCGTGCCCCCGCCCGTGCCATGTTTAAAGCTATCGGATTCTCCGATAGCGACCTCAGCCAGCCCATCATTGGCGTCGCCAATACGTGGATCGAAACCATGCCCTGCAACTTCCATCTGCGCCGCCTCTCGGCCAAGGTGAAGGAGGGCATTCGCGCCGCAGGCGGCACGCCCATGGAGTTCAACACAATTGCCATCAGCGATGGCGAAACCATGGGCACCGAAGGCATGCGAGCGTCGCTGGTCAGCCGCGAAGTGATTGCTGATTCGATCGAGCTGGTGTGCCGCGGCCAGATGTTTGACGCCGTAGTCTGCGTGGTTGGTTGCGACAAAACCATTCCCGCTGCGGCAATGGCACTGGCGCGGCTGAATATTCCCGGCCTCGTCCTGTACGGAGGCACGATTGCCGCCGGCACCTATCGCGGCAAGGATGTAACCATCCAGGATGTATTTGAAGCCGTCGGCGCCAATGCTGCCGGGAAAATGACCGACGCCGAGCTGCATGAGTTGGAAAATGTCGCCTGCCCTGGCGCGGGCGCCTGCGGCGGACAATATACGGCGAATACCATGTCGACGGTGATGGAACTCATCGGCCTCTCGCCGGTGGGCTTCAACAGCGTCCCCGCCATGGATCCGCAAAAGGATCAGGTCGCCTTCGATTGCGGCAAGCTCGTCTTGAATCTGTTGCGTGAAGGGACGAGCCCCCGAGACATTCTCACTCGCCCCGCATTCGAGAATGCCATCGCCGGAGTCGCCGCTACCGGCGGATCGACGAATGCCGTGCTGCACCTGTTGGCGATTGCCCGGGAGGCCGGTGTGCCCTTGCACATCGACGATTTCCAGAAGGTCAGTGAGCGCACGCCCTTGCTGGCTGACCTGAAACCTTCTGGCCGGTTCGTTGCTGCCGACATGCACCGCGCAGGTGGAGTCCGCCTGCTGGCGCGCCGTTTGCTCCGTGGAGGACAGCTTCACGAAAAGACGCTCACTGTAACCGGCCTCACTTTGTCTTCTGAGAGTGAGAACGCGGTCGAAACGCCGGGCCAGGAAGTCATTGCTTCCCTGGAAAAACCCCTGAAGAAAACCGGCGGCCTCGTGATTCTGCATGGCAATCTTGCTCCAGAGGGATGCGTGGCCAAGATCAGCGGACACGAGCGGCTCAGTCATCGCGGACCGGCGCGGGTGTTTGAATCCGAAGAAGACGCAATGACTGCCGTCACCGCAAAGCGCATCACGGCTGGCGACGTGGTCGTAATCCGAAACGAAGGCCCCAAAGGCGGGCCCGGCATGCGCGAAATGCTTGGTGTGACCGCCGCCCTGGTGGGCGAAGGTCTGGGCGGGTCTGTCGCCCTACTGACAGATGGCCGCTTTAGCGGTGCCACTCGCGGCCTGATGCTGGGACACGTGTCACCCGAAGCCGCGCTTGGAGGCCCGATTGCCGCCGTGCACGAAGGCGACACCATCCACATTGATGTGAATCAGCGGGTGTTGGAGGTTGAGCTCAGTGACGCAGCCCTGCATCAGCGCCTGGCGGCGTGGAAACCGCCCAAGCCGCGCTACCCGAGTGGGGTGTTTGCGAAGTATGCGGCCTTGGTCTCGTCGGCGTCCGAAGGAGCAATCACCCGGCCTCGCTAGAGTGAACCAAACTATGAACTATGGATTTTCATATTCTCTCCTTAACTATCTCCCACGTAGTGTATTTTGTCCTGTGGAAATTTTCTTAAGTGATTGAAGGCTAGCAAATTAAGTCGATACCACCTTTGGCTTAATACGTGACACAAGAAACCCTACCACTGAACAACATAGAGCGCACTTAACTTTCCTTTTGGAGGATCCACATGCGACGTCTATTAGCAGCCGCTCTTCTTTCGACTCTGCTCGCGGTTGCGGGATATGCCCAAACCTTCCGGGGCGCAATCAATGGCAGCGTCACCGACCCGTCAGGCGCAGTGGTCGCCAACGCCAAGGTCACGGCCACAAACGTCGGAACCAGCGTCGTGTTGAACACGGTTACGACAAGCAATGGCGAATACTCCTTCCAGGATCTCCCTCTAGGCACCTACAAAGTGACAGTCTCTGCCGGTGGGTTTTCGCAGGTAACGGTGGACCAAGTGTCGGTTACAGCGGGATCCATATACACGCTCCCCGTCCAACTAAAGATGGGGCAGCAGACGACCGCGATCGAGGTTTCCGCGGCTGCGCTTTCGATCGACACTACGGCCACCACGCAGAGCAACACCATCCCTGATGTCGTCGTGCAGAACATTCCGCTGAACGGACGGGACTACACGCAGTTGATCGCCGCTACACCTGGATACGGAGGCTACGCCGCGGACGGTACCGGGCAGTACAACGGCACCCGCATTAACCAGATGAACTGGCAGATCGACGGCGTCGACAACAACGATTTCTGGCACAACATCCCAGCGGTAAACCAGGGTGGCGTATCGGGTATTGCCGGTGTCATTCTGCCGCTTGACGCGATCGATGAATTCTCAGCCCAAAGCCAGTCACAGGCCGAGAGCGGCCGCAATCCTGGAGCAGTGGTCAATCTGGTACTTAAGGCTGGAACCAACGGCCTGCACGGGAGCGTTTACTATTTCAACCGGAACGAGTTTTACGGCGCGTCGTCGCCCTTTAAGCCGGCCAACCAGAAACAGCCGCCACTCCGAAATCAAAACTACGGGTTCTCTTTTGGAGGCCCGATTATCAAGGACAAAACGTTCTTCTTCACCGCTTTTGAGAAGCAGCAATACATCATCGGCTTGTCCGGCTTGGCAACGGAACCTTCGGCCCAATGGGTGGCCAAGGCGGGTGCTCAGCTGAGCGCAGCGGGTGTTCTGGTGAGCCCACTCTCTTGTAATCTGCTAGGGGCGCTGACCAGTTTGCTTGCGAGTCCTTGCCCCGGATCGGGCCTCTGGCCGACTTCCGGCGCCGGCTCGATCACAGGTCTCCCTGCGACGCTCAAAAACTTTTTCAGTCCAGTGGCGTCCACCGGTTACAGTTACAACGGCGTCATCAAGCTAGACCATAACTTCACCGAAAAGCACCACCTCTCGGCCCGCTGGTTCGGCGGACAGGGAAGCCAGACCGCTCCTCTAGGTGCAAGTCCGGCGCTGGGCACAGCCAGTTCGAATCTTTCGTTCTATTTCGAGAAAGCCCCGATTCACGTATACAACTACGCCGTCACGTTCAATTCGGTTCTGACACCGCGGATGACCAACCAGATACTGTTTGGGGTCAACTACTTTAATCAGGTTTTTAACGATGCCAACCACAGCTTCGATACCAGGGCCCTGGGATTGAATCTCAGCCCGGACGCTACCATCAACGGGAAGCCGATTTTTGGAGCGCCAAACATTACCATCGACGCCGGGGGCGGGAGTGGTTTTGAACAGATTGGAATCACGCCGCCGGAAGGCCGCAACGACATCACCGGAATGCTGGCCGACATAGTTTCCTACAACGTCGGAAAACACCAAGTCCGTTTCGGAGGCGAAGTCAGGCAGGCGCGGGTTAACGAGTTTTATTTTAAACGTTCCCTGGGAAGCTTCGCTTTCGACGGGACGCAAGGGCCGTGGCCTGTGTGTGCTCCCACGGATCAAATATGCCTGACCACCAACGCTCTTTCTGACTTTCTTGCTGGCGATGTGTCGACTTCCTCGATTGCGGTGGGAGACGCGGAACGCAAGGTCAGAGTGAACGGCTTCAATTTCTTCGGCCAGGATAGCTGGCAGGTGACCCGGAAGCTGAACTTCAACCTTGGGCTGCGTTACGAATACTATGGAACGCCGCACAACAGCAGTAAAGACCTGGCGGTTTTTATCCCCGGGAGAGGACTACAGATTCAGGGCAATGGGATCGACTCCCTTTTTCCGCCCGATAGAAACAATTTCGCGCCACGGTTCGGCTTTGCTTATCAGCCGAAAGAGAATGGGGATATGGTGTTTCGTGGCGGTATCGGCGTCTTTTATGACCAGATCAACATGAACCCGTTTTTCGACTATCGCCCGGCAATTACGGCGGCGGATGGTATACAGGACAACCCCATCGGTCCGCACGCCGTGTCTAACTACAGCCTAAACGCTTACAACTGGGACGCCGTCCAAAGCGGCGGGAAATCAATATTTCCAGGTGTCACGCTTTGCCCCACCCTGGCGGGCTGCGCGAATACTTACAACGTATTTTCTGTGAACCAGAACTTTCGGGCGCCTTACTTCTTTAACTATAACTTCAATATGGAAAAGGGGTTGGGCAGGGCAGCCGTATGGCAGATAGGCTACGTCGGAAGCCAGGGGCGTAAGTTGCTGGTAAACCTGAACATTAACCAATTCGGCCAGTTTGCTGCGGCAAACCCGAACGCCGGCTCGATCATACAACCCAACAGCATTGGCACCTCGAACTACAATTCTCTACAAACGACGCTCAAGATCAGGTCGTGGCACGGGTTCACCTCACAGCTTTCGTATACCTGGGCACATGCTCTGGATGTGGGGACGGAGTACCGCTCAGTGTTCCCGCTGGACAGTACGAACCTGAAGGAGGAATACGGAAACTCTGATTTCGACCAGCGGCATAGCCTCTCGGTCTTTTGGAATTACGATGTTCCGGGTGCCAAGTGGGGGCCGAAGTTTCTGACCCACGGCTGGCAAGTGAGCAGCCTGATCCAGGTTCATAGTGGAAATCCGTTCAATCTTCTGCTATCAGGAAATCCGTTAAATGTTAACGGAGGCGGAGGGGAGTCGCGTCCAGGTGAGAACCTGGTTGGTGACCCATTTGCTGGCGTGTCTCATAGCTTCGTAAAGTCAACGAGCCTAACAGGCGTGCAGTGGGTCAATCCGGCTGCTTTCTGCGTCGCAGGGGCGGCGGGTTGCGCGGGACCGACCGATCCCCATGGCGACCTTGCACGCAACAAGTTCTATGCCCCTGGCTATGGGGACTGGGACCTGTCCGTGTTCAAAAATATCGCGGTCACGGAGCGCTTCAAAATACAGCTCCGAGCTGAGATGTATAACGTATTCAACCGGATCAATCTCCCAAGTGGACCCTTTTCGGTTAATTCAAACGGTACCGTGACCGACACCATCGGCGACTTCAACGGCGCACCCGGTATCGGCGCCGGGGAGCCTTTCAACATGCAGTTGGCGGCGAAGATTCTCTTCTAGTTGCCGCGTGTTCCCTGATGGCGGATGCGTCTAGGCGCATCCGCCTTTTTTATTCCCACTTTTTTATCGACGGACCGGCAACGCAAACGAGCTTTCCGCCAACAAATATCTTCAGCGCGCGGATCAATAAGATTTCCTTCAGCGGCAGCTTGATGATGTCTGTGAAATCGCGGGTAGGATTAGCCAGCTTGCCTTGGTCGGTTGGCTCGGTTCAGAACTCGAAGTACCCATCCGTGCCGGTTGGACGAGGGCGGGCATCGCTCTCACTGGCTGGCAGCAGACCGACAATTCCCCGCAAGCTCTCCCAGGCCGCCTGGTTCAGGGATGGATCTGCTCCAACCAGTTCGCGAATCATCTTCCAGGCCGCAATATTGAGCGCGCCCTCCGGAGGAGGCCCCATCGCCAGAGAGACTGAACACTGGGGACAAAAGCAAATCCGCTTCGCGGCTGATTTTTGCCGCGGTCTCACTCCCACGGTCTGGGCAAACATGTATACAGCAACCGACTTGTGTCCTGCCTCGATCTCGCGATTGCAGCGCAGACAAAACAGGTTCTCCAAAGGTTCCTTCCTGGCGGCCGGTTGCGGCCCAAGAAAGTATTCTCTCCACGTGTTGCCCGGAAGGAAAGTGCGTAGAGAGATTCCCGCTCGACCGAGACTTGTGGCGAATTCATCCCGGGCTGTCGCAAAGAGAGCCAGTCCCCAACAATCAGCAATGACACGATTTAACAAACACATGACAGTTCCTTGACAACCGGCTGGTTGCGTCGCACCTAGCATGAGTTCGCGGGTAACGAGAATGCTTCTCGCCTGCAAAACAACATCGAGCGCTGACCGCCTCGAACTCGCCGTATAAAAGGAGAATCCCTCATGCGTCGTACAATCGTTTTGGCCGCTTGCCTTGCGCTCGCGCTGTTGTCGATTTCCAGCGTCGCCCTGGCCCAATATCAACTCACGAATTTGGTTTCCAATCAGGTAGGACAGGCGCACCACGACGATCCGCTGCTGGTGAATGCCTGGGGCCTGGTACATACTCCCACTAGCCCATTCTGGATCAGCGACAACAACTCAGGCTGGTCCACACTCTACAACGGCAACGGAATCAAGCAGTCCTTAGAGGTGGAGATTCCTTCCGCGAGCGGCGCGGGGGCCGGTTCTCCCACCGGCATTGTCTTCAACGCTTCGCCGGATGCGAAAGAGTTCCAGGTGCAGGGGTGGGCGTCGATCTTCCTCTTTGCCACTCTGGACGGAACCATCAGCGGTTGGGCACCGCAGTCTGACGTCAACAATGCGATCATCGCAGTCGACAACTCCAAGTCAGGGACCGTTTACACCGGCCTGGCAATCACCAACAAACCCACCGCCAATTTTCTGTACGCTGCTGACACGGCTCACAACAAGGTAGACATGTATGACGACACCTTCAAACTCGTGAAGTCGTTTACCGACACGACCCTCCCCGCAGGATTCGCGCCTTTCGGTATCCAGGATATCAACGGGCTGGTCTACGTTGCGTTTGCCAGTCAGACAGGTGGTTCCGGTGGGTTCGTTGATATCTTCAAGGAAAATGGAACCTTGGTGCAGCACCTTGTGCAAGGCAAACCGCTGAACCAGCCTTGGGGTCTAACCGTGGCGCCGAATAACTTTGGCCCATTCAGCAACACGCTGCTGGTCTCGAACAACACCAATAGCGGTACGATTAACGCATTCAACGCCGTCACCGGTAAGTTCGTCGGCACGATCAAGGACACTAACGGGAAGGTGATCCACATCGACCAGCTTTGGGGAATTGAGTTTGGCGGAGGAACGCCAAATAATGGTGCCAAGAACCACTTATTCTTCACTGCCGGTCCCAGCAACAATTTCGCCGGTACCTTCGGAGTGATCGCGTTCAAGTAAAACTTCACCGCTCGGCAGGTTTGCCCGAGCACGGGTGGGGCGTTGGGGGACGCCTCACCCTCAGATTTTCCCAAGTGGATGCAACGCAGTATTCAGCCAGCCCGGCGCTTCGCTGCGTCCAGCCGCCGATAGAGGCCTCACACGCAAGAGTCCACGAAATCCTCGACCAGGTCTTCCCTGCGCCTGCGAATAGCGGGTGCTCCAGCGGGAACCTTGTCTTTAATTCGGGCGGTGAAGTTTCCGCTCCTTTCGTCTGCAGAACTCATTTCCGACACCAACGGCTCAAACAATCCCGGGAATTTCACTGGTCGCAAAGCGGGGGCTTTCTGGTGCACGCTGCGCTCGACGAAAGCGTCCGCCTGAGCAAAGTGATCACCTCCGAACTGATCGGTGAGCCTCACTTCCAGGCGTTGCGTCATCCCCTGTCGATAGGTGTCGGGAATCCGCTCCTGGCCCACCGCAAGCAGCCACCCTTCGGCCAAGTATCCGCGGTGATGGAAGCGAAGCGACTTTTCGATCGGGGAAATCACATTGCGGTTGACCAGTTGCGTCGCATGTGTGCCATCAGCATCCACTCGCATCAGAAAGCCGCCGCCAATGGATCCCACAAACAACACGAAATGACCGCAGGTCGTAGGCCAATCAGCGCCATGTATATCACCAAAGGGTGCACGCTGGCTGCCGTCGAGGTTCATACCCAGAGATCGAAATCCCAAGCGACCGATAGTAGTTTGCCGTCCGGGGCCTCTGTTACCCAGATCATCGGCAATTCGCCCGAAGTGATCTGCTTGGCTTTCGAAAGGTCCGCAGCGGGAGCGACCCCAGATGTTATAGAGCCCAGTCTCCGCAATTGCAGATACGGTTCTTCCATCACGTGTAATGTCCAAGTCCCCTGTGTCGTAATCAGCGAGATCGTTGGTGAATCTCCGCGTCACCCCGTCGGGGAAGGAGATCGTCCATAGTTGGATACGGTGAGAGGCCGAGTCGAAATGAGGCACTAGCAGGACATCTCCGCCGGGCAGCCATACAGGGTGACCGAAGTTTATATATTCAACCGAGCTGGAATACAGCTCACGTATTCTGCCGTCAGCAACGGATATCGTATCCAGCACCCAGCGCGAAGCTGTGCTCTGAAGCCTTACAGGAACGGCAATCGTCCGGCCATCCGGTGACCAGTCCGGGCCTGGACCGCGGCCGAAAAAACTTGCATAATGAATCACCGTAAACAAGCGTTCCCCACTTCCGTCTGCGTTTGCAATCTTCAGTTCGACGTCGTTGTGGGGTGGAACAAAGTGTTCCTATACAAATTCCTGCCCACTCGGCGAAAAGCTCACCGGTGAGTCCACATCGGTGATCAATGGACAAGAGCAATCGATAGTAAGGGCAATACCTAGCTCCCAGGGCTGGAACCTCCGGGTGGGTTTTCCACTAGGAACTAAACTACATCTCGGTCAAACGTGAAACTGAGAAAACGCCGGGTCAGGATCATCCCCAAACTCAATTGTTGCCAAGTCGTCATCTTCCTCAGGCTGCCGCTCGATGGTGACCTTCGAGATGGGCCTTCCTTCGGAAAACATCCTCCTGAACGGATTCTCGCTCGGTTTCAGCCGATACGCTTTTTCAAACTCACTAGCCGTTCGAACT